>Ga0208863_1000430_pt1 | contig 42842 bp, 37 predicted proteins | sample RifOxyD3_FD_184040 | JGI IMG/M metagenome (GOLD analysis project Ga0208863, IMG submission 184040) | Soil microbial communities from Rifle, Colorado - Rifle Oxygen_injection D3 (SPAdes) | ecosystem: Environmental > Terrestrial > Deep subsurface > Rock core/Sediment | place: Rifle, Colorado...
GCGATCTTGTTTGCGGGCAGGCGCAGCAAGAGCCAGGAAGATCGGCTGACCAGAAAGCGAAAAAAAACCGTGGTCAAGAAAGCCACCACCACGAGATGGCTCCCAGAAATGGCCAGGATATGCATAATGCCGGTTGCCCGGTACATCTCCGCAACTTCCGACGAAAGCCCGCTGCTGTCACCAATCAGCAGAGCCTGATACAGCCCGGCGTTGTCGGGAGTAAGGTTTGCATAGAGAAATTCTTCAAACTGCTGTCTGAATCTCTCCAGAAACGCGCGTAACCAAGGAAAATTACTGTCAGCATCAGAGGAGATAGACTGGATAAATATGGGGGTGGCAACCCAGCCTTTAACCATGATCTCTTCGGCGGCAAGATATTCAGCATAATCAAAAACGCCAGGAGTTGCCAGCTTTTCTGGCAGGGAAAGCCGAGCGCGCACCAGGTATTCTTGACCAGGGACAAGGCCTTTGAGCAAGGGAGCATTGACCGTTAGGGTAACTCGACCTGTGGTCGCAAGGGGGGCTTGAGCCGACGGAAGCAAGATGCTGTCCGTTTCGAGAATGAGATAGGTTTTTTCATTCTTAAAAACAGGCTTTTTAAGCAACCTTCCAGTCAGGCTGGCATCCTGCTTTTCCGGGATTAGACGCACAAGGTGATGGGCAGGGAGTTCAGGTGACAGCAACGAATCTGTGTACAGCAGACCACAAAGAAAAAACAGAGGGAGCAAAAGGGCCAGGAACCAATTACGTGCCTGCGGCCACCGAAACCATGTAAAACCGGCCAGCGCCGCAATCAGAACAGCGGGCAACCAGAGAAAAGCGGCGCTTGGCAGCCAGTCGCCCCCTGCAATCATTGCTCCGGACGCAAAAGCCAGAAATGCCGGGAGGAGAGGGTTGCGATCAGTCTGAGGCAGCATGGTTTTGCCTGGGTGTTATCCCCTTACCCGTTGTGAGGCCGGCACTGTTGCCAATGACTGACAACGATTTCAACAAAAATGGGGATCTGCAATGCTCAATCCAGAAAATGCTTAAGCTTTTCCCTTCTGCTTGAGTGCCGCAGGCGATTGAGCGCTTTTTTCTCGATCTGCCGGATACGTTCCCGTGAGACGTTAAACCGCTTGCCTATTTCTTCAAGGGTATATTCTGCGTCTTCGCCTATACCGAAACGCAGGCGGATAATTTTTTCTTCCCTGGCACTCAGAGTATCGAGGATACTTGTAACCCGATCTGATAATTGCTGGTTCTGCACCGCCTCATAAGGAGAAATCGATTCCTGATTTTCCAGAAAATCTCCCAGAGTACTATCGTCATCACCCACCGGGGTTTCCAGAGAGATTGGTTCCCGTGAGGCCTCCAGAATTGCGAGGATCTTATCCATCGGCAACCCGGTCTTTTCAGAAATTTCAATAGGGGTCGGTTCACGGCCCAACTCCTTGAGCAGCGAGTAAAACGCCTTAAAGAACTGGCTCCTAAGCTCCAGAAAATGCACCGGCAAGCGGATGGTTCTGGTTTTGTCCAGAATGGCTCTGGTGATCGCCTGCCTTATCCACCAGCTGGCATAGGTGCTGAACTTATTTCCTTTGGTATAGTCAAAACGAAAAACAGCCCGCATCAGGCCGAGGTTGCCTTCCTGAATAAGGTCGGCCAGAGTGAGTCCTTGATGCATGTAGCGTTTTGCGATACTGACCACAAGGCGAAGGTTGGCCTTGATCATGGCATCCTTGGCGACCTCGATGGAACGATGGAACATCTCCAGCTTGCAATGCATTTCCTGAAGTTTTTTATTGCCCGGATGAACCTGACAGGCATTGACAAGCGCACGCATCATGAAATTGAGATGCTGCTTTTTAGGCTTCAGAGTCGGATCACGTTTTTCCCACAGATCAATGCGTTCAACCAGTTGAAGCAATTCCTCGGTGCCATGCTGGTCCTGACGCACTGAGCGGATTATTCCGTCAAATCCCTCGCGAATGGATTTGCTGTATTTTTCCTCTTCCTGGGGAGTGAGGAGCTCAAACCTGCCCATCTCACGAAGATAGGTAGTAGTGGTTTCTTCCGGCTCCGGGCTATCCTCTTTGGAAACAAGAGCGGCGATGTCCATGAGCTTGTCATCGTCTTCATCCATTGGAGGTGGCTCATGCAGATCATCTCCGCCACCTTCCCAATTTTTGCCATCCAGCGTTTTTTTCTTGCCGGATTTTTCCTGACTGACTATTTCGATATTATTCTCGTTGAGAAAATCGAAAATTCCGTCGATGGCGTCAGCATCATTTCCCTCCGGAATCAGGTCGTTCAGAAAATTAAGGGTTATGCATCCCTCATCTTTTCCGGCTTCAAGTAGTCTGGCTTTTATGTCGGCAGGCACGGGAACCCTCTCCTGATTGCAAGATTTTTGCTTTACTGTAACAGAATCTCTTTTGTGACCGGGGCAGAAAACTTGATATTATACAAACAGTATCAGGTAATGGCAAGAAAAAGCTAAAAAGATAGGAATTCAGATTGATGTCGCAATTTCAACAAAAATTGCGGGATATTATCAGGCTACTTTCAAATGAAGATATAACATTATATCATAATATTTTTTGGACACCGAAAAGTTTTTTCTCTTCGCGCGCCCGAATGTAAAGTTGGGCCATGGCATACCGCAAACCATGGCCCAACTTTCAACTGAATTTTTGCCAGAACTTAAAGGCCGCGACTAAATACTCAAAAAATGTAACGGCTATTTGTTAACGCCACACTTGAATAAGCATGTTCCACATTATTTAGAACGGCTTATTTTTTCAACCTGGGGGCTCAAAACCTTGATGGTCGCCTTGCCTTTGGCTTCGGCCAGAAAAGTCTCGATATTGGCAGTGACTTTTTCCTGGGTGAGATAGGCGCTAATCTTGGTCTTTGCCTCATCAAAACTAACTACCTGAGCAGACCTTTTCTCCTCAAGCTTGACCAGATGATAACCGAATTCAGTCTCCACAATATCACTGATCTCACCAGGTGTCATTTTGAATACCGCCTGATCAAAAGGCTTCACCATCTGGCCTTTAGGGAAAAAGCCTAGATCCCCTCCCCGCTCCTTGCTCCCTGGATCTTCTGAATACTGCTTGGCAAGAACTGCGAAATCCCCCCCTTCCTTGAGCTTTTTCTTCACCTGCACCAATTTCTCACGTTTGCGGTCCTTGTCCACCTTGGGATCAGATTCCTTAGCAAGAATAAGGATATGAAAGGCATGCGCCAGCTCCGGCTGTTTAAACTTCTCCGAGTTCTTGCTGTAAAAATCCTTGACCTCCTGCTCAGTTATCTGAACCTTGCCCTTGAAATTGGTATCGATAAATTTTTGGATGGCCATATTTTTGCCAATCTGTTTACGCAACTCCGCCTCAGTAACACCTGCCTGACCGAGAGCTTTTGCAAAGGCCTTGTCATCAGGAAAACCTTTTTTGTAACCCTTCAACTCTTTGTCAATATCGTTGCTGCTAAAAGAAATTCCGGCTTTTTTACTTTCCTGATGCAACAGCTCAAGCTTGATCATCTTCTCGATAATGGATTCCCGAAGAGAGACCAACTCAGCGTCACTGGGTTTACGGCCCTGTTCCTGCAATCGGCCCAGAACCCCCTTCATCTCTCCCTGCACAGCAGTTGCAGTAATGGTCTGACCATTTACCGTGGCTACCACTTCCTCCACCTTCTTTACCGACTTGGACCAAACGCTGGTTGCAAAGACAACCGTGACTCCAAGGACAACCGCAACGAAAACAGCTTTCTTTATTTTGCTAACTTGCATGACAGTTCCTTATAGTTAGATTTTTCTGTTCAAACCACATAACTCTATCCAGCAGCACCACATCTGCTTTGTCGGCACTACTGCCGACGATTATCGGGCGCTACCGCCGATGATTGACAGACAGTCATCAGCCTGCTCATGTACAATAGCACACTTCGCAGACCTCTTCCGCGCATCTGTAGCACTGCTGAAAGTTATACTCCGTGGTTTTCGTTCCATTCCGGCATCAAGCTGGATAGTTACCAAACCACTAACGAAAGCCAGGTTGCCACAAACAAGGCAAGACTGATAAGTCCGTTCATGGTAAAAAATGAAAGCTGAATCTGGGACATATTCTTCGGACTGACCACGAAATGCTGATAAAAAAGAGCGCAAGCCGTAAAAGCAACCCCAAGATAATAATAAAAATTCAACTCTGATATTATACCCGTGAGAGTAAACAAAAGAAAGGCCAGACCATGAAAAAAAAACGCGAGGCTGAAAGCTTTTTCTCGACCAAACCGCGAAGGCAAGGAATGCAATCCTGCCTGTCGATCAAAATCAGCATCCAGACAGGCATAAACCGTATCAAACCCGGCCACCCAGAAAAGCACCCCCATTGAGAGAACCAGAGGAAAATCATGCAAGGTGCCTCTAACCGCGACCCAGCCACCCAAAGGCGAAAAAGCCAGGGCAACACCGAGAACCACATGGCAGAGCCAGGTAAAGCGTTTGGTTAAAGAATAGATGAACGTAAGTCCAAGTGCGAAGGGAGAGAGCTTCAGGGTAAGCGAATTGAGCTGCGCGCAGGCCACGAAATACAGCAGGGTAAACAAAATAACCAGAGCCCAGGCTTCCCCCAGCCGCACCGTGCCAACCGAAAGAGCCCTATCCGCAGTGCGGGGGTTTGCGGCGTCAAATTTCCGGTCGGCGATCCGGTTAAAACCCATAGCCGCAGTCCTGGCCCCAACCATGGCCAGGATGATCCAGCCAAAGGTGGCGCCATCAGGAACCCCGCGTTTTGCCAGAAATGCCCCGATCAAGGCGAAAGGCAAGGCGAAAATGGTATGCCCGAACTTGATCATCTCAAGCATAGCCTTAACTTTTTCCAACATCACAGATCCTCTCCGGCAAGTCCTTGCCATCTGGGCAGACCCGCAACCTCAATTCCAAGCAACCCCGCCACCCGTCCCGCAAACAGACGCGCCATCTCTTCGATGCTCTGCGGCCGGTGATACAGGGCGGGCATGGGCGGACAAATGATGGCCCCAGCCTCGTGCGCCTTCAGCATGTTGGTGAGATGGGTCTTATTCAACGGGGTCTCCCGAACGGCCAGCACCAAGGGACGGCGTTCCTTGAGCATAACGTCCGCGGCCCGGTGGATGAGATTACCACAGATACCGTTAGCAATAGCGGCGAGGCTCCCCATAGTGCAGGGCAGAACGGCCATGCCGGAAAAATCGCTGGAGCCACTGGACATGGGCGCAGTAAAATCATTTACCTCATGCCAGTGAGAAACATAAGGGGCAAGATCCGTGCGGGACATGCCAAGCTCCAGCCCCAGCACCTGGGCTCCGGCTTCAGACAAAAGACCATGTACCTCAACCTCAAGGCCCTGGCATATTTTGAGAAACTCCAGGGCGTACACCGCGCCGGTGGCTCCGGTTATGGCCAGGATGATTTTTTTCATTTTACCCCCACATAGACCGTCACCACTCCAAAGGTCAGCGGCCGATGATAGGTTCGGGAAAACCCGGCCTGCTGTATCATGCTCAGCAACTCCTCCGGCGCATAAAATTCGGCGATGGAACGGGCCAGATATTCATAGGCCTCCTGGTCACCGGAAACAAGGCCGGCAATCTTAGGCAACACCCGATTAAGATAAAAATTATAGACCAGCTTGACCAACGAATTTTGCGGCCGGGAAAATTCCAGAATCAGCAATTTACCCCCGGGCTTCAGCACTCGATACATCTCATTCAACCCCTGCTGGGTTCTCGCCAGATTTCGCACTCCGAAAGCCACAGTAACTCCCCAGACCGTGCCGGTTTTCACGGGAATCTGCTCCCCGTCGCCGCATACCGGCCCTATCCGACCTTTCCGCTCATCGGCAGGAAGATGCCGCACCCCGGCCCGCAACATATCTTCACAAAAATCCACGGCCAGCACCTGACGTTTTTTGGCTTGCCTGCTCAATTCAAGAGACAGAGGCAGAGTTCCAGCACAGAGATCAAGCACCACGCCCTCGGGAAATTCTCTCAACTCTCGGGTGGTGATCCAGCGCCAGTATCGGTCGATCTGAAAGCTCAACACCGAATTGAGAAAATCATATTTCCCACTGATCGAAGAGAACTTTTTCTGCACAAATTTCTTTTTTTCGTCTGGATTTCTCATGAGCTAATGTCTTCCGCAGACCTTAAGAGGAAGCGCCGTAGCGGGAACCTCACCACGCACTATAAGATACTCGAAAAATCTCTTCAACGCCTTCTGCTTTTCACTGCCAAGATCATATTCGATACCCTTGAGAAATCGATAACAGGCCTCCTGTTCCATAGGAATCCGTCCAGCCACCATGGCGCTGATCTCCCGCAACCGCTTCTTACCCTGCCGCAGACAATGATGCAACTCGTGATGAATGGCCAAGACCGTGTCCGGCTCCTTACGGCAGAATTCTTCACGCACAGCCCAGACCGCAAAAACAAAAGGCAGACCTGTTCTGGCCTGCCACGCCTCCCCAAGGTCCAACCTGTGAGGATATCTGTCTGCCACAGCCAGTCGCAAGGCCTCATCACCGATAGCCAGTACCGCTACAGGTTTTTCCTCGTCCTGGGCCAAGGTGATCAAGCCACTGCGGTAACGTGGCCTAAGCTGATAGAAATCTTCAAGAATAATTTTCACCAGACTCACCGAGGTCTGAGACTGGGAACTGAGCAAAATCAGCTGGTTATCCAGGCTGTCAATGGGCAAATCCGAAAAGAGAAAAACGCTGCCCACCGGCCCGGTAGCCGAAATGGACAGGTCACTCATGATACGATACTCATCAGGATGCAAGGCGTATTCCTGGGAGGAGACAAAACCCAGATCAAGCTTATTTTCATGAAGCATGCGGTTAAGCACCGCAGGCGGCGCCTCGGTAACCTGCCAATCCGCACGCCGCACAGTCTGCCGCCACACCTCGTAGAGGGGCGCGGTGTTGATGAAATTTACCATCCCTATTCTGGCCGTGATTTTCATCTTCTTACTCAGTAACTATCCAGCTTAATGCTGGAAAAGGTCGTAAAACCACGCAATGTAACTGCTCAGCAGTGCCGCAGATGCGAGGAATAGGTCTGCGATGTGTGCTTCTGCACATGAGCAGGCCGATGACTGTCTGTCAATCATCGGCGGTAGCGCCCGATCATCGTCGGCAGCAGTGCCGACAAAGCAGATGTGGTGCTGCTGAGCAGTTACAACTACTCAAGCCACTCAAGGCTGATATTCGTGCCAGCCGAGGTGAGATAATCAAAGACCTCCACCTCGTTCTTCGCTGGGCAACGTACTGCCAGCAACGAAGAGGAAACACCGGCGGCGATTGTGCCAAGCCTTCCCCCTGCTCCGAGGAGGCGGGCGCCATTTACCGAGGCCATAGCGAAAACCGCCTCAGGCAAGAGCGCCGGATGGTCTTCCCGCAATATTTGCATTTCCCGCCACAGGCTCAAATCTTGATTGCTGGCCAGGCTGTCGGTACCTAAGACTATGGGGATGCCTTGGGTGAGCATTTTTTGCACCGGAGCCACACCCACCCCCATGAAGCGGTTGCTGCCGGGACAAAGGCATACCGCAACCCCGCGAGCGGCAAGAAGAGAAATCTCTTCATCCTCCACATGCACAGCATGGACACAGAGAGTGCGCTCATCTAATACGCCGAGAGAATCCAGATATTGCACCGCACTGAGACCCGGCGTTGCAAAGGTCGCAACCGGCACACCCCGCTCCTCAAGAAAATCCGCAAACGCCCCGCCGCCGGTGCGTAAAAATTCGATCTCCTGAGCAGACTCGGCTACATGCATGGGGAACAGATTATTGCTCGCCCTCTTTTTCAAGGCCTGGATCAGCCGTGGCCCAGTCGAATATGGGGCGTGCGCCGTACAGCGAACATCGTAGTCGATTCCAGCCAAGGCTGCCAGAGCTGATTCCTCAGCTGCGCCGCATAGCCCAAGCAGCTCAAGAAAAAAGAGCACCTCGGTTTTGAAGCCCGCCCCCAGCAAACGGCTTTCCAGCCTGTTGCCGATGTCGGCCACGGCCCGACAACCTCCGGCATAGAGACGGGCCAGAGCCATAAGCGCTGCGGTATGCGCATCCTCAACAACATCGGAATTTTCAGCCCGGGCGGCAAGCAATCCCCTAATCCAGCCGCTCATGTCACCTGGTGCAGGACACTCTCCATTCAGCTCAGCCAAACAGGAAAGTTCGAGATGAGCATGACAGTTCACCAATGCAGGTGTAATGACGTGGCCCTCATAGTCTTCCAGATGAGCATCACAACCTTGCAGCTCGGCATACGACCCCACCGCAACAACCAGCCCGTCTTGGGTGAGCACCGCGCCATCAGGGATAATCTGGGCATTGCCTGGCACCACAAAAGGCGCCCGATATAGGTAGCGAGAATAGTGCATCTCTCTCACACCAGGGAGTAATCCATCCGGCGCTGCCTGGGTACACAGCCAACACCTTGAACCAGTGCGCGGATCTCCTGCTCGGACAGCCGAAAGCTTACTCCGGCCGCGGCAACCACGTTTTCCTCAATCATGGTGCTGCCAAAATCATTGGCCCCGAAGAAAAGCGAGAGCTGGGCGATCTTCGGCCCCTGCGTCACCCAAGAGGCCTGAATATTATCAATATTGTCGAGAAAGATTCGCGACAAGGCGAGCATCCGCAGATACTGAAAAGCCGTGGTTTTGGGGAGGTGGGAAAGCGCCGTGTTATCCGGCTGAAAGGGCCAGGGGATGAAGGCGGTAAAGCCGCCGGTCTTGTCCTGTAAGGCACGAATCCTGGCAAGATGCTCGATGCGTTCCGCCATGGTTTCAAGATGTCCGAACATCATGGTCGCGGTGGTGCGCATTCCGAGAAGATGCGCTTCTTCCATGACCCCGAGCCAGGCATCGGTCAGGCATTTGCGCGGCGCGGTTTCCTGCCGTACCCGATCGCAGAGAATCTCAGCCCCGCCACCGGGGATGGAATCAAGGCCGGCCTGTTGCAGACGAACAAGAACCTCACGCACCGGCAGACCAGATAACGTGGAAAAATGGCAGATCTCCGGCGGAGAAAACCCGTGGATGTGGATACCGTGCCCCTTGATGAAGCGGAGCATCTCCTCGTAAAATTCCAAGGGTTTGTCGGGATGAAGCCCACCTTGCAGGAGAATCTGGGTGCCACCCAGGGCCTTGGTTGCCTTGATCTTCTCGCCAAGCTCGGCAAAGGAGAGCACCGACCCCGCTGGATCTTCCGGCGCTTTGAAAAAAGCGCAAAACTTGCAGGCGGAGACGCAGATGTCTGTGTAGTTGATGTTGCGGTCGATCACATAGGTGACCATCGGCTCTGGATGTTTCCGCCTGCGAATGGCGTTGGCCAGAAAACCCAGTTGATAGAGATCGGCGTTTTCCGCAAGTATAAGAGCCTCATCCTCCGTAATCCGCTTACTTGCCAGGACCTTTTCTGTAATCCGCTGCCCATCCATGATGTTCAGTACTCCCTGATCACGTTGTACAGAGTGTCCCGCTCCACCGGTTGCCGCCCGGCATCCCGAATCAGCCGGATCAATTCGCTATCGGCCATGACCCCGCCAGCCTCACCGCCTGCCATGTGGGTGATCAGCTCCTCTTTAACCGTGCCATCCACATCGTCTGCGCCAAATGAGAGGGCGACCTGGGCCAGCTTGGGGCCGATCATCACCCAGTAGGCCTTGATATGCGGAAAGTTGTCGAGAAAACAACGAGCCACCGCGATATTCTTGAGATCGTCAAGGCCGGTGGTTCTGGCCAGCTCATGCAACTCGGTGTTCTTGGGGTGAAAGGCCAGAGGGATAAAAGTGAGAAAGCCGCCGGTTTCATCCTGGGCCGCGCGTAGTGCTGCCAGATGCTCTACCCGCTCCTCCATGGTTTCAATATGCCCGTAGAGCATGGTGGCGTTGCTTTTGAGCCCGAGCCGATGGGCGGCCTTGGCCACCTCAAGCCAGCCCTCACCGGAAAGCTTTTTCTCGCAAGTCCGTTGTCTGATCCTGGGGCTGAACACCTCGGCCCCGCCACCGGGGATCGAGCCAAGCCCGGCGGCCACCAGCTCCTTAAGTGTCTCGGTCAGGGATTTTCCGGCAAGGTCGGCCAAATGGGCGATCTCCACGCAGGTAAAGGCCTGGATATGAATCTCAGGCCGCACCTCTTTAATCCCACGCAGCATATCCAGATAGTATTGATAAGGCAGATCTGGATGAATCCCGCCCACCACATGCACCTCGGTGATCGGCTCCGCCAACCGCTCCCGCACCTTGGCCTTGACCTGAGCTATCGTCATCTCATAGGCCTGAGGCGAATCCTTGTCCTTGCCAAAAGCGCAGAACTTGCAAAGATTGGTGCAGATATTCGAGTAATTAATATGCTGATTGTAGATAAAATAGGCCAGGTTGCCGTTGAGCCTTTCCCGCACCAGGTTGGCCAGATAACCAAGGGCCAGGATCTCATTCGTCTTGTACAGCCGGACTCCGTCCGCAAGACTGAGTCTTTCTTCGGCCTTGAGCTTCTCCAGGATATCTCCCAGCCCTACCGCAACTACCATTTGTTCCATGTTGTCTACTCTCCAGTTCTTGACGGCTGTAGCCCGACGCGCAGCACCACAACCACACCTCTATTCACCTGCCATACACATCCTCAAACCTCTCAATATCATCCTCACCCAAATAACTGCCGGTCTGGATCTCGATAATCTCAAGGGGAATGGTGCCGGGATTTTCCAGTCGGTGTTTTGTCCCAAGCGGGATATAGGTGGACTGGTTTTCCGTCAAAATAATGGTCTGCTCGCCATTGGTAATATGGGCCGTACCTTTTACCACCACCCAATGCTCGGCCCGATGAAAATGCCGTTGTAGCGACAAGGTGGCCCCGGGATTCACCATGATCCTTTTCACCTGAAAACGATCCCCTCCATCCACGCCCTCATAAGAACCCCAGGGGCGGAAGACCTTTTTGTGCAACCTGACTTCATCGCGCTTCTCCATCTTTAGGCGGTTGACAATGATCTTCACCTCCTGAGCCCGATCCTTGGAAGCGACCAACAACGCGTCCTTGGTCTCGATAATGATCTGATTGCTAAGCCCGATTGCCGCGACCAGGCTGTTTCCCGCATGGATATAAGAACCAGTCACATCCTCGGCTAAAACATTGCCGATGAAGATGTTGCCCTGCTCATCATGTTTACCGATCTCCCAAAGCGCCTCCCAGGAACCCACATCGCTCCATGGACAATCAAGGAGTACGACCACCGTATCCTTAACCCGCTCCATCACCGCATAATCAACGGAGTTTGCCGGGCTTGCCGAAAAGGCCTTGGAATCAAGGCGGATAAAATCAAGATCATGGGTGCGGGCGGCATAGGCCCTGGTCACGCAATCGGCCATGAGCGGCTCAAGCTCCTGCAGAGTCGCCATAAATTCCGCCGCCTGCAAAAGAAACATCCCGCTGTTCCAGAGATAGCCTTCGTCCAGATACTGTTTGGCTTTTTCCAGAGAAGGTTTTTCCACAAAGCAGTCCACCATAAAAACCGGCGGCGCCACCCCACCGAACGGCTCCCCTTTTTTGATGTAGCCATAGCCGGTATGCGGGCTCTGCGGTACAATGCCAAAGGTGACAGGATGCCCATGCTCGGCGCAGAAAGCTCCTCTGGTCACCGCCTCGGCGAAAATTCTCTCATTGCCGATGACATGATCAGCCGGCAGGACAAGAAGAATCGCCTCTTCGTCCTGGCGGATCGCTTCCAGGGCTGCGACAGCAACCGCCGGGGCGGTATCCCGTCCCACCGGTTCGATAATGATCGTCGCGGCGATCCCGATCGCCCGAATCTGCTCGGCCACCAGAAAGCGGTGTTCCTCGGTGCAGACAATGATGGGCGCAGACATCCCCTGCAACCCCTGAATCCGCAGTAGCGTGTTCTGCAGCATGGTCTGGTCATTAACCAGGGCCAGAAGCTGCTTGGGATGACATTCCCGGGACAAAGGCCACAATCTGGTGCCTGATCCACCAGCAAGGATAACCGGAATAATTACCACGTGTTCTCTCTTCATGAAATTGATTTTCCCTTCCAGACAGGATGGTTTATACAAAAAATATCTTGATTTTTTACTATGTTATAATGCTCAATGTCAAGAACAGCATCACAGAACAAGACTTATCCTGCAATTCAGCAACGATAGAACCAAAGATGACAAACTTCAATCAGAATGATGCCCATGTGGTCGCTCCTGAGATGGTGATTTCTTTTTTCAAGGGGATTATGCCTTTTAACACCTTGGATGAAGAAACTCTGCGTTTTCTTGCCCGACATTGCCGGATTGATTTTTTCCCCAAGGGTACCAGAATCCTTACCGCCGACACCACCGAACTGACCCATCTCTATCTGATCCAGCGCGGCGGGGTCAAGGCCTTTCTGGAAAATAACAACGGAGAGGTGATCCTGAAGGACTTTCGGGGAGAAGGGGCATATATCGGAGCTCTGGCCATCATCCGCGGCACCTCTGCCAATCTCAATATCGAGACTGTGGAAGACACCTTCTGTTTCCTTCTGCCTCGGGAAATATTTCTTGACCTCATTAAGAATGAAACTTCTTTCGCCCATTTTTATCTGAAGAGTTTTTCCGAAAAGATTGTCACTACCGCCTATAATGAGCTGCGCCATAACAAGGTGGTACTAAGGAGCAATAAGGATCTGTATCTTTTTTCCATCAGGGCAGGTGATCTGGTAAAGGCCTTGCGCAAAGTTGTGGCCAGTGCCACCATCCAGGAGGCCGCCGCCCTGATGTCCGAGCATCGGGTGGGCTGCCTGTTGGTCCACGACGTGACCGATGCGGAAAAGATTATCGGCATTATCACCGACCGTGACCTCAGAAGCAAGGTAGTGGCTACCGGAATGGATTTTCAGCTACCGACACAGACCATCATGAGCTCTCCGGTACAAACCGTACTCTCTCAAGCTCTCTGTTTTGATGTTTTGTTGAAGATGATGACCATCGGGGTCCATCATCTGGCCGTGGAGCGCAACGGGCGAATCATGGGGGTAATAACCTCCCACGACATCATGCTCCTTCAAGGCCATTCCCCCTACTATCTACTCAAAGAGATCCGTGGCCAACAACAGATTGCCGGGTTATACCCCCTGGCCAAGAAGATCCCGGAGGTGATTCGAGGTCTGATCGAAGAAGGAGCCAAAGCCAGAAATATCACCCAGATAATCGCCATCCTCAACGATCATATCCTGGAACGGCTATTGACCTTGCTGGAAAAAGAGCTGGGGCTGCCCCCCGTACCATATTGCTGGTTGCTCCTGGGCAGTGAAGGTCGGCGGGAGCAAACCTTCAAAACCGATCAGGACAATGCCATCATCTATGCTGATACAAAGAACGAGTCTCAGAAACAAGCGGCAGAGAAGTACTTCAAGGTCTTTGCTGATAAGGCTATTGAACATCTGGTCAACTGCGGCTATCCGCTTTGCCCCGGTAAGGTCATGGCTATTAATCCGCTCTGGTGTCAACCTCTCTCGGCCTGGAAACGCTATTTCGCCCACTGGATTTACGAGCCTAACCAGCAGGAGCTGCGCTATGCCACTATCTTTTATGATTTTCGCGCCGGCTTCGGCAACGCCATGCTTGCCGACGAACTCCGAGTTCACTTAAATCGACAGATAGCAGGCCAAGATCTTTTTTTGTTCCATCTGGCCCGCCAGTGTCTCGAAATCCGTATTCCTCTCTCTTTCTTCAAGAATTTTATTGTGGAAAAAAATGGGGAGCACAAGAATCAACTGGATATTAAACAGCAGGGGCTGACCCCTTTTGTTAATTTTGCCCGAGTGCTGGCTCTGAAATTTGGGGTGAAGGAGACCAATACCCTGGCCCGATTGAAGGCTCTCATGGAAGGAGAATTGATTCAGCGGGAGTTATGGTCCTCAGCCAGCGAGGCTTATGAACTCCAGATGCAACAGCGTTTAGTGCATCAATTGCGCCAGCTTGAAACCGGAATCATTCCCGATAATTATATCGATCCGGCAGATCTCTCCGATCTGGAACGCAGAATGCTCAAGGAATCCTTCGCGGTCATTGAAAGACTTTATGGTGTTCTGGAACAAATGTATCCGGTGACCTAATGCTGAATCTGCTGAAACCAAGTTCCTGGTTTGTCCCCAAGCACCCTCTTATTATCCAGAACCGAGAAAACTTTTCCCGCTTTGATCAATCCAAGCCCCTTGCCGAATATACCTTTGTGGTCTGCGATACTGAACTGACCGGTTTTGATCTGAAGCACGATGAGATCATCTCTATCGGCGCGGTTATGATTCGTGACCTGCAAATCGATCTTGGCACCATTTTTCATCAGTATATTAAACCAAAAAACACCAAACATACCCAGGCCACCTTAATCCACCGTATCACCCCGCAGCAGTTGGAGTCTGCCCCGCCGCTGCACGAGGTGCTTCCCAGTTTCATCAACTATTGCGGCAAATCCATCCTGGTCGGACATTTCGTAGATCTGGATCTCGCCTTTCTGAACCTTGCCTGCAAGCACCTCTTCGGCGCGTCTCTTCACAATCCCTGCGTTGACACCTTACGGCTTGCCCAGATCCACAAAGAACGCTTTGGCTCCCCCTATCGCAACAAAATATACGGCGGCCATTCATACAACCTTACCGAACTCAGCCATCAATACGGACTGCCTGAATTTATCCCCCACGATGCTTTGCAAGATGCCTTACAAACAGCCTATCTTTTTATCTGTCTCATCAAAAAATTTCAGAAGGAAGGATACCGCACCCTGCGGGAAATCTTCCGCATCGGCCAGGATACGCGCTGGAAGCTGTAAATCCACCTCTCATTTCCTGCGGTTACTCACAGCTTTTTCTCGAGTGCGTAAAAATACCTAAAAAAAAGTTGACTGCTGCCAAAACACGGGGTATTTATACTCACTTTCTTTTGTTGCCCCCATGCCAGCACGAGTAAGTAACATGCCTGAACTATTGTGCTTTTAGGCAAAAACCCATTAGTGCAGTCAATAAATCAATCCAAGGAGGCCGCAATGCAAAAAGATGTCCACAGTCTGCTCGAATCGAGTGAATTCAAATCTCTCGTGACAAAACGGGCCAAAATTTCAATCATGCTGACACTCCTGCTCTTCGTATCCTACTACGGTTTCGTTCTTCTGGTTGGCTACGACAAGCCATTTCTGGCTCAGAAGCTAAATGAGACAACGGCAACCACTTTGGGGATACCCTTGGCTGTATCGGTCATCCTCGCTTCCTGGTTGCTCACCGTGATCTATGTTGTCTGGGCCAATACTATTTACGATCCCGAAGTCAAGAGACTACGGGCCAAGCTGTTCGGCAAATAGACGCCATTTCCTCCCCCTTATCATAAATCAAAGGAGAGTTCACCATGCCACCAGTAACCGAACAGGCGGCGGGCGCCATCCAGACCAGCCTGGGGACACCCACCTTGCCTGCCATTATCTTCTTTTTGATCATCGTCGCCATTACCCTGGCGATCACCTATTGGGCCGCCAAACGCACCAAGACCACCAAAGAGTTCTACGCCGCCGGCCGTAGCGTCAGCGCCTTCCAAAACGGTCTGGCTCTGTCGGGCGACTACATGTCTGCAGCCTCTTTTCTGGGTATCGCCGGAATGGTCGCCCTCAAGGGCTATGATGGCATGATCTACGCAGTAGGCTGGCTGGTTGGTTGGCCTGCTCTGATGTTTCTTATCGCCGAACCACTGCGCAACTTAGGCAAATTTACCTTTGCCGATGTGGTCGCCTTCCGGCTCAAGCAGACTCCGGTGCGTATTGCCTCGGCCATTGGCGGCATCCTTACCGTGCTCTTCTATACCATCGCCCAGATGGTGGGTTCCGGCAACCTGATCAAGCTGATGTTTGGTCTGCCTTATGAGTACGCAGAGATCATGGTCGGCGCCATTATGCTGGCTTATGTCCTCTTTGGCGGCATGCTGGCCACCACCTGGGTACAAATCATCAAAGCGGTCATGCTGCTCTGCGGGGTATCAGTAATGATGCTCATGGTGCTGGCCAAGTTCAATTTCAACCCAGGAGACCTCTATGCCGCAGTGGCCGCCCAGTATGGCCAGACAGCGCTTGAGCCGGGTGGGCTGATCACCAGCCCCATTGACGCGATCTCCCTCGGCCTGGCCCTGATGTTCGGCCTGTTGGGGCTGCCCCACATCCTACAACGTTTTTTCACCGTGCCCGACGCCAAGGCCGCCCGGATCTCCGTGCTCTACGCCACCGGCTTCATCGGCTACTTCTACATCATCATCCCCATTGTCGGTTTCGGCGCCGCCGCCCTCGTCGGTCGTGAAGTCATCACCAGTATCGACAAGGGCGGCAACATGGCTGCCCCGCTACTGGCTGAGGTTCTTGGCGGTACCCCCTTTCTGGGCTTCATCGCCGCCGTAGCCTTCGCTACCATTCTTGCGGTGGTAGCAGGGCTCACCCTGGCTGCAGCCTCCTCTTTTTCCCATGACATCTATGTGCATGTTATCAGGAAGGGCACGGCCACCGAGCAGGAAGAGGTGCGGGCCAGTAAAATCGCCACCCTGATGTTCGGCGTGGTTGCTGTTGGGCTGGGCATCCTCTTCAAAGGGCAAAACGTCGCTTTCATGGTGGGTCTCGCCTTTGCCATCGCCTGCAGCGCCAACTTTCCCGCCCTGATTCTGTCGATTTTCTGGAAAAAATTTACCACCGCTGGTGCAGTCTGGGCCATCCTGACGGGTGCATTTCTGGCCGTGGGTCTCATCATCATCAGCCCTACGGTTTGGGTGGATGTTTTCAAGAATCCTAAAGGCTCCGAGCTGTTTGCCCTGAAAAATCCGGCCATTGTCTCCATGACTGCCTCTTTCCTGGTCGGCTATATTGTTTCCCTCCTGACCAAGGATGAAACCGCCGAACAGAAATTTGAGGACGAAAAGCTTCGGACCTATCTTGGCGTTGGCGCTGAATAATTCTTGGAAACGCCGGTTCCCGGCTTTTTCCGTACTATTCAAAAACGTGCAAGGCTTTTACGCCTTGCGCGTTTTTGTTGTTTCGAAGGGGTAATTTTCTGTTAAGATAAAAGATAGTATAGACTATAGAAAAAGAAAATTCGTCACCATCCAGCTTAGAGCAATAACCATGGCCGAGATACTTGTTGTTGACGATGCGCCCAGCATGCGGGAGTTTCTCACGATTCTTCTGGACAAAAACGGCCATACAACCCTTGCCGCCTCAAGCGGTGCCGAAGCCCTCACCCTTCTGCAACAGCGTCATTTTGATCTAATTATCTCCGATATCCGTATGCCGGACGTCAACGGCCTCACTCTCCTGGAAAATATCAAACATCAGGATCTCTCCATCCCGGTCTTGCTGATCACCGCTTATGCCTCACCGGAAGATGCGGTACTGGCCATGAAGCACGGCGCTTACGACTACATCACCAAACCTTTCAAGGTGGATGACCTTCTCTCTGCTACCAGGGCAGCCTTAGAAAATCGACAGGAAAAAACTGCGAACACGGAGCATGTTTCATTTGCAGGGATCATCGGCAACAGTCCGGAAATGCTCAAGATTTATGACCTTATCCAGCGCATCGGCCCAACCCAGGCCAATATCCTCATCTATGGCGAATCCGGCACCGGCAAGGAATTGGTGGCGCAAGCCATTCACCAGTACAGCAAGGCGGCAGCGAACGCCTTTGTCCCCATAACCTGCAGTGCTATCCCGGAAAATCTTATTGAATCAGAGCTGTTCGGCCACGCCAAAGGTTCATTTACCGGGGCGATTGTCAACAAGACCGGGCTGTTCGAGCTGGCCAACAATGGCAGCGCCTTTCTTGATGAAATCGGCGAACTTTCGCCTCTCATCCAGACCAAGCTTCTCCGTGTCTTGCAGGAACGGGAATTCAAGAAAGTCGGGGGCACAGAGACCATCAAAGTCAAGGTCCGAATTATTTCCGCCACCAACAAAAATCTGGAGGAGGAAGTACTGGCTGGTCGCTTTCGGGAGGATCTTTTTTACCGTCTGGCCGTTGTCCCCATCCGCATCCCGCCTCTCCGTGAACGCAAAGGTGATGTGCCGCTTCTGGTGGAACATTTCCTGAAAAAATATTCCACCCTGTTTGGCAAGGAGGTGCAGAAAATCTCCTCCTATGCTCTCAAGGTTCTGCTGGATTATAATTTCCCGGGCAATGTCCGTGAACTGGAAAATATCGTCGAGCGAGGGGTGGTCCTTGAATCCTCCAATATTATCCTACCGGAAAGTCTCACCCTGTCAGGGCACCGACCTGGCCGCCCCGGCGCTGAGCAGGCTAATGCAGAAAGCTCCTGGACAAGCGAAGAAACAGCCTTTGATCTCGGACTTGAGCAGTACATTACCGATCTTGAAAAAAGGCTGATCAAAACAGCCCTTAGCCGGACAAATAATTCCAGGATGAAAGCGGCGGATCTCCTGAAAATGAGCTTTAGGGCCTTCCGTTACAAGACGAAAAAATATAACCTCTGAAGCACGCGGTCAGAAAATTCCGTTACGGCTTGTTACCATTGCCGCAAATAAGGTAGTATGGCGGGAACATTTATCAAGCCCGAGGATACACCATCTGCCATGTCTTTTAGCCTCAGTAATAAAAAGCGTGCCATTCTGCCGCTTCTCTGCCTGCTGGCCCTATTCCTGCCCGGTTGCAAGGAAGGCAAAGCGCCTGATAAGCCTGCTGTTCAGAAAACCGCCCGCCCGCCTGGCTGCCAGATCTGTCATCCTAAAATTCGACTCGACCCAAACCACAATCTTGCCTGCACCAACTGTCACAGAGGAAATTCAGAAGCCGCTACGCAAGAACAGGCTCACACCGACCTCATCAGCAAACCCGCCCATCCTGAACAGATGCAAAAAATCTGCGGCAACTGCCATGCACGGCAGGTGAGCCAGGCTGCCACTTCGCTGCATTTTAGCGCCAGAAATGAAGTCAACGTTGTCCGAGCCGCCTTTGGCGCCAAAATCCCCCTTGCTTCCCTCAGCAAGATCCCGATCCCGGACTCGATTGTCTCCCCCCTCGATCTTGCCGATGACCTGCTGCGTCGCCGTTGTCTGCGTTGCCATGTGTACAGTTCCGGCGACGGCTACCCGGAAACGGTGCGTGGCACAGGCTGCGCCGCTTGTCACCTCTCTTACGGCAACGGCAAGATGACTGATCATGCCTTTAATAAATCCCCGGCTGACAGCCAATGTCTGCACTGCCATTACGGCAACTTCGTGGGCGCCGACTTTTATGGCCGCTTTGAACACGACTTTAATCTGGAATACCGCACCCCCTACCGCACTAATGGCACCAAGAATAGACTTTACGGGGTCGAGTCTCACCAACTGGCCCCAGACATCCATCAGCAGAAAGGCCTGGCCTGTATTGATTGCCACAGCGGGGCAGAACTCATGGGCAGGCACGGGGCGGCCAGGGACAAAATCCCAGCCATTACCTGTCTTGCCTGCCACGGCTGGCGCAAAGGATCACCTATTCCCCTGAGCAATCTACATATCGAAGCAAACCAGCTGGTGCTCACCACCAGATTAAGCGGCAAGAAACTCTTGGTGCCCAAACCGATCCATCCAGCCCACCGACAATATGAGAAAATAGCCCATTGCACCGTGTGCCACAGCCAATGGAGCTTTAACGATCAAGGTACTCATCTGCTCCGAACCGGGCAACCAGATGCTGAGGTCTGGTCCAGGTTCACCGTGCAGGGCAGCCGTGAAGTGGAAGAACAACTGGACAACCCCGTTGCGGACGTGCCTGTCCTAAAAGACAAAATCACCGGCACGCCAAGTAAAAGCCTCTGGCTAAAAGGCTATGGACTACGTCGCTGGGAAAACCCTCTGGTTGGCGTTGGGCCGGATGGCAAACTCCAGATATTCCGGCCCATCCTGGACCTGCATCTGTCCATGATTGCCCCAGGCAAAAAAGTAATTTTCGACAATGTGGGCGTTGAACCTGTGCGGCAACGCTATCGTCCCTATATCCCGCACACCGTTGGCAAGGCCGGGGCATTCTTCAGCGAACGACTTAAACCCAACCTCCCTACCGAGACAAAACCATGAATTGTCCCAAACACATCCGAAACATTTTTCTACCTGCTCTCTTGCTTCTGTGCTCCGCAACTTTTTTCGGCTGCGCCAGCCAGGTACTCACCAGCTCCCCGCCAGAACAGAGTTTCCCCGCCACTCCAGCCCAACCACCAGCCACGCCACCAGCCAAAGCGCCGCCAGCCAAGGCAGGCCGCATCCCAGCTACCCAAAGGCCCTATCAGATTGAAGGCAAAACCTACTATCCTCTACCCTCAGCCGAAGGCTACAGCGAAACCGGCATTGCCTCCTGGTATGGCAACCCATTCCATGGCCGTAAAACCTCAAACGGTGAAACCTACAATATGTACGACTGGACCGTAGCCCACAAAACCCTGCCCATGCATACCCGACTCCTGGTAGAAAACCTCGGCAACGGCCAATCAACCACGGTACGCGTCAATGACCGCGGCCCCTTCGTGGGCACCAGAATCATTGATCTTTCTTACAATGTGGCCAGGGAACTGGGCATAATGAAAGAAGGCACCGGTAAAGTCAGAATTACCGCCTTAGGCGAAGCTGAAATCATCACCCTTGCCGACAACAAGACCGCAACCCGTTTCCTGCCCCACGAGGATTTCCAGAGGGGTGATTTTTATGTCCAGATCGGCTCTTTTACCGTTAGGGCGAATGCCGATCGGCTGAAAGACAAAATGCGCAAAGAAGGCCGAGAGACCGAGACCATCCGCTATGACCGGGTCGATCAGATCTTCTATCGGGTACAGGTAAAGGCCGGAGCCACGCTGAGCGCAGCCAAACAGATGGAACAGACCATGACCGGGGCAGGCTTTCCCGGTGCTTTTGTAGTGGCGAGATAATTGTATGGGTGACAATCGCTTGACAGCTGAAGACCAATCATTATATCTCATAAACAGGAGCTGTTTTTTAGTAAGCGTTCAGCAGCACCACATCTGCGTTATCGGTACTACTGCCGATAATTGACAGTCATCGGCCTGCTCATGTGCAATAGCACACTTCGCAGACCTCTTCCGCGCATCTGCGGCACTGCTGAACGCTTACATTCCTGAGTTTATCTTAAATTTTGGTGCCCCTGGTGAACGATTACGTTTTTTATAATGAAAGACGCTAATTACCATCTTGCCCCGGAGAGCTTACATGATCTTCAAGATCTTCAAAAAACAGGAACTCGCCCGTCTCCATGAATTGCTGGCCGTCAACGTCATTGTCGGCCCTGTCACCAAAGGGAATGACCGCAACGGCAAGCCTCTCTACAATTTTGCTGTGGTCTCCGATTTTGCCGAACTCGCCCTCGACTACACCCAGACGGTGCATTCGCCCAAGCGCTTTATTCTCCCCTATAAGGAAACCTTGTCCACCTTTGCCATGACCGATGACGGATGGGAAAAGCATATTGACCTTAATGCCTGCCAACCCATAGTTTTTTTCGGCATGCATGCCTGCGACATCAATGCTCTAAACAAACTGGACCTGGTCCTGGCAAAAAGCACCTACCCCAACCCATACTACATGAGCAAACGGAAGAACCTCGTCATCATCGGGCTTAGTTGCAATCCAGAGCCCCAATGTTTCTGCCGTTCCATGGGCACCGACTCTGCCATCCACGGCTTTGACCTTTTTCTTACCGATCTGGGAGACAAATATTTTGCGGAAATCCTTTCTGCAAGAGCCTTTGACTTACTTAGCCAAATCAGCTGCAAGGAGCCGAGCGCCAAAGACCACACCCTTTACAAGCAAACCAGAAAGAAAAGTAAGCTCTACACCGCCAAGGTGGATACCTCTGATCTCACCAAGATCCTCGATCTTGAGTTTGAATCAAAAGCTTGGGATTACTGGGGCGAAAAATGCCTTTCCTGCGGAACCTGCGCCAATGTTTGCCCCACCTGTTATTGCTATGGGGTTGAGGAGCAGGTAAATCTTGATCTGAAGCACGCAGGCAAAACAAAGTCCCTGCACTCCTGCAATCTCATCGACTTTGCCAAGGTGGCTGGCGGCCACAACTTTCGACCAACAAGCGCCAGCCGCCTAAAATATCGATATTACCACAAACATCGCGGCTTCGTGGAGGCCTTTGAGGAATCCCTCTGCGTTGGCTGCGGTCGTTGCGGGGCAGCCTGCCTTGCCGACATCAACCCGCCAGAGGTCATCGCCAGCGTTCGGGGCAAGGAGTAAGCAATGCGAAACAAACTCACTTGTCCCGACATTTTCGATCAAAATGCAGGCACGTACCGCAAAGAAGATCCGGGCAGCTTCGAGTATACCCTGCCAGCCGAGATCACCAGCATCTACTCGCTCACCGCCACGGAAAAGCTCTACCAGATCCAGATCATCGACCCTGAGAAGCGAAACCGTTTTTCCTTCCAGCCAGGCCAGTTTGTCATGCTGGAGCTGCCGGGGATCGGTGAAGCGCCCTTTTCCATCTCCTCTTCCCCGGTGCGTCACGGCGACCTTGAACTCTGCATCCGAGCGGTGGGCAATCTCACCAATTTTCTCGCCCGGTTAGAGCGGGGTGCCAGAGTAGGGATAAGCGGCCCCTTCGGCACCTCGTTTCCCCTGCAAAAGATGCAAGGGCAGGATATCCTGCTCATTGGCGGAGGCTTGGGGATAGTGCCCCTGCGCTCCCCTCTTTTGGCCGTGCTGGAAAACAGAAGCAAATTCGGACGGGTGGACATCATGTACGGCGCCAAAAACCCCGCAGAACTGCTCTTCACCTACCAGTATGAGGAATGGCGCCAGTTCGATATCAACCTCGGCATCACGGTGGATCGGGCAGAGCCAAACTGGCAGGGCCGCACTGGCTTGATTACTGAACTCCTCCAGGAGAGAATCAGCCAAACGGCCAGCCTGCACGAGAACACCTACGCCATTGTCTGCGGGCCTCCGGTCATGTTCCATTTCGTTTGCAAGATGCTGACCGAGGCCGGACTGCCCATGCAAAAAATGTTCGTGTCCCTGGAACGCCGTATGCACTGCGGCAGGGGCAAATGCTGCCGCTGCAACATCGGTTCGACCTACACCTGCTTAGACGGCCCGGTTTTCGATTACTGGTCGGTGATGAATCTCAAGGAGGCAATCTGAGATGAGCGAACAACTCTCCTACCTTGGCGTTCCCCTAATCCGACCAAAGGTCGGCTTCTTTGAACTCAGCTCCTGCGAAGGCTGCCAGTTGCAGCTTTTAAACAACGAGGCCACCCTGTTGGACTTTCTCAATCTGGTGGAGATCGTCAACTTCCGCGAAGGGATGAGCGAACGAGCCGATACCTATGACATCGCCTTTGTTGAGGGCAGCGTCACCCGAAAGGATGAAATAACCCGACTCACCGAGATCCGCAAGAACGCCAAAATCCTGGTGGCCCTCGGCTCCTGCGCCTGCTTTGGTGGAGTCAACCAACTGAAAAACCGCTTCCGCGATCTGAACTGGGTCAAGAAAGAGGTATACGGCGACTTTCCCATCGAGACCATGGAGGTGCATCCTCTTGCGGATTTTGTCCAGGTTGACCTCGAAATCTTCGGCTGTCCCATTAAGAAAGAAGAGGTCGAGAGAATCGTCACCGATCTGGTAGTGGGCAAGACAGTCCGCCATCCGGAATACCCGGTGTGCATGGAATGCAAGGCCAACGAAAACCTCTGTCTGTTCGAACTCGGGGAGCCTTGCCTCGGCCCGGTAACCCGGGCGGGCTGCGATGCCTGGTGCACCAGCAACCGAAGAGGCTGCTGGGGTTGCCGTGGCCCGGCGGAAACAGCCAACCTCAAAGAGTTGGAAAAGATCATGCATACCTACGGCTTTGGCAGCGAGACCATCCTCGACCGCCTGGAATGTTTCGGCGGCTTTGCCTCCTTCGCCGACACAGTCCGCGCCAAAAACAAAAAAAGCCCGGCTAAGAGGAAAAAACCATGAAGCTTTCCTGCGAGGTCAATGTCCATCACCTTACCAGGGTGGAGGGGCACGGCAACATCACCATCAGCATCAAAAACGGGGTGGTTAAAAAAGCGCAATGGGAGGTGGTCGAGACTCCCCGCTTCTTCGAGGCCATGCTGGTGGGCAAGCACTGGGAAAACGCGCCCTACGTCTGCGGACGGATCTGCGGGATCTGCTCCATCGGCCACACCCTGGCCAGCATCCGGGCCGTGGAAAATGCCTTTGGCATCACCCCCTCGGCCCAAACCGCAAACCTGCGGCTCCTGCTCAAGCACATGGAAACCCTGCAGAGCCATATCCTGCACCTGTACTTTCTCGCCGCTCCGGATTTCCTGGGGGTGGGTAGCGTGCTTCCCTTGGCCAAGACCCATCCAGAGGTAGTCCAGCGCGCCCTGCGCCTGAAGCTGCTGGCCAACGATGCCTGCGATATCATCGGCGGTAGACGTATGCACCCGACCCGAACCGTGGTAGGCGGCTTCACCATGCTCCCGGAAAAAGACGAGCTGGAAAAAATCCGCCAGCGGCTGCTGGATTCGATTCCTGATCTTCTCGCTTCGGCGGAACTGTTTAAAAACTTTGTCATCCCCGATTTCAGCCGGGAAACAGAATTCGTCTCCCTCAATGGCGACACCGACTATCCCTTTATCGGCGGCGGGCTGGTTTCCACTGATGGGGTAGTGAAAAAGGAACACCAATACCGGGCCATGACCAACGAATACTGCGCGGAGGGCTTCACCTCCAAACTGAGCAAATTGTCCCGTGCCTCCTTTGCGGTTGGCGCCCTGGCCCGACTGAACAACAACTTTTCCCTGCTCCATCCCACCGCCAGGGAGATTTCTAAATCCCTGGGCCTTGTCCCGGTGAACCACAACCCGTACATGGCCAACGTGGCCCAACTGGTCGAATGTGTGCAGGTGGTCCTTGATTCCGTGCGGCTCATCGACACCTTGCTGGGCAGCCCCTGGCAGGAATTGCGTCAGCAGGTAAAGGCGAAACAAGGAGAAGGGGTCGGCGCGGTGGAGGTTCCCCGAGGCATTCTTTATCATTATTATAAATTTGATAAGCAGGGCAGAGTCATCAAGGCGGATTGCGTTATTCCCACCAGCCAGAACCACGCCAATATCCTGCACGACATAGAGGCACTGGCCAGTCAGTATGCCCGAACCGGGAAAAAAGATCGGGAGATTGAACTCCTGGCCGAGATGCTGGTGCGGGCCTACGACCCCTGCATCTCCTGTTCAGTGCATTAGGTGACGGGTTTGAGCATGAGCCAAAGCATCTCTCTTGTTCTCAATCAGGATATCAAAGCAAAAAAAATAACTCCATTTTTTTTGCAACACAGGGTATGGTATAAAGTCTTTTTTATAGGGAGTGCTTACATATGCCAGCTGAAGAATCTACAAATACCAGTGCCCATAATCGTCGGGAAAATTTTCGGATTGATGATCTGCTGACCACCTCGGTACGGAAAATCGAAAACGGCATCCTGCCTGTGGCCAGGATTATTCCCTTTGCCCTTTCTGATTCCGGCAGACGCGGAGCAGGGCTAAAGCCTCTTCCCCATGAAATCGATCAATCTTTTGCCCTGATGCTTCTTGAGGCCAACGCCAGACTTGATCTCCTGTCTGCAACCTACAAGCTGCCAAGATACAATGAGGAAAAAGACCTTCAGCCATCCATGACCCAGTTGCTCCTCCAAATCAACACCAAGCTGGAACAACTCCTTGATTTTCATCATATCGTCAGACAACAAGAGGAAACCAGGATTGGCGAGACAAACCTGAGCGCCAGCGGCATCAAGCTCAACTCCCCCGAAGCATTTGCAACTGGAGATACTGTTGAGGTTCATCTACTACTCTCCTCGGAACTACCCTGCTGGATCGTGGCTGCCGGTTCGGTCACCCGAACAACCCAACTTCCAGATGGCGGCTTTGAGGTGGCTATCAAGTTTGCCGCGACAAACTGGGCCATCAGAGATGCCATAGCCACCTATGCGCTCAAGAAACAAAAAAATCAACTCATCGGGAAACGCTGGTTAGAATCGTGATGCACTCGCAAAAAAAGGAAAAAGTTAACAGAGTCGCGATACAAAATTAACGAGTTATCAACGAATACCCGTTGTAATTGCGGCTTTTTGCGATTTCAACAATCCTGACCTTACAGCCCCTAAAGGAAAACAGATACCAACATGATCACCATTATAGGCATCGCGATTGTTCTCGGCTCGGTCATCGCCGGCTACGCCATGGGAAAAGGCAATTTTCACATCCTCTTCCAGCCGGCTGAGGTAATTATCATTTTCGGCGCGGCCATGGGCGCCCTGGTCATCTCCTCGTCAAGCAAGTCTCTGAAGGTCATTTTATCCCACGTCGGCGGCATTTTTGCAGATTCCCACCTGAGCAAAGACCTTTTTCTGGAATTGCTGCTGCTTATGAATGCCGTTTTCTTCAAGATCAAGAAAGAGGGGTTGGTCGCCATCGAGTCTGACATCGAAGATCATGAAAAAAGCCCGTTGTTTCAGAAATATAACCGGATCATGAAGGATCATGAAGTAGCGGCATTTATTTGCGACACGATTCGTACCATGCTTAGCGCCAATTACCCGGCCTACGAACTGGACAATCTCATGGAAATCGATCTGGAAGCCAATCAGCATGAACGGATGCTGCCGGCCCACAGCGTCGCCCGGGTTGGCGATGCCTTGCCCGGCCTTGGTATTGTCGCAGCGGTTCTGGGTATTGTTATCACTATGGGTTTTATCAACGAATCAGCCGAAGTTCTGGGCCACCATATCGGCGCGGCCTTGGTTGGAACCTTTTTCGGCGTGCTTGCCTGTTACGGATTTGTCGGGCCCATGGCGACCAAACTGGAACACCACGCCCATGAGCGGGAAGCCTATCTGCGAGTAGTCAAAACCTCCCTGCTGGCTGCGTATTCCACCAGTTTCATGGTGCAGTTCGCCGTTGAAGCAGGTCGGCGCGCCATTCCCGGTGATGATCGTCCCTCATTTGCCGAGGTTGAGGAGGCCATCAAGAAGTGGAAGACAAAAGCATAATCATAAAAAAAGTTAAGAAGGTCCAGGGTGGCGGCGGCCATGGCGGTAGCTGGAAGGTGGCCTTTGCCGACTTTATGACCGGAATGATGGCTTTTTTTCTCCTCATGTGGCTGGTCAATATGACCACCAAGCCGCAGAAGGAAAAACTCGCCCATTATTTTCAGGAGTACAGCATCTTTGGAGAGGGTGGCGCAGGGGGCACCACGGAAATGATCTCCAAGGATCAGGCCATGCCTGAAGCAGCGATCACCATTACCCAGTCTCCGGTTTCTTCCGACAGCGCAAACGAGGGCAGCACCGCAGGCCTGGAACGACTTAAGGAAAAGCTGGAGCAGGAAGTCCAACAGCAACTCGCCGAACTCAAAGATCAGGTGCGCATCGAGGTCTTCGAGGGAGGGGTCAAGGTGGACATCATGGACAAGGAGGGCAACCCCATGTTCCCCTTGGGCAGCACAGCCTTGACCGCAAGCGGCCAGAAGATTCTGAAGGTGCTCTGTGACAACATCAGGAATACCTCAAACCGCATCGAAATAGAAGGTCACACCGACGCAATCCTCTACGCAAAAAAAGAATTCGGCAACTGGGAGCTTTCCACCGCCAGGGCTTCTGCCGCGCGCCTTGAAGTGGAAAAAAATGGCATCCCGCCCGCTCGCCTTCTCCGGGTTTCTGGTTACGCCGCCACCGAGCCGATCATCAAGGATAATCCTCTTGACCCCCGAAACCGAAGAATAAGCCTGCGTCTATACCCGGAAAAAAACAAACCTTCTGCCCCGACACAGCCAGGGACACAACCTCAGGCGCAGGTGCAGACCCAGACACAGGCCTCGCCACAACAGGTTACGCCTCAGGTTACGCCTCGTCAGGTTGAACCTCATGTTGGGCCTAAGGTTACGCCTCAGGTTGGGCCTCAAGTCTCCCCGCAGTCAGCACCCATGGTTCAGCCAGCCCGGATGAAGTAACTGCGAGTCTGCCTGATTTTAACAACAAGAGCCGCCACCAGGTTTTCCCTCAACCGAGCAACAGGCTTCGCTGCTGCGACCCAGCATGGTATTGAATACCGCCTGAGCGCAGCCAACTCCGCTTTGCACCCAAATCGCCCCAACCGGACAATTCACCATACAGGCTCCACACTCCATGCAGGCGTCCTGTTCGCTGATCCGCACCTTTTTGCCGTGCTCCATCATGGCAAAAACCTCCTGCGGACAGACCGTCAGACACATGCCGCAACCGATACAGGTATCCTGCTCAAGCCGCAGGGTGGCAACTCCTTTAAGATATAGCCGCCGCCTTTTCATCATCATAGTCTCCTTGTCCAGATCAACAGCAGCAGCCCGCATAGCGCCGTAGCCATTTGCAATGGCACGGCAAGACGCATCTCCTTCTTCACCCCGGAAAGCGAGGTATAGGTCGAGGCTCCGGTAAATTCCATGCCGAGAAAAGAGGCGATAGCTGGAATAAGCAACAGCCAGGCTAAACTGGTAAGCCCATTGCCCAAGGCCCCTGACCAGGAAAAAAAGACAGTGACAAATAACAGGGCAACCAGGAGACCAGCCGCTCCCCCCTTTACGGAAAAGGCCCGACCAGGCAACACCGGCAGCAACATTGGGGTTAGCACCGCCCCGGCAACAATGCCGCTCCATAGACCGGCCACTGTCCAGCCGCCCTGTTCCCTCACATTCTCCCAGAATGATACCGGCCCCAAAAGACCGCTCATCACAATTAACAACACGGACAGGGGCAACGCCCATTTACAGACGATGACACCTTCCACCGGTACCAGCGTCAACCGTTCCAAAAAGGGAAAGGTCTTGCGCCGCATGGCCGGGGTGGCCTGCATCCCACGAGTCAGAAACTCCGGCAGATCTCGGGCCATGACTGGCCCATACAGCACGGAAAAACCGCTCTCTTTTTTCACCGCATGCGCCGAGATCCCCGGCGCGCCGAGTTGGGGCACAACCAGCCTGCGCTGGCGGACCAATTGGGCAAGTTGGCTTGCAGACACCTGGGCACAGAGTGCGGCAGTGCCAAAGGTTCCCTTGCCCGCCGCACACCAGACATTAATGCCTTTGGTGTCAAGGACCAGAATCCAAGCAGCCTGTCCGCTTAGAGCAGCACGCAGATGGTCAAAGCTCAACTTGTAATTGGCGGTGACCAGAACAGGTGAATCCTCGGTCGGCATGCCAACAGCATATAGACCAGGCTCCACGGTATAGCGCATCCGGCCAAAGCCCAGACGAACCAGAAACGTGCCCCAACGATCCCGGCCCGCAAGCACCGTAGCTACCTGCGGCACCGGACCCACCGACGTCTCAAGCACTGCGGTCACAAAGGCCTGGTCAGCAATGGCCACTCCTGCCCGAGGAGGGATTTTCGGGCCTCAACAGCTTTGCTGGCTGCCTGGTAAAGTATTCTCTGTATTTTTCATTGGCGCTGCCCTCACATTTTTTTAATGAACAGGTGCCTTTCAGTCTATACTCAGAGAAGATCACCCGTCAAGTTCTGAAAAGCAGTTGACAGAGATGCTGGCCTTTTGTAAACGAATTCTTTGACGACAACCAACCCCCCTGGAACCCACATGAAAAAAATACTCTTTTTTTCAATAATGTCCTTTTTTTTCACAAGCGCAGCCTGGGCGACAGAACCCCTTACCTTGACGGAGGCACTGGCAACCGCCGCCAAAAATCATCCCCAGATCGAAGAAGCAGTGGCCAACCTTGCGGCCACCGAAGCCAGACTCGGCCAGAGCAAGGCCAATTACTGGCCCCAGATCAATCTGGCCGCTGACTGGAACAAGGGCGACAGCTTTCTTACCGCTCTGGGCGGGATCAAAAAAACCGAGGTTGCCACCACCTCGGTCGTGCTCAGACAGAATCTCTATGATTTTGGCCGCACCGCCGGGGCCTCTGCCGCAGCCCTCGGGGCCAAGGCCGCGGCAGAGGAAGGAGTGTCGGTCAGCCGTCAGGATGTGGCCTTCCGGGTCAAGGCCGCTTGGTATCTTGTCCTGGCCGCGGAAAGACAGGTGGAAGCCAGCCGAAAAACCGTAATGGCCCGAGAGGGTCTGGCCCGTCAGGCCGGGGAGTTTTTTCGGCACGGCATCCGTTCCAGGGTAGAAGTGGCCAGAAGCGAAGCCTCCCTGTTCGCGGGCAAAAGTCTGCTGATCAGGGCTAAGAACAACCGGGACCTGGCCCGTCTGGAACTGGCCAACGCCATGGGCCTTAACTCTCTTGCAGACCGCTCTCTGGCCGAACCGGAAGCCCATACCGATCATCCGGTTCCAGAAACTCTGACCAGCCTGCGAGAGGAGGCATTGCGCAACAGAAACGAACTTAAACGGCTTGCCTCCCTCAAGGATGCGGCCTCCGGTTCCCTACGTTCCGCCCGTAGCGGCTACCTTCCCACTCTTTCAGGTACAGCCAGCTATGGCGAGGCCGCGCAAAGCCTGCTCCCGGAAGGCCAGGTCTGGGCTCTGGGGGTCAATCTCTCCCTGCCGGTTTTTTCCGGCTTCGCTACCCAGGAGCAGGTGCGTGAAGCCGACGCCGCTATCCATAGCGTAAATGCCCAACAAAAAAATCTGCAGCTGCAGGTCGCCCGTGAGGTGGAATCCGCCTGGCTGGGAATCAGTGAGGCCCAAGCCCGCCTTACGGCAAGCAGTAAAGAAGCAGAGGCAGCCCAGGAAAGCCAGCGTCTATCCCTGGAACGTTATCAAGAGGGACTGGGAACAATGGTCGAGGCTCTTGATGCCCAGGCCCAGTCCTTGAACGCGGAAACCGCTCAGATCCAGGCGGGATACGATCAAAAGATTGCCAGGGCACGACTTGACCGCGCCCTATCCAGACCATAGGGTAATGGGGAGAATAATAATGCGAGCTCCGACGATGCTGAGAATACAGAAAAAACATCTCCTGACCCTGGCCGCGCTCCTGACCCTTGGCCTTATTCTGCGGCTCACGGTTTTTGCCCCAGCCAAGGTGCAGGTGGTAAGCATTGCCAAGCGGGATCTGGTTGCTGAGGTGTATGGCAACGGCACTGTGGAAGCCAAGATCGTGGTCAGTATCTCCAGCAAAATCACCGGTCGGCTGGCCGAGGTTTTGGTTGATCAGGGGGATCTGGTCAAACGCGGGCAGGTGCTGGCAAAACTGGACGCCACCGAGTTGCAGGCCCAATCCCGGCAAGCCAAGGCTACGATGGAAAAATCTGCCGCCACCGTAGCCTTGGAACAGGCCAATCTGCAAAAGGCTCAAGCCAGTCAGCTACTGGCCGAAAAAAACAACAGGCGCTTCAGCGCCTTGGCCAGCAAAGAACTGGTCTCCACCCAGGAGGCAGAACAGTATGAAACCGCCCTGATCCTTGCCAGACAAGAGACAGCCCGCGCCACTGCCGCCTTGAATTCCGCTGGTCGAGAAAGAACTGCCGCTACCGCCGCCATGGCGGCCAGCCACTCCCGTCTGGACGAGGCCCTGATTTTGGCGCCGGAGGATGGGGTTATTATCCGGCGGGACCTTGAACCAGGGGCCACCGTTACTGCGGGACTGCCGATTTTCCTGTTGGCCAATCCAAATACCGTCTGGGTCAAAGCCAATGTCGATGAATCACAGCTTAAGGGGGTAGCGCCCGGGCAACCGGCAACAATCACCCTTCGTTCCGCGCCGGGTGAAAAATTTCCTGGTCAGGTTGCCCGGCTTGCCTGGGAAAGCGATCGGATTACCGAGTCGTTGGAGGTAGATGTGGCCTTTACCCCGGCCCTCAAAAATTTCCGCCTCGGGGAACAGGCAGAGGTTCTGATCGCAGCCAACTCTAAACAGGGCGCGCCGTCCATTCCCAAAGCTGCGCTGATCACCAGAGAAAAGCAGCGCGGGGTCTGGGTGATCGTGGGCAACCGCCTGCAATTCCGGGAGGTAGTCACCGGGATTGAGGACAACCACTTTGTCGAGATCACCAGCGGCCTTGCCGACCAGGAGACCGTTGCCCTTGCCGCTCCCGAACAGCTGCAAAAGTTCAGCGACGGCCAGAAGGTTCGGGTTCGCAAATGAATCTGGCGCTGCGCGACATCCGCCATAACCGGAGCCGCTTCATCCAGACCTGCCTTGGCATCGGCATGCTGCTCGGAGTGGTGATGAGCATGAGCGGCATCTACCGGGGGCTGTTCGCTGATGCCACCGGCATTTTGAGCAGTACGGCGGCTGATATCTGGGTAGTGCAGCAAGATACCAGCGGCCCCTTTGCCGCCACCTCCCGCATTCCGGAGGATATCAAGTACCGGATTCGTTTGGTTCCGGGGATCGCCCAAGCCTCGGCCCTATCTTTTCAAAATATCCAGAGCGAACGGCAGGGCAAGCCCTTCCGTTTTTTCCTGATCGGCTATGAACAGGGCGGCCTGGGCGGGCCAGCACGGATCATTGCCGGACGGGCCATCCAGCAGAAGCATTATGAGATCGTGGTGGATCGGGCCATGAAGATCCCGGTGGGCGAAAAACTGCGTTTGGCCGGAGACGATTATACCGTGGTGGGGATCACCAATAAGATGGTCTCCTCGGCCGGCGATCCGGTGGCCTATGTCACTCTGGCCGATGCTCAGAAAATCCAGTTTCAGGATGACGACAATGCCATCCGCAACAACCGGGCCAAACTGAGCGCCCAGATAAACCGCCTGCCCCTCCTTTCGCCGGGGCAGGCTAAGCAACTGACCCCACAGATTACCGAGATTATCGGCTCCACCCATATTGCCAATACCGTGGTTGCCCGCCTGATGCCGGGGGCCAATCTCGCGGAGGTGCAGGAACGGATCAGCCGCTGGAACCACTTCCGTCCCCTGACCGTTGCCGACCAGGAACGCATCCTCACCGAGGGCATGATCAAAAAAGCCAAGATGCAGTTGGGTCTTTTTCGGGCCATCCTGCTTATTATCTCCGGGGTTATCATCTCGCTGATTATCTACACCATGACCTTGGACAAGCTGCGGGTGATCGCCACCCTCAAACTGATCGGCACCAGAAACCGGGTCATCGTCGGCCTGATCCTCCAGCAGTCGCTGTTGATGGGAGTAGTTGCCTACGGCATAGGCTTTACCCTGATCGGTCTGACCCACGACAAGTTCCCCCGCCGGGTAGAACTGGTGGCTGCGGATATGCAGGTCCTGTTCGTTATTGTGATTTTGATCTGTGTGGCAGCAAGCCTGATCGGCATCCGCAAAGCCATGCGAGTCGAACCGGCAGAGGCCTTGGGCGGGTGAGGCAAATGTACGCAGTGCAGATTGAAAACCTGACCAAGATTTACGGCAGCGGCAATACCGAGGTTGTAGCCTTAGCCGACGCCACCTTTAACGTGGCGCCTGGAGAACTGGTAGCCATCCTCGGGCCTTCCGGCTCCGGCAAAACCACCTTGCTCACCACCATCGGCTTAGTCACCGAACCGACCCGAGGCAAAGTTGTGCTGGACGGAGAACTGATCGCCGACGACGGCTGGCCCACCGGGCTTGACCTTAAACGAATCCGGCGGGAAAAACTGGGCTTCATCTTCCAGGCCCACAACCTGATCCCCTTCCTTACCGCCGTGGAAAACGTAATGATCGCCCTGGAAAACAACGGGATCGGCGTCAAGGAGGCGCGACGACAGAGCGTGGCCTTACTCGAAAGCCTCGGTCTTGGCCACCGCCTTAACCATTATCCGGCCCTGCTCTCGGGCGGCGAATCGCAGCGTACCGCCATTGCCCGGGCCCTGGCCAACCGACCCCGGGTGATCCTGGCCGATGAGCCCACCGCTGCACTGGACACAGAAAACGGCAAGCACGTCATGACCCTGCTCAAAAAACTGGCGGTGGAGAACGACTCCGCCATTTTAGTGGTTACCCACGATCAGCGAATGGTGGAAGGCTTTGACCGGATCTTCACCTTCAGCGATGGCCGGATAGTTGACGAGAAACGGAACTGAACCTAAGTCAGCTAAGCCTTCTTTACAAATTCTGATTTCAGCTTCATTGCCCCAATGCCGTCAATCTTACAGTCAATATCATGATCGCCATCAACCAAGCGGATATTTTTAACTTTAGTGCCGACCTTGACCACCAACGATGAGCCTTTAACCTTGAGACTTTTGATCACGGTGACCGTATCGCCGTCTTTAAGCGGATTCCCGTTGGCGTCTTTAATAATACGCTCACTATCGCTGCTCTCTACAGTCGCATCTACTATTGCCCATTCATGCGTACATTCCGGACACACATACATCGATGCATCTTCGTAAGTGTATTGCGAATTACATTTCGGACATTGAGGAAAAATTTTCATGCTTCACCTTGATTTTGCTTGGCTGATATTGAGTTCAGTAACGGACTGCGTGGCCTAACGACCACCGGGGACGGCCTTCACACTTCTTACTTGTTGGCCACTACAACCTTGACGATGCCTTGGTGAATCTTCCCTGACGAGTGGCATGTGGACATCTTCCGGGAAGAAAATCACAAACGCTCCACTTTTAATCGAGGACCAGATAACGTAGAGTTGAGCGGGCTGCGCGGCTGTTTGCGTAGCTCCGCTCGAACGCCGGGTTAGCCATTTTCACCGTACGTTAATACAAAACCATTTCCGAGACCAAAGGGACGCTTCAGTTCCTCTATGTGATTGCCCACCCGACTGTTTGCCCCCATGGAACAGATAGCACCAGTGGGAAACAGAGAAATCAGCTTCACGTTAATGTACGGTTGCAGTTCTTCGATGGTCAGTGGGTTGAGCACGACGGGAATGGATCTCTGGGGATTTGCTGCCAGTGACGTTGCAACCGCTTCCCCAAAAAGCTCCGAGAGCAGCTGATAGAGTGACTCTATGGATACGGCACCTTTAGGGGAGAGTAGACCCTTGTACTGATGCAGTGCCTTCCGGTCTATGATTTTTTTATGCGCCATTTTGTGGTGCTTGTCGCATAGAAGTATTAGGTTCCCCAATACATTGTTGGTTCTATCCTCATCGATGTGATGTATCTCCAAATACGTGTGCTCATGGCATTTTTTTACGGCACAAGCGTGGCCGGACTCAACTTCGACCGCACGCCGGATGTCGGCCGGTATAGGCGGTCGGGAATCGTCGTATTTACCTTCAGTCATCGGACCTCCTATTGATGGCTCAACAGTATATCAGACAGAATGGGTTGATATTGTGCTACACAGAAAAAGACAAAAACTACCAACCCGAGATTTTCCCACTTCTCAACTCAAGCGTTAAAGAAACTCCTCGAAATAATCCAGATCCTTGTGAAAGGTCTCTTCAAGCCCTCTCAGAGCAAGAAAGGCAACCACCAGACATATCGCGCCAACCACCAAGGCGCTGGACTCCATACTGAGATAATGACGGCCAAGCTGAAACGCCGTGGTGATCGGCACCACCATGCCCCGCACAAAGTTGGGTACGGTGGTGGCAACCGTGGCCCGCAGGTTGGTGCCGAACTGCTCCGCCGCCACGGTGACAAAGATTGCCCAATAGCCCCCGGCAAAACCAAGGAAGGTGCAGACGCCGTAAAAAAAGGCTGGGCTTTGACCACCCTGTAAAAAATAGAGACCTATCCCGGCCATGCTCATAAGCATAAAGATGAAGATGGCCTTTTTTCGGCTCTTGAGGATCTGGCTCAAAAAACCACTGCTGAAATCCCCGAAGATCAACCCCAGATAACAAAACATCACCGCATTCCCGGCCGAGACCGGCCCGGTGATGTTTAGCGAAAGGGCAAACTCCGGCGAAAAGGTAATCAGCACCCCAACCACAAACCAGATGGGAATACCGATCATAATCGAATTGAGATAGCGGCGGAAGCGTTGCCGGTCAGTGAACAAGGCCAGGAAGTTACCCCGGCGAACCCCGGCCTGATCATCCATGGCCCGAAACATCCCCGACTCCGCCACCCTGATCCGGGTAATCAGCAGGAGCAGGCCAAGCACCCCGCCGATGACAAAGGCCATACGCCAATCAAAGGTGCTGGCAACCAGGTTGGCCAGGATGGCCCCGGACACACCCACCGAAGCGACCAGCATGGTGCCGTATCCACGGATACTTTTGGGCAGGATCTCGGAAACCAGGGTGATGCCCGCCCCCAGCTCTCCGGCCAGGCCGATGCCGGCAATAAAGCGAAGCGCTGCGTAGGCCGGCAGCGAGCTGGCCATGGCGTTGGCCAGGTTAGCCAGGGAATAGAGGAAGATCGAGGCGAACATGACCTTGAGCCGCCCCTGACGATCCCCGAGAACACCCCAGAGAATCCCGCCAACCAGCATCCCCGCCATCTGCATGTTTAAAAGAAACACGCCGTTATCAATCAATGCCTGACCTGAAAACCCCAGGGCCTTGAGGCTCGACACCCTGACGATGCTGAAAAGCACCAGATCATAGATATCAACGAAATAGCCCAGGGCGGCAACAATAACCGGCAGGCTGAAGATCTGGCTAAAACTCGCTTTCGCCTGTGATTTCATAGTGAGGTCCTTGCGCAAATACTTGGCTAAATTTCGCTAATTAGAGGCAACATCCAGTACCTTGCGCACTGCCTGGGCCAATTCATCACGCAGCACCGGCTTCATCAGCAGTCGGCGAATGCCCAAGGCCACGGCCTTCTCCTCGTTAATGAGCTCACTAAAGCCGGTACAGATAATGATCGGCAACTCGGGCCTGATGGCCAGCATCCGTTGCGCCAACTCTGCTCCGGTCAAAAACGGCATGGTCATATCGCTGATTACCAGATCAAAATCTGCCGGGTGGGCCTCAAATTGTTCCAACGCCAGGCGGGGGTCGAGGCAGATAGTTACCTGATAGCCAAGTCCTTCAAGGATCATACAGGTAAGTCTGGCGATCACTTTTTCATCGTCTATTACCAGGATACGTTCATGCCCCATAGGCAGAGAAGGTGCCGCCACCATTGCCTCACCCGCTCCTGTTTCCCCAAGATATTTGGGAAAGTAGACATGAAATGTACTGCCTTTGCCAGGTTCGCTGTATACGGTAACATGACCGCCAAGTTTACTGACTATGCCGTGCACCACGGAGAGCCCCAGACCGGTACCTTCCCCCTGGGCCCTGGTGGTAAAGTACGGCTCGAAGATCCTTTCCACAATGTGACGCGGCATACCGCAACCGGTGTCGCTTACCTCCAGCCGCAGATAAGGGCCGGGCTTAAGGTCTATCACGAAGGTATAGTCCTCAGGCCCGATTTTCACCTCCGTCAGGGAAACGGCCAGAACCCCGCCAGACTCCCGCATGGCGTAATAAGCGTTGGTACAGAGATTCATCATCACCTGGTGGATCATGGTTGGGTCGGCCAGAACCATGGCCTCGCTGGAGATATCCTGCTTGATCTCAATGGTGGTGGGCAGGGAAGAACGAAGCAGCTTGAGCGCCTCTTTGACTAACAGATAGATCTGGATAGGGCTGCTCACCTGCTTGCTTTGCCGACTGAAGGTTAGAATTTGCTTCACCAGATCCCGCGCTCGCTTACCAGCCTTCAACACCTCACGGGCCATATCAATTAGAGGACTCTCGGCAGGCAGGCCTCTGATGATCAGCTCCGAATAGGCCAGCACCGGGGTGAGGATGTTGTTGAAATCATGGGCAATACCACCAGCCAGAGCACCTACGGCCTCCATCTTTTGAGACTGGCGCAACCGTTCTTCCAACCCCTTCATCTCCGTGATGTCCTTCGAGACACAGATAATACTCGCCAACCTGTTGTCCGAATCAAAAACAGGAGAAGCCGAGACCGAGAAGGTCTTGCCCAATCGTTCATGCACGATTTCCGCAGTATGGGTAGTCGCATCTTTGGCGGTAAGCACGGCCGGGCAGCCGTCACAAGGCTCAATTCCGCCATGAAATACCTCGTAGCAAAATTTGCCCACCAGCTCCTGCGGCTGGGCAACCCCGAGCATTTCGCAAGCCCGCTGGTTAGCCCGGAGGATACGATAGGAGGGATCCTGGATGGTGGCCACGTCGCCAATGGCCGCAAAGGTTCGCTCCCATTCTTCCTTGGCCTTGCGAATATCCTCTTCCGCCTGCTTACGCTTGGTGATGTTGTCCCACTCTCTTAAGGCCCGTCGCGCACTACGCGGCATATCCAGCAAAGTCTCCACGGACTTCACGATATAATCCAGGGCGCCGTGCTTCATCGCCTCAACAGCCCAGGCCTCGTTGCCGTGGCTGGTCATGATGATTACCGGAAAAAGAGGCGCGCCGGAGGCATCTTGCCCAATCAGCTCGATTCCGTCGCCATCGGGCAGTTTCCAGTCGGTAATTACCAGAGTTGGCACAAGGGCGACGATCTGCAGCCGAGCCTCCTGAATAGTACGCGCCCGTTCAAGACGAAAGCCAGGCTCTTTGTCGCCAAAACCCCTTTGAATAAGTTCAAAATGGTCATCCTCATCCTCGACGATCAGGATCACTTGCGAATCGGTCATAATTTCCTCGGCGCTCAGGTATTATTTCAAGGGATTGACATTCCATCCCAGCCAGTAAAAGCCAAGATCGTGCATCAGTTTGGTGAATTTCTCAAAATCAAGGGGCTTGACCAGGTAACTGTTGGCATGCAAAGCATAGACCTTGCAGATATCCTGTTCCGATTCTGAAGAGGTGAGCACAACCACGGGGATAGATTTGAGTTTTTCATCGGTCTTGATGGTCTTCAGCACTTCCAGGCCGTCGATCTTTGGCAGTCTCAAGTCGAGGAGGATCAGATGGGGACAGGGGCTCTTGGTCTTGTCGGCATAAGTCCCTCGCTGATAAAGATAATCCAGGGCCTCCTCGCCATCCTGAACCCAGTAAATCCTGTTGGCCACCTGGTTTTCTTCTAAACTCCTCCGAATCAGTTCGGCATGATCCTCATTATCTTCAACCAGCAGGATATTCAGTAGTTCTCCCTTCATTCTCTCTCTCCCCTCAGGCAGGCTGCTGTGGCAGTGTGAAATAAAAGGTAGAGCCTTGCTCAAGCCCTGCAGACTCAACCCAGATCGTACCGTGGTGGAGCTCTATAATTCGTTTGACCAAGGCCAGGCCGATACCGGTCCCCTCCGAATGGGGAGCCAATTTCTCAAACAGCCCGAAGATTTTGTCACTAAATTTCATGTCGATACCAAGGCCGTTATCTTTGACGAAATAAGCCTGCCGCCCGTCGGCCAGAAAACGACAGCCCACTGCAACTTGTGGCTCAGTCTGATTTCCCATATATTTCACGGCGTTTTCAATCAGATTCTGCATGACCTCCCTGATTCGGTGGAGGTCGGCAAAAACCACTGGCATATCTGGTTCGATTGTAACCTTAACACCTTTAGCCCTGATCATGCCATACAGAACCTCAATGGCATCCTGGGCCGCCGAGGTCATGGAAAATTCTATCGATGGTTGCACCATCCGGCCGATTCTGGACAGTTCCAACACGTCTTCCAGGAGAGCTTGCATTTTATCAGTCGCCCCAGCGATGCGCTTGATGTCATTCTCCATCCGTTCCATATTGCCGGCCTTGGCATCGGCGACCAGGGAGCCAAGGAAACCCTTGATAGTGATAATGGGGCTCTTCAAATCGTGAGAGATCGTATAGGTGAAGCGTTCGAGTTCCGCGTTCTTTTGTTCAAGTTGCTGTTCAGCCTTTTTCCGCTCGGTAATATCCTCGAAACTGCCAAGCAGCGCAGTCACCTCTCCTGCCTCGTTATGGATCGGCACTTTGATGGTACGGGTCATACAACCCTTGCCCAAGGCGATGTCGGCCTCCTCAATGTCTTTTGCCTCCCCGGTTTCCATGACCTCCCGATCGTCAGCCCTGTACTGCCTGGCCAACTCCGCCGGGTAAAAGGCGAAGTCGTCCTTGCCCACGAATTCCTCTGCTTTTAAACCATGGGCCTCGGCATATGCTTTATTGACGGAGAGAAAGACAAAATTACGGTCCTTCAGAAAGATCTTCTGGGAGAGGCTCGCAAGGATAGTGCGGTTGATGGTCTCGCTCTTTTGCAGCGCCGCAAGTGTTGCCTGAAAACTCGCGGCCATCTGATTGAAATTTAGCAGAACCGTTTGCAATTCAGGACTGCCAGCGATATTGACCCGAACCGACAAATCCCCCTGGGTCAGGGTTTTGCTTACTTCTGCCAGAGATAGCAGTGGATGCAAAGCTTTACGCAAAACAAACCAGATGCTGAGCAGGACTATGGCCAGGCTGAGGAACATTAGCCGAACCAGATACAGGTAATACCCCCAAGCCTGGTTGATAATGCGATTGGGGGACATGGAGAGGGAAAGAAGCCCGTAATACATCCCCTCAACGATAATGGGTCTGTTGAGGTAGATATTTTCCAGGCCGCACCAACTGGAGAAGAATAAAGGGGCGTTAAGCTGGATGGTGATCTCCTGGTTGAAGGCCGCCACATCCGTGGTGTCGCGAAAGCTGATCTGGGTTACATCCTTGCCGTACTTGAATTTTGAGAGCACGCCAGTTAGTTGTTCCAAGTCGAAATTGTGGTGGATTTTTTCCTCCATAAATAAGGTGGCAAGAACAACAGACTCCAGCGTCTCCATTTGCTTGTTGTATTCAACACTTAGCTCGTTCTGGGTGCCGCGGGTGATATATTGGGCAGATTGATATACCGCCCCTATCGCTACCAGGAGTATGCTCAAGGTCACGACGAGCGATAAGCGGGGGACCAGATTCAATCGGGCCCATAAACGGGAAGTAAACCAGGTCACAGATCACCTTCCCCGATTCGGCAGGGCATCAGGGGTAAAGGTCAGCGGCGGGAAACCTGCTGGTTTAAGCTGATACCCCAGGCCGGGATCGCCGAAATGTTGGATCAGGGTGTATCTGTTGTCCAGGAGATCATAGGCAAAGTAGCATCTGGCCAGGGGCATCTGCACATCATAAAGAGGGGTCTGGGCGATAAACATGCCCTTGCTGAGTTGCTCGTTGCGGCTGTAGGCGTCGCTCATCCCCGCCCCACTCCAGTCTTCATCGAAGTAGAATATCCGGCGAGAGATATTGTGCCGTTTTCCTGGTTTACGGGTGGCTTCCACCACCCAGACGCGGTGCAACTCCCATCTTACAAAATCCGGGTTGAGGTGATTGGGCGTCAATATCTGCGCGGCCCTGGACTGAAACACCAGTCGGTAATTGTTATAGGGGATATACATTTCCCGCTTGCCAATCAGCTTGAAATCAAACAGATCAAGCCTGCCTAAGGATAAATAGCCTTCATCGTAAGTGGTTATACCGCCCTGCGAGGCGATGGGCGTGTCGTAGGTATAGTCCGGGGCAATCCGGATGCGGCGGGTGGCTGCGGAATAGCTCCAGGATCGGCGCGGTTGTTCGACTGGATCCAGGGTGTCGACAGAATAGGCGGCATTCCCTGCGGCATTCGGCGGGGCAGTGAAGTGATAAGCCGCCTTGAAAAAAGAATTGCCGTTCTTCTTCAGCTCCTCCGCGCCCCATTTGGGGGTGTAATAGTCGCTTTGCAGTGAACATTTCAGCTCTCCGGTATTGATGGCGCGGCCTGTTTTGTCGACATACCAGTTGCGGCCCCGATATTCAGCGGGGTAGCCATTATAGACGAGCATGTGATTCCACATCACCTCATTGCCGTTTTTGGGAATGGGAAAGGGGATGCCACCAGCCGCCCCTTCCAGCGCCAGCCCCTCCTTGGTGAGTCTGGCAGTGCTGGCATTTTTCAGGGTATTGCTCAGTACCCAGGCGGGATAAGCAACGCTGCGCTGGCTGGGATAGATATCCATGCGGTAAGAGGGATATAGTCGCAACAAGGCTTTGCTGGCTTCGCTGAGTTTGTCGGCATGTTCGGCCAGGTTCCGGCTGGAGATTGAATAAAGCGGTTTTTCGTTGGGGAAGGGATTAGTCCAGATTCCTGAGCCTTTTTGAAAGTCCGGAGGAATGTCGTTTACGGAAAGGCCACCTGTGTAGGCGGGGATGGTGCCCGCGCGATTGCCGGCTTTTTCCGCGCCAAAAGAGGTCAAGGAGTCCCCGAGTTGGCGCGCTTCGCTGGCGCTGATCCCGGCCTGGGTACTGTTGACCCAGATAGTTCCGCTAAGAAACAGAGATAATAATATTGCTAAAGACAGGTATTTCATAAAAGACACCCAATGTCCTCGGTTTAGAAGGCAACCTGATAGGTGAACGAGAGCCAGCCCTTGTCTTTGTAGGGAGCGCCAAGAATGCGAGAGCCAAAGATGGAATCAGCCGCCGGCTCAATTTTCTGGTCATAGCCGGTATAGGCCAGGTCGAATTGATGGCGGGCATATACCTTTGCGGTAAGGCCGATCTTGAAGGTAGTGACCCCCTCGTTTCCCCCGCCGTTGGAAGGGGCATTGCCATGCAAATTTTTGGCAAAGAACAAAGGCATTTCCAGATCCACCCCTGGATATACCTGCAGCCAGGCTGGCACGAAAGACAGCGCCAGGCTTATAAATTCTTTGTCCGCGCAGCCTCGCAAGGTGGGGTCGGAATCACAGGCAGGAAGATAACCCTGGGCCCGGTAAAGTTCGGGATTATGAGTAACCCGGTCGAGTCTGGACCAGGTAAATTCAGCGGACAGCACAGAAGATTGGCACACGGGGCTGGGCCCGAAACTTGTCACGCTGTTGATCAGGCCATGCCAGGTATCTCCTCTGGCCCCTGCATAGCCGTTCGCTGCCCCAGCGGAGGCCGCGCTGTCGCTGACCAAAGGGTCATTGCTGCGATGTGACAACTCAGCGCCAATGGAAGTTCCGCCGACATTCTTGCTCAGCGTCACCCCCA
>Ga0208863_1000433_pt1 | contig 42650 bp, 38 predicted proteins | sample RifOxyD3_FD_184040 | JGI IMG/M metagenome (GOLD analysis project Ga0208863, IMG submission 184040) | Soil microbial communities from Rifle, Colorado - Rifle Oxygen_injection D3 (SPAdes) | ecosystem: Environmental > Terrestrial > Deep subsurface > Rock core/Sediment | place: Rifle, Colorado...
TCCCGCCTCACCGTCTATGCGGATCTCCTAGGCTCAGCGGAGGTCATGGGCAACCTGCCCCTCATCCTGATCGCCACCCTGGCCGCCTTCACCGGCGCTTTCTGGGGCAGCCGCCTGGTCAAGAAGGTAACGCTCCGCACCGTGCAGGTTGTGGTGGCGGTCATGCTTTTCCTGATCGCTATTTTGCTCGGCAGCGGGATCATTTAAAGCTGAGTTGAGCAGCTTGCCTGCTCAAACGAAACGTATACCCTCTGGGTGCAATATCAAACCTGCAAACGAGAATACATCATGACGCTGCCAAGTCTGACCTGGTCCCAAAAATACCGAAAGGGTGTCTCCTGGGTGCTCATCTTCGGGTTCCTGTTTCTCCTTCTCTTTTCTACTCATTCCTGGGAAAGGGACAGCCCCATTGACCTGCTCTTCGAGGTTGCGGGCCTTTTCCTGATCGTGGTCTGCACCTTCGGCCGGCTATGGAGTTCGGTGTATGCCTGCGGCTACAAGGATGAGATGATTATCGCCAACGGCCCCTATTCAGCGGTCCGCAACCCGCTCTATCTCTTCAGCTTCATCGGCGTGCTCGGCATGGGACTGGTCTCAGAAAACCTCCTGATCCTGGTGCTGGCGCCCCTGGCCTTTCTGCTCTATTACCAGTTTGTGGTCCGGTCGGAGGAAAGATACCTGCTGGCACGATTCGGCGAGATCTATGCCGAATACCTGAAAAGGGTGCCGCGTTTTATTCCCCGGCTGAGCCTGCTCAAGGAGCCGGATTTTTATCTGGTCAATGTCCGGGTCTACCGGCGGTCGCTGTTGGATGCCACCATGTTCATCTGGCTTTACATCCTGTTCCACTTCATTGAACGACTGCAACATATGGGCGTGCTGCCGATTCTCTTCCGGGTGCCATGACTGGAGCCATTATGAATCTGTTAAGACTCTTGCCCGTGCTTTTCAGCATGCTGATGCTTGGCGCCCATTTCTTCCGGGCAGGCCACCTTCTTCTTGCCGGGGGTGCGCTGCTTTCCCTCGGCCTGCTCTGCATCCGCCGGCCCTTGGCGGTCCGGCTCATGCAAGGGCTGCTCGTGGCCGGCGCCGGCGAATGGCTTGCCACCGCAGTCGGGCTGGTCAGCTTTCGGCAGGCCCAGGGGCTGCCCTGGCTGCGGCTCGCGATTATTCTCGGCCTGATCGCCCTCTGCACCCTGCTCTCCGCTCTGGTTTTCCGAACCAGTGGCCTCAAGGCCCGATACTATCTCCCGCAATAAAAGCAAGGGAAACAACTTAGCCAACCGACCCATTGCGCACGGCACCACATTTTTCCCTGGACAAAGGTTAAGATAAAGCTTAAATTATATTCGCACATGGAATCGCAGAGATAATCGGCAAGTTGCAAGGAGAACGCCATGCCCATCTATGAATACCGCTGTCAGGAATGCAAGGGACTGTTCGAGGCTATCATCACCTCAACAGAAGCAACAACCGAGGTGAGCTGCCCGAAATGCTCCAGCAACATCGTAAAAAAAACCATCTCCGCCTCAAGCTTCCGGATTTCCTCCGGCTCAAGCGCCATTCCCTCCGGGGCGCTCTCGGGCTGTTCCAGCAAATCTGGTTTTTCCTGAACCTGAAAAAAATGCGACCGGTCCGGCCGCACATAATCAAAAACCACGCAAGGCTGTCTCCGGCCACCGATCTTTTGCTTTTTTAGTAATATACCCGAAACGCACAGGCGAGGGTGATGGGAACAAGGCCGAATTCGGAGCCGACGGAGCCGTTCTCTGGCCGTTTGCCCTTGGGCAAGGAGAGGGTGACCGCCAGCTCCGCCTCGTCGGAGAGCGAATACACCCCATTGAGGCTGAGCAGCTGGGAATGATCGCTCCAGTTGACAAGCAGCAAGGCCTGCCCGGTCAGCAGCGGGGAAAACTCGTAGCTTACGCCCAGGGCGGTGTAGTCCCGCCCGGTATACCCCTCCCGCAGATTGCCGGCGGCCAGGGCCTGATTCAAGGCCTCGCGGGAGCTGTACCCCTGACCATGGTGGAACTGTTCCAGCCGCAGCTCAAGGCTGTTGGCAAAACGATGCTCGATTCCCACGCTCACCTCGGCCCCACCGGCCACCCCCTCCCGCTCCGGGGCTGCGTAATGCCCCTCCGCCCGGACGCCCAGCCAGTCGAAAAGCTCGCCCTGCAGGGAACCGCCGGTTATCCGCTGGTCGCGCACCGAGCCTCCCAGCAGCGCCCATTCCCAATCGTGGCGGTTGACGGCCAGCCTGGCCAGCAGTGAGTTCCGGCTCCAGTCGGGCCGGTTTCGCCACTCGGCATCGGTATCGCTCTCCGGCGAATAGCCCAGCACCCCGATCAGGCTCAGCTGGGCCAGATTCCCAAGCCGTACCTCGGCCCGGCCGCTGTCCACCCCCGACTTGTAGGCCCGGTAAAAGGTTTGCGCCGAAAAGGGGGCGAAAAAATCATTGGGGGAAAAATACATGGTGGTGGCCAGATTCACCGGTTGCCGGCCAAGACTCCACTCGGTATTGCCCTGCACATAGTGGAAGGCGGCGGTGTCCACGCTCAAATTCGCCTCAGAGTTGGTGCTCGCATGCTGCTGCCAGGTAAGTAGACCGCTCCGTTCGGCCCCGGCCGGGCTGGCGCTAAGACCGGAATTGGGCGTGGCGCGGATATTTTGCAGGAGGTTCAGATCGAACCGGCTATTCTCCCGATAGTTTGCCGTAACCAGCAGTCGTTGGTCCAGATCCCAGAACAGATCCTCCCGGCTGTCATAGAACGCTGCCGCCTCAGGATTGCGGCTGTAGGCAGCGCCCAGGCCGGTAAACCCCCGCAGGCTGAGCGAGGCCTCCTCGGACTGCCATTCGCTGAACGCTTGCCCTAAGCCGGGAAAAAGCAACAAAGCGCCCAGGCAAACCATGGGCAGCGAGAGCAGCACCCTTCTCACCCGCGCACTTCATCGCGTTCCAGCCTGCCGTCCCGGAGATGGATAAGCCGGTGGGCTCGATCCATCACCCGCTGGTCATGGGTGGAAAAAAGAAAGGTTATCCCCTGCTCCCGGTTGAGACGCTCCATGAGATCGAGGATCGCATCCGCCGTGGCCGAATCCACATTGGCGGTGGGCTCATCCGCCAGAACTATGGCGGGCCGGGAAACGATGGCCCGGGCAATGGCCACCCGCTGTTGCTGGCCGCCGGAAAGCTCATCCGGCCGCCGGTCCGCCAGCTCGGCCATGCCGACCTCGGCCAGCACCGCCATGACCCGCTGACGGCGCGGGGCATGGGGGATATTCTGCAGGGCCAGGACGAACTCGGCATTCTCGCAGGCGGTCAGCACCGGATTCAGGTTGTACGATTGGAAGACAAAACCGATGCGGTCGCGCCGCAGCCGGGCCAGGGCGCTGCGCCCCAACTCGGCAAGATCGCGTCCCTCCAGCCGCACCTTGCCCTGGGAAGGTTCGTCCAGCGCGCCGATCAGATTGAGAATCGTCGTTTTCCCGGAGCCGGAAGGCCCGCAGAGCACACTGAATTCCCCGGCCTGCACCCTAAAGGAAAACTCCGTCACCGCAGCGACCTGCACCTTGCCCTGCTGGTAAATCCGGCTGACATTTTCGAGCTGCACAAGCGGCGTGTTGTTCATGGTCGGATCTTTTGTCCCTATTACGAAGTAATCTCAGTCAAGTTCTTTATTCCCATGCAGTCAAAATCCCATTGGCCCGCAGCCGAGCACCGGAGAGGCTGCCGAAAAAGGGCTTTGCACTGTTTGAGCGAAGCGAGTTTGCAAAGCCCCGGCAGCATCGAGGAGCGCAGGGCATCCCGCCCACGGCGGGACAAGGGACACCGGGTGCCCTTTCTTTGGTTCGTTTCTTTGGGCAAGCAAAGAAATGAACAGACGGATAAAGCGATTCCCTGGCTGCTAAGATTGATGGTAATCATCTCCCCCCTTTTACCCCTGCTTCAAATTCTCCACCGACGTAGTCCTCCCCGCCTTAAAAGCGGGAAAAATCCCGGCCACCAGGGTCAGGAAAAAAACCGCCCCGGCTATCCACAAGGCGCTCTCCCTGTACAGCCGAAACTTCATGACCGGATCCACAAGAACCCCGCCGGCACTGTAATCCTCCCCAATCTGGCTGCTGAAATCAAGGCCGACCGTGGCCATATACCAAAACCAGGGCGTGGTGATGATCACCCCCAGGACCAGACCCAGAATCCCCAACCAGCAGGACTCCAGCAACACCAGCCACACCACCTGGCCCGGCATCATCCCCAGGGCCATCATGATCCCGAATTCCCGTTGCCTTTCCATGACGCTCATCAGCAGAGTGTTCATGATCCCGGCAGCGATGACCAGGCCAACAAGAAACTGAAGCAGATGGTTAAACAAGCGGTCTACCTTGATCAGCCCGGCCAGGTCAGGCTGGCTCTCCTGCCAGGTGAGCACCCCGATATCCGGCCTTTTTGCCCACAGCCGGGCCAGGTTTTCCTTGACCGACTCAGCCTCCCGGTGATCGGCAAGAAAGATCGCCACCAGGGAGGCTGCCTTGGGCTCATAGCCGAGGGTCTTCCGCACCAGGGCCAGAGGCAACAGGACCACACTCCCGTCCACCGAATCGTCCCCGGTCTTGAAGATGCCGCTAACCCGGCCAAGCTCGCTGACCAGCTCCCCATCCTTATCGGTCAGGGTGAAGACCAGCTTCTTGCCCAGGCGCAGGTTCAGTTTTTCCGCCATCTTTGCCCCGACCACCACCCCGCGCTCCTCGCCGGCGGAAAAAGAGCGGCCCTCAACCAGGGTGCGCAGGAAGATATTATGGGACGGGGTCTCCCGGGCCGGATCGATGGCGATAAAGGCGCCGCCCACGCTCTTGGCACCGCTGGCAAACATGGCCTGGCCCATGATGCGGACCTGGGCACCGGTAACGCCCGGAATTTGCAAGGCCCGTTGCCACACCGCTTCTGCCTCGAGCAGCCGCTTGTCCAGGGTCGGGGTATCCTGGTAGTCCGGATGCTCCACGCTCAGATGCCCCAGACCCATCACCGCGCTGGTGTTGATCATGTTGGTGTAGGCATAGTCGCCGGAGGCGGTAAAGGTCACGGAAAGCAAGACGCCGAAGGCCACGGAAAAGGCGGTGATCACGCTCCTCCGTTTGCTGCGCATCAAGGTTCGCCAGGCCATGGGTCCAAGCTGCATCAACGCTCTCCTAGTGGTGGTAGATGGCGTTAAGCGGCTTGAGCAGCGCCGCCTTGAGCGCGGGATAGAGAATGGCCAGCCCGGATACCAGATAGAGAAAAAGGATGGGCAGCATCACACTGTTGACCGTGACCACGCAATACCATTTCGCATCCAGGGCAACCCCGGCAATGGTTGATGATGATTGAACAAATTGTGAAAAATCAATGGGATGAATGCTAAAGTAAAAGGAAAATGGCAGACCCGCGGTCAGGGCCAGCAACACAGCCACGGTGACCTGGAGCATGCTCTCCACCACGATCATGGCAAAAAGCCCCCAGGGAGAAAAGCCCAGGGCCTTCATCACCCCGAACTCGGGGATCCGCTCAAAGACACTCATCAGCAGGGCATTGAGGGTCAGGATGCCCACGGCGGCATAGGTGATGAGCAACATGATCACCAGGGAGATATCGCCCATCTCAAAAAGCCGGGCCAGCACCGGCTGGAGCTGCCGCCAGTTGCGCACCTCGTAGTTGGGCAGCAAGCGGGCCAGCCGGGTCGTGGCCCGACCAAGATCCTCGGTGGCCTGCTGCCGCTTGACCACGATCTGCTGCACCCCCTGCGGCACGATCATCAGGCGGCGGAAGCTGGTGGCAGAGAGGAAAAACCCGCTGCGGTCCACCCCTTCTCCCACCGATTTCAGGACCCCCCGCACCCGGAAGAGCTCATTGGCCGTGGAGCCGTCCGCAGCCTGAGCCACCACCACCACCTCGTCTCCCACCGCCAGGCCGAGGATCCGGGCCAGCTTGCGGCCGAGCACCACCCCGGCCTGATCCTCTGCGGCAAGCCATTGCCCCTGCCAGACATGCTGATTAATGGCGGTAACCAGCGGCTCCCGAAGCAAATCCACCCCCCGCAGCTCGATGCCGCTTGAGGCATTGCCCGCCGCGGCCAGGCCGCTGGCGTACAGGCGCGGGGCCGCAACAAAACCAGCGCGGCCGAGTTGGGCCAGCACGGTCTCGTCTTCGGCAATGATCTTATAGAGGTCGGGATCGGCGCGAAAGCCTCTGGCATGCACCTGGAACTCCCCGAGATCCATGCCCACCGCGTTTTTCTCCATGCCGGCGAACCAGCCTTCCAGCAGACTGGCATAGAAGATCATGATCGCGCAGGCAAAGGCCATGGCCCCCACGGTGATCCTGGTTCTGGTCCGGGCACGATTGAAATTTCTCAGGGCAAAGGAAACAATCACACGTTTCACCTCTCCGGAAACAAGATCCTCTCAGCGACGCCGCAACTCCAGCAGGGAAAAAAGCGACTCCGGCAGATCCAGATCAAAACGCAGGGATTCGTAGACCAGCTCAGTATATTCCCCGGGCTTGTCCGCGGGCACCACCTTGAGCAGGGCAGGCAGGAGACGGCCGCCCATGTTCTTGACCTCGCTGAAATAGATGGTGCGGGCCAGGACATTGTCCTCGTCAAAGTAGGTGGCAAGCAGCGGCAGATGGCCCTGGGCCGTCACGGTCATGACGATTCGGCCCCAGACCACGGCGGCATCCGGGTGCGGCTGCAGGGTGAATTCGATGATCTCTCGGCCCTCCCTTTTCCCCTTAAAGCTGAGGCGAGGCTCGTAATCCTCGGCCAGCCGCGACTCCTTGACCAGATCGTCGTTGGTGAAATGGCTGCCCATCCAGGAGCTCATCATCATGCTGGAGGTGAGGCGGATGGTGCGGTCGGTCTTGGGAAGATAGGTGTACATGGTGTTGCCGGTTTTCAGGCTGGCGGTATCCTTTTCCTTAAGCGGGGAGATGATGCGGACCAGGGATTTGTCCTTGCCCTTGGACCACATCTCCATGCGCATGGTCCGGGTGTAGTTGGCGGTTTTTACCTGCATGCGCACCGTGCCCTGGGAGCTGGTGGCACGCCAGAGATCGTCGATCTCCAGGAGAATGGCGCGGGCCTCCTGTTCGTCAAGAGATGGGGGGGGCGGAGCGGAGGCAACGGTTCCGGCCTGCAAAAAAATCCCCCCGCCCACCATCAGGGCCAGGAAAAGACAGACTGAAACGGATGCCCGGTTCACAACAGGGTTCCCGTATAGTTGAAGGTCCTGAGCCTGCTCCCCCCGCGTCCGGGCTGGCCCGACTGGCGGAAGATCCCGACCAGCTCGTCCGGCCTTGGCCGCATATGGGAGAGATCCACCACCCCGTAAGCAACCCCCCGGGCGGCAAGCTCAATGCTATGCGGCACCAGGGAAAAGGGCTGATCAGCCACGGCCACGGTCTGGCCCCAGCACTGCTTGAGCACGATCACCTCGCCCTTGGGGCTGACCAGGGGCTGGTCGTATTTGAAAAACGAGGAGGCCAACCGGGCGGTAAAAAGCGGCGGCAGGCCATAAATGGTCAAGCCCATTGGCAGGGCGTTTTTATGGCCGAAGAGATCGAACAGGTTCTGCCGGTCGGTTTCAATGGCCAGCTGGGCGTTGCTGAGCCCCAGTCCGGCCAGGGCCTGGACGCTCATGCTGTTCAAGACATTCAGGGTATAGTCGCCAAAAAGAAGCAGCTTCTCGGACGGAGCCTCCCCACCCCTCCCTTTTTTGCGGCCGGGAGGATGGTTCTCCCCCTCCGGCTCACCAACCGCTGGGGCCGTCTGGACATCCGCCGCAAAGAGCAACCGCTGGCCGATGTGGCCGATCTGCCAGGCGTGGTAGCCGCTCCCGCGCAGATGGGAGATGGCCTCCCGGTAAAACTCCAAATCCGCCTCCAGGATCACCGGCGGCAGAGCCCAGACCAGCCGCCGCCGGTACGGGGTCAGCCGTTTCTGCTGCCGGGCGTATTGGGCAAAGGTCTGCCGGGAGAGGGTGATGACCAGCCGCGAGGGCGGGGTGGGCAGCTGGACTTTAAACGATTCAAAATCGTCGATTTTAAGCCACCATTCCAGGGGCAGCTGCACCTGGGCCACGCCCCGGCGGCCTTGGGCCTGATCCTGCATTTGGCCGCGGGCCGGAACCTGGGCGCGGGGAGGCCGCTCCTCCCTGGTCTTGGCCGGGGCAGGCCGGTTGCCCGATATTCTCAGGAAATGGGTAATCTGGGCGAGCTTGCGGGGATCGACCAGATTGGCCACCTTCTTGCTGAACAACCCCGGCTGGATACCATTCTTGGCTGCCTGCCGGCGACCCTCTTCCGAGTCCACCTTGTAGAGGCTGTCGCCCCATTGCGCGCCCGGCGGCAGATCGAGCTGCACCTTGTTGCCCGCCGCAGCCTTGTCCAGGGCCAGCTTTCCCTGCCACAGGCCTTTCAGGGTAAAGGACTGCCGTTCGCCCGAGCCTTCCTGATGGATGCGCAGCCGGTCGCCGAGCCGGAGCGGTTCCTTCAGGGTCATCTGGGCGCGATTGGCCGTGACCTTCTCGGTTTTGCCCAGAAACAGGCCGATATTGCCCGAGTGTTGCGGGGCGATGATGTCCGTTGGCTGGGCCTTCTTGAAATAACCCAGCGAGGGTTTGCGGCCCATGGCCTGCTCCAGCAGCTCCTTGGCCTCGGCCAGCACCGCCGGGGTCGCGGGATTATCCAGGGCCAGCCGGTAGGCCTTGACCACCGAGGCCACATACTGGGCGCTGCGCATCCTGCCTTCGATCTTGAGCGAGCTGACCCCGACCTGGCGCAGCTGGGGGATCAACTCAAGCCCGGCCAGATCGTTCATGGAAAAAAGATAGCCCGCCGGGCTCCCTGGGCTGCGCCCCTTGCCGCCCCAGGTATAGCGCCGCCGGCAGGGCTGGACGCAACGGCCCCGCAGGCCGCTTTTGCCGCCGAGATAGCTGCTGAACAGACACAAGCCGGAATAAGCGAAACAGAGGGCGCCATGGACAAACACCTCCAACTCCACCGGGCATTGCTGGTGGATCTGCCCTATCTCAGCCAGAGTCATCTCCCGGGCCAGCACCACCCGCTGAAAACCCAGCTCGGCAAACTGCCTCACATTGAGGGAGTTGTGGGCGCCCATGAGGGTGCTGGCATGCAGGCGCAGGGAAGGAAAGAATTTGCGGGCCAGATAGGAAATGCCGAGATCCTGGATGATAAGGGCATCGGCCTTGAGCGCCTCCAGAGCGGCCAGCTCCTCCACCGCCTTGGTGATCTCTTCCTCCTTCATCAGGCTGTTCATGGCCAGATAGACCCTGACCCGGTTCCGGTGGGCATGATCGATCATGGCCGCGACCTCGGCCAGGGAGAAATGGCGGGCCAGAGCCCGGGCATTAAAGGCCGGAGCGCCGATATAGATCGCGTCGGCTCCACTCTCCACCGCCGCCTCAAAGGCCTCGATGGTGCCGGCCGGGGCCAGCAGTTCCATGTTTCGTGCGGGTTGTTTTTCCATGAATTTACTGTACCAGATCGGGAGCCGATTCGCTTCCGGCAAAATCAGCGGGGCCAGCCTTGGAAGGGAAAATGGTGGGCTATACCGCCTGGCCTCTCTCGCCAAACAGGGCCGTGCCCACCCGCACCAAAGTGGCGCCTTCCTCAATGGCCACCTCGAAATCCCCGGACATGCCCATGGAAAGCTGCACCGGTCCATGCCGGCCGAGAAGACCCTGGGCGGCAAGCTCTTCCCCCAGCAGGCGAAGCCGGCGGAAGCAACCCCGGCTTTCCTCCGGATCTGCGACAAAGGGGGGCATGGTCATGAGCCCTTGCAGAATCAGGTGCGGAAACTTTTGCAGCTCGCGGCACAGCTGCCGGGCTTTCTCCGGGGCAACCCCGGCCTTCTGCGCCTCCCCGCCCACGTTGACCTGCACCAGGACGGGCATGCTTTTGCCCAGCTCGGTGAGCCTCGTTTCCAGCGCCCTGGCAAGCTTGAGCCGGTCGAGGGTTTCAATGCAGTCAAAAATCTCCGCCGCAAGCCGGGCCTTGTTGGACTGCAGATGGCCGATGCAATGCCAGACTAGCCCCTGGCCCAGGGCTGCGACCTTCTCTTGCGCCTCCTGGAGATAGTTCTCGCCAAACATCACCTGCCCGGCAGCCAATGCCTCCCGGATGGCCGCAAGCGGTTGATGCTTGCTCACCGCCACCAGCCGCACCGAATCCGGATCGCGCCCGACCCGCGTAGCCGCAGCCCGGATCCGGGCCCGGATTGTCTCGATATTTTCCGCCACCGTTCCCATCAAGATCACCATCCTTCCAAGGCGAAAAGCTGCCCCGCATTGATGGTGGTCTGCCTGGCCACCTCCTCAAGGGAGATCCCTTTCAGCTCCGCCACCTTCTGGGCGGTAAAGAGCAGCAAGCGCGGTTCGTTGCGTTTCCCCCGATACGGCACCGGGGCAAGAAAAGGTCCGTCCGTCTCCAGAATCAGGGAAGCGAGGGGGATCTCGCGCACCGCCTCCTGGAGCATCTCGGCCTTGGCAAAGGTCACCACCCCGGGGATGGAGATGTGAAAGCCCAGGGCCAGAACCCGCCTGGCAAAGACACCATCCCCGGAAAAACAGTGCATCACCCCGCCGGCGGGAAACGGCCCGGCCCCCTCAAGGATTTCCATGATATCCTCATGGGCCTCCCGGTCGTGGACCACCAGGGGGAGTTGCAATTCCTTGGCCAGAGCGACCTGCCTAATGAAATGCTCCTTTTGCAGGGCAACCGGAGCATAATTTTTCACATAATCAAGGCCGATCTCGCCGTAGGCCACGACCTTGGGATGAGCGCACAAACCCCGCAACTCCGCATAATCGCCCGCGCCGAGCTCCGCGACATTGTGGGGATGCACCCCCACCGTGGCATAGATGCCTGCGTGCTGTTCCGCCAGTCCAATGGCCCGGCGCGAGCTTGCCAGATCGATGCCCACGCTGATGATCCGGCTAACCCCCGCCGCCGAGGCCCGAGCCAACACCGCCTCAAAATCGGCCGCGTACGCCGACATATCGAGGTGACAATGGGTGTCGATCAGCTCTGTCCCGTGGCCGGAAACCGGCAGGGGAATCTCTGTTTTTTTTGCTGGTTTTTCCATGCACGCCTCCCTGGCCGCACCTTCTAACAGGTTTTTATTTCTTGCGCAACATCACCGATCATGGGAAACCGTTTGACAAAACATGACCCAACCGACTATTATTTTCTTTAAATTTCAGGGTGTTCCGGACAATCCGCTCCCGGTTAGCCGAATTCTCAGCCTTGCCGACAATCTGGAACTGATGGCGGTGATCGCCATCGGCCACTCTAGCCGACGCGATCAGCAGTCACAGAGAAAACCATTGGCGGAATTCATCGTCAAAGAGTTATAACGTAACCAATCACGGGATGAGCCCACAAAGGTCAAATAACCACGGAATAAGCGACCACAGGGTGCCACAGGTTGCGGCAAGCGGGACGGCGATGCGTACTTTTGTCCGTGAGCCGGACCGATCGCCGCAAGATGTGGTGCCCTGTGATCGCTTACGTTATAACCAATTTGTCTTGCCCAACCATATACCAAGGAGGATTTTTCATGACCACACCACGCAAATCGTTTCACAATGTTATCCTTTCAACCATTCTTGCCCTGACCAGCCTCGTCGTTTTCAGCGGCTGTGCGGAAATGGGTCTGGGCAGCCGCAGCGACCAAGGAACCGCAGCCTCCTCAGCCATGGAAAACCAGCCCTATCGCGCCAACGAATTTTCCGATCTGCTGATTCCCGGTGAACTTTCCTGGGACCGGGAAAAAAGCATGCTCGTCCGGACCGAGTCCTTTGCCGGCGGGGTGTTGTACTACTCAGGCCGAGTCGACATAGCTTCGCTGGCCGATTTCTTCACCAACAGTATGGGCAAGAACGGCTGGAAGCTTGCGGGCTCTGCCAAGTACAAGAATATTCTCCTCGCCTTTGTCAAACCGAACAAGACCTGCACTATTGTTCTGTACGAAGATAAATTGCTGATGCGGACCCTGGTCTCCATCTATGTCGCCGAGGATACCGCAGCAGCAGGTTCGGGCGGGCTTAATCAAACGGATCCCTTTGGTTACCGCAAATAGTGATCGAGGCTGCGAGAATCATGTCTCTTCTGACCGACAAAAAAATACTGCTCGGAATTAGCGGCAGCATCGCGGCCTACAAGGTGGCGGACTGGGTTCGTGCCCTGCGCCGGGAAGGCTGCCAGGTTACCGTGGTCATGACCGAGTCCGCCTGCCGGCTCATCACTCCTCTGACCATGGCGGCCCTTTCCGGCAATCCGGTACACACCAGCATGTTCGCCGCCGAGGCGCCGGAAAAGATTCCGCACATCAATCTGGCCCGGGAGCACGACCTGCTGGTCATTGCCCCGGCCTCGGCCCAGACCATCGCCCGTCTGGCCCACGGCCTGGCCGATAATCTGCTCGCCACCATCGCCCTGGCCTTTTCCGGGCCGGTGCTGGTCTGCCCGGCCATGAACAGCGTCATGTTCCAGCATCCGGCCACCCAGGCCAACCTTGCCACCCTCAGGTCTTACGGGCACATGGTTCTCGACCCGGATTGCGGCAAGATGGCCTGCGGCGAAGAAGGCCCCGGCCGCCTGACCGACTGGGAAGATGCCAGGCAGGCCATTCTCTCCGCCCTTGCCCCCCAGGATCTTGCCGGCGAACAGGTGCTCATTACCGCCGGCCCTACCAGGGAATCCTTTGATCCGGTCCGTTTCTTGAGCAATCCCTCCACCGGCAAGATGGGGTATGCCATGGCGGCCACGGCCAGACAACGGGGGGCAATGGTGACCCTGATCAGCGGGCCGACCGCCCTTGTCCCCCCGCCAGGAGTCAGGTACATCCAGGTCACCTCCGCCGCCGAGATGCAGGCTCAGGTTATGGGCTGTCTCGCTGCAAATACCATTATCGTCAAGGCCGCAGCTGTTTCCGACTACCGTCCAGCCGAGCCTCAACCCCACAAGGTAAAAAAAGGCCAGGCCGCCTTATCCCTGCCGCTGGTCGCCAACCCGGACATCCTCAAGGAGCTGGGAGACCGTCGGCGAACATCGGCGAATTTCCCCCTGCTCATCGGCTTTGCCGCAGAAAGCCGGGATCATTTGGCGGAAGGAAACAGAAAACTCAAGGAAAAGAATCTTGATCTGATCGTGATCAACGATATCAGCGGAACGGAAACCGGTTTTGCGGCCGACACCAACAGAGTCACTCTGCTTGACCGCAATGGCGGGCAGGAGGATATGCCGCTGCTGAGCAAGGAAGAAACCGCCCACCGGATCTGGGATGCGGTGATCAGACTCAGGACGGACAACCGCTGAGTCGGGTTCGCAACAGAACCCCGCAGCCATAAGCCCCCACGGGAACAAACTCCCAGGGTCGCCCATCATGGCGCCGGTCATTCCTTCAGACGCCGCGGCAACTCCTCGTGGAACTCCGGGCAGCAGCTACTCAGGCAACCAGATAGCCTTTCTGCTCGACTTTCTCCATCTCTTCCCGAACCAGTTCAACGAGGGCGCGCAAGGCATACCACTGCAAGCCAAGATCCCGGACGTACTGCTCTAAAATCTCCCGATCGGGAAGCGGCATGGCAACATAGCCATATCCCTGTGCAAACATGAGATAATCGGCGACAAAGATTGTTTTCACAAACAGGCGGTGTTCTTTGCTGGCGCCCTCGGGATTATGATGAAAGCCGATGCCTTCCTTGAGTTCCGCCGGAAAATTCCAGCTCTCGGCCAGGGCCATACCAACCAGGCCATGGTCATAGCCAAAGAGGGAGGTCTCGCCGTCGGACAGGGAGCGGGGTGCATCCTTCATGCTCTGCACCAGTTGCATGAATTCCTGGTGCAGAAGCTGGTCTTCCACAATGATCCCGATGTCGTGCATCAATCCCGCGGCATAGGCATTGTTTCCTTTTTCGCCAAATTCCCGGCGGTAGATATTCTTGGCAAGAAAGGCGACAGCCAGACTGTGCCGCCACAACTGGAAACGGGAATAACCGGCAACGGACGTGCCGCCGTGGTAGAGTTCGCTCATCTTCTGGGTGAGGATTATTTCCTTGAGCGTGTCTAAACCTATCCAGATCAGGGCCTGATGGATATCGCTGATATCCTTTGAGGTGGCATAGTATGCGGAATTGGCAACCCGGAGAATCTTTGCCGTCAGCGGAGGATCAAGCTCAATAAGCTGGATGAGCTCTGAAGAACTGGCGGCAGGATCACTGATAAGGGACAGGATTCTGCTCACCGTCCCTTTGATGGAAGCGAGAGGCGAGGTCTCAACGAGTTCCAGCAGACCGGCTAGGGAATTATCGGTTTTTTCCTCACCATCCATGGAGCATCACCTTCTCTGATAATTTCAGCCGGCAAAACAGCAACAGACCTTACAAAACCGGTACTCCGACCACATCCCCCCGGCGCACCTCGTGGGCACTCCGTTTCGTCACCACGGCAGCTGCGGTGTTTGCCGCAACCCGCAGGATCATGATCTCTCCGGAAGTCCGAACCTCAGCCTGATCCGTCCCGGCCACCGACAACAGGTCGCCAGGCATAAGCCCCTGATTAGCGCCGATATTCAGATAGACGATATCACCTGGTCCGGCAAGCTGACGCATGAAATAAAACGCCACCACCGAACCATTTGCCGGGGCCGTCCCTGCCTGGGCCGGACGCGGAGAAACCTTGGTCCGCTCCTGAACCGGTCCTAGAACGTCACCGGTTTTTACTTCGGCAAAAGCCTGCCTGATCACCCCCCGCTGGCCGGAGGCGTCCGAGGCGACAATCTCGACAACAGCAATGTCCGCCAGCAGATGGCCGGGACTTGCCCCAAAATAACTCAGGGACTCGACCTTGCCCATATCCCGGTAAACGCCGAACTGCCGGCCAACCGGCGCGCCAGGGGCAGAGATGAGGATGGCCTCGCCGACAGCCGCGCCCTTCCAGCCCTGTTCGGTATGCAGCACCCGTCCCTCGTTGGGGATCTCGTTGGTGAGCATGCCGATCCCCTGGCCATAATCCAAGGCCTGAACACTCTCCTGACCAGCCTTGGCCTGTAGCTCGGGCGGGGGCAAGTCTTTTTTTACCACGAGGAGAGGGAGCGGTTCGGAAAACGACGCCATACCAGCCTTTGCCAGGGCCGAGGAATCAGAAGCCACAGGGCCGACACCGCTGTCCGCGGGTCTCGCCATGGCCGGAGCACTTCCCTGGCCTGGAATCTTGAAGACCTGACCGGGGTAGATCCAGTGGGGGTGGGCAATCCCTGGATTGATGTTCCAGATTTTCGGCCAGAGCAGTGGATTATCGAGATAATTTCCGCTCAAATCCCAGAGGGTGTCCCCCTTTTTTACCGTATGAGTGATTGTATTTTCCGCCAGAATTTCCCCGCCGCCAAAGACTCCGCAGGCAGAGGCGATAACCACCGCTGTTGCAACAATTTTTTTCATGGGATGCTCCTCTTAAACCGGACAAGACAGAAACAGGGTATACACTCCGCAAACCCCATGGCCCTTGCTACCATCAACGCAGGATTTACAAGAATTGTCAAGAGGATGCTGTGGATGCGGCCTATTATATTAAACTGCCGAAGATGCCAGCGGTGCTGATGGCGTTAGCACCCTAACGGAATAGCCTGTAAAACAACGGCGCTCTTGCCAGCGCGATTATTCGTAACGGCTCCTGAAGAACCGCAGCCGCAGGGCATTGGAGACCACGGAAACCGAACTCATGGCCATGGCCCCGCCGGCGATCATGGGATTTAAGGTCGGTCCGCCGAAGAGATGCAGAACCCCGGCCGCCACCGGAATGCCGATGATATTGTAGATGAAAGCCCAGAAAAGATTCTGCTTGATATTGCGCATGGTAGCGCGGCTTAAGGACAGCGCGGTGAGCAGGCCGGAGAGATGGCCCTTCATCAGCACGATATCCCCAGCCTCGATGGCCACGTCGATGCCGGTGCCCATGGCAATGCCGACATCGGCTTTTGCCAGGGCCGGGGCGTCATTGATGCCGTCACCCACCATGGCAACGCGAAACCCCTCGGCCTGCAAGGCCGCCACCTTTTCCACCTTCCGGTCCGGCAGCACCTGGGCAAAAACCTCGCTGATCCCGGCCTGGGCGGCAATGGCCCGGGCGGTAAGCTCGTTGTCGCCGGTAAGCATGAAGATTTTGATCCCCATGCGTTCCAACGTACGGATGGTCGCGGGCACCTCGGCTTTCAAGCGGTCGGCAATGGCGAGCAGAGCGATAAGCCTGCCGTCGGCCGCACAGTAGAGCGCGGTCTTGCCCGCCCCGGCAAAACCATGGGCGATTTGCGCAACCGCTTCACCAAGCCCCGCCACCTCCTGCTCCGTCATGAACTCCCGGTTACCGAGCAGCACCTTCTCGCCCTGAACCATGGCCCGGATCCCCCGGCCGGGAACCGCCTCGAAATCAACAACCTCGGCCAGGGTCAGCCCCTTTTCCCTGGCCGCTTTGACAATGGCTTCGGCCAGGGGATGCTCCGAACCGCTCTCGGCGCTGGCCACCAGGAAAAGAATGCGGTCACGATCCATCTCCGGGGAGACCGGATGCAGGTCGGTCAATTCCGGGCGGCCGTGGGTCAGGGTGCCGGTCTTGTCAAAGATGATGGCGTCAATCTTCTGGGCCATCTCCAGAGCCTCGCCGCTCTTGACCAGTACCCCAAGCTGGGCGCCGCGTCCGGTGCCGACCATGATCGAGGTCGGCGTAGCCAGTCCCATGGCACAGGGACAGGCAATGACCAGCACGGCGATGAAGATCCGCAAGGCAAAGGGAAACTCTGCCTGGCCGAGAAAATACCAGGCCAGACCGGCAATAATAGCCAGAACAATAACGGTGGGCACGAAATAAAGGCTGATCCGATCCGCCAGATTGGCGATGGGCGCCTTGGAGCCCTGGGCCTCGCGGACCATGGTGATGATCCGGGCCAGCACCGTGTCCTGCCCCACCTTGTCGGCCCGCACCTGTAATAAGCCGTTCTTGTTCAGAGTAGCGCCCACCACCGGATCGCCGACCTCCTTGGAAACCGGCAGGGATTCGCCGGTGAGCATAGACTCGTCCACACTGGAGCGCCCCTTGATCACCGAGCCGTCCACCGGGATGCGCTCGCCGGGCTTGACCAGCAGGACATCGCCGACCTCGATCTCGGCCACCGGGATTTTTTTCTGCCCCTCCGCCCCCTCCACCACCAGGGTGGCCTCCTCGGGGGCCAGGGCCATGAGCTGGCGAATGGCGTCCGAGGTGCGCACCTTGGAACGGGCCTCCAGGTATTTACCCAGGGAAACCAGAGCGATCAACACCCCGGCGGACTCGAAATACAAATCCATAACCCTGGCCATGACCTCAATGCCCAGGCCAATCTCGATCAGGTTCCAGGTGCTGTAGACAAAGGCGGCCCCGGTGCCGATAGCGATGAGCGAATCCATGTTGGGCGCCCCCCGCCAGAGGGCCGGGAGGCCGAGCAGATAAAAATTCCGGCCCGACCACATGATCGGCAGCACCAGAAAAAACTGAACAAAAGCAAAGGTGAAAGGCGCCTGATGGGGAGCCAAAAACGAGGGCAGCGGTAAACCGGCCATCTCGCCCATGGAAAGAAGCAGCAACAAAACGGCAAAGGCAAAAGCCGGATAGAGACGCCTTTCCATGGCCCCAAGCCGGGCAAGGGCTTCCTCCTGCTGCCGCTCAAAATCAGTTCGACCGGCCGGCCCGGCCACCCTGGCCTTGAAGCCAAGGCGCGCGATGGTCTCGCGGATCTGTCTTTGACTGACCAGTTCGGGAGCAAAAATCACCATTGCCGATTCCGTGGCCAGATTCACCTGCATACTCCGCACCCCGGCAAGACCGCCCACCACCTTTTCTATCCTGGCGGAACAAGAAGCGCAGGTCATGCCGGCAATGGCCAACGCCAGCCGGACTTCCTTTTCCGGCAGCACCAGCTCGAAACCAAGCCCCTTGACTATCCCGGCAATATCAGCCAGACTGAGCTGACCGGCATCCCACTCCACCTCCAGGCTCTCGGCGGCAAGATTCACCGTAGCCTTCCGAATACCCTCGGTGGTGGCCAGCACCTTTTCGATGCGGGAGGAACAAGATGCACAGTGCATGCCCCGGATAGCGAGCCGTTGTTTTTCAATTGTCGAGGCCATGGATACTCCCTTGCTTGTCCTGCTCTTTCACGGTATTTTTTTATCGGATAAAAAATATTGCGCCCGATCATAATTCAGCTTTTAATATAATCCTTTACAGCATTCAACCACAAACCCCGACAAAGGAGTTTCCCATGCCAACCATCCAGATCAAGGGTATGCGCTGCGGCCACTGCGTGGCCTCGGTCACTTCGGCGCTCAACGCCATCGACGGCATCAGCGAGGTGAACATCTCCCTCGAAAAAAACGAAGCCACCTTCAAGCAGAACCAAGAGGTGCCGATAGCCGCCATCAAACAAGCCATCGCCGCCATCGGCTTCGAGGTGGTGGAATAAAAACAGACCGCGCCCCCGGACTGTTGCGGCGCAGCAAGAAGGAACTCCTTCCCGGCCAGCGGCCTACAGCACCAGGAGTACCGCCGGATGCCCCTTGAAGGCAAGGTGCTGGGCCTCCCGATCCTCGGCGCTGACCACGACAAGTTCCACGTCCAGACAGAGATACTTGCCGCCGCTGCTCGAATTGGACTGGGAGACCAGACATTCCCGCGCCTGGACAACCTCGACGATGGCCGCCCGCAGCTCCTCCTGATCCCGACCGATGATCTTGTAGACCCACGGACAGGGATAAGCCAGCTCGACCTTTTGCTTGCAGTCATTCAACAACACTAGCAACCTCCGTATTTTTTCTCTCGCCCGCCACGGGAAGAAAATCCCGGCAACCTATCATACCAAAGTCGATCCCCATCGCCAACAGGATCAGTAACTTCCTTGATCACCGCCATATTTACAGTATAATAAAATATTCCCAACCCCATCTGCACAGGAGTTCTCTATGAGCAAGAAAGCGCACCAGGACCTTATCATCATCGGCGGCGGGCCAGGCGGCTATACCGCAGGGATCTATGCCCAACGGGCCGCCCTGAAGACAGTGCTCATCGAAAAAGGCATCCCCGGCGGGCAGTTGAACAATACCGGCGAGGTCGAAAACTGGCCCGGCACAGAAAAAATCAGCGGCTCGGATCTAGCCCTGCAATTTTCCCGGCATGCCGCCGCCTATGGCCTTGAGATGATGAATCGCGAGGTTGTTGGTGTTGAGCCGGGGCTTGACCACCATACCGTCATTTTGGATAACGGGGAAAGCTTATCAACCCACGCAGTTATTCTTGCCACCGGCGGCAGCCCGCGAAAACTTGGGGTTCCTGGGGAAGACCGCTATTATGGCCGGGGGGTTTCCTACTGCGCCGTATGCGACGGCTTCTTTTTCCGCGACAAAACCGTGGTGGTGGTGGGCGGAGGCGACAGCGCCCTGGAAGAATCCCTGTATCTGGCCAAACTCGCCAGGCGAGTCTATATTGCTCACCGAAGGGACGCCTTCCGGGGCGGGATGATCCTGCAAAAAAGGGTGCTGAATGAAAAGCGGATCACCGTGCTCTGGAACACGGTTCTTGCAGAGATTCAGGCGGATGAGCAGGGGGTGAACGCAGTGACCACCAAAAATACCCTGGACGGGGCAATCTCCATCCTGGCCACCGACGGAGTATTCATCTTTATTGGTTTTGAACCGAACAATTCCCTGGTGCCGGCGGGCACCAGGATGAATGCCAACGGCTATGTGATTACCGATGACAAATGCGAAACCAGCACCTCGGGCATCTTTGCCATTGGCGATCTGAAGGAAAAATACGCCAAACAGATAGTCACTGCCGCAGCGGATGGCTGCACTGCGGCTCTGGCCGCGGCCCATTATGTCGAGCACAAGAAAAGCGGTTATGGCCAATAAGACATCCATAGTCCAGGCTACAATAAAACTTGCCTCGACTTTTCCCCAGGGCTTCGTTTAAAAAAATACAACAGACATACTCCTGCCACAAAGCCGCCGACGTGGGCCCACCATGCCACTCCGCCTTCGCCCAACCCCACCGCAGCCTGTTGGGCGGCGCCTTGCAGAAACTGCATGAGAAACCAGACGCCGATAAAAAAGTAGGCCGGAATTTCCACCAGATAAAAAAGGATGAACACCGGGATAAAAGTAAGAATCCGGGCGCGGGGATAGAGAAGAAAATAGGCGCCCAGCACCCCGGCAATGGCGCCGCTCGCCCCGATCATCGGCACCTGGGCCTGGGGGTTGGCCCAGAACTGGGCAAGGGCTGCGGCTACCCCGCAGAGAAGATAAAAGAGCAGATAGCGGCCAGGCCCCATTCGGCCTTCCACGTTATAGCCAAAAATCCACAGCATCCACAGATTGGAAAAGAGATGCAGCAAGCCGCCATGGAGAAACATGGCGCTGAAAATCGGCAGGTAACTGCCAAGAGAGCTAACGTTTCCCGCCTGTTCGGCGGCAAAGCGAACCGGGACAAAACCATGGGTGATGATGAACCCTTCCAGTTCCGGGCCAAGACTCGACTGATAGACAAAGCAGAGGATATTGACGATGATGAGCCAGAGATTGACTACCGGGAAATGACGGGAGGGAATATCATCTTTTAGGGGGAACATAGTAATCGTTCACCAGTATCGTTGAACGTGCAAATTTCACCGGACTGTAAACGTTTACCGGGTGCCCCAGATGCGCGTGTCAGTCGTCGGCAGGAGTGTCCGACAAAGCGGCCTGCGAAGTGTGCAAGTCGCACATGAGCAGGCCGCTGACTGTCAATCATCGGCAGCAGTGCCGATAACGCAGATGAGGTGCCCGGTGAACGTTTACGGAACATGACTCGGCAATTCCGCTTCAAGCCTGGGCAACGGTGAGGCTGTCCGGTTCCGGCAGAGGCAGGATGAAATAAAAGTTGTTCCCCTCTTCCGTGGCCTCGTAACCTGCCACACCGCCATGAATCTCCACCACCTGCTTAACAAAAGTCAGGCCATGTCCGGTTCCGGGCCGAGACTTACCCCGTTCTCCACGGACGCCTTCGCTAAAAACCGTCTTCGCCTCAACCTTGGAAAGGTGCTCTCCGGTGGTGAAAACATTGAACTTTACCCCAGGCTTGCCAGGGCCAAAATAATCGGCGAGCACTTCGCGGCCATAGGCCATGGCCTTTCTGATCTTCCCTTTCCGATTCGTTATTTCCCCAGTATACTTAACCGCATTGGAAAAAAGATTGGCATAGACCTGTGAGAGCAGTCCCACATCCACCCGCAGGAAAATTTCTTCCTCCTGCATATCCTCGGGCTTTTCCACCGCAATCCCCCGAGCCCCGAATCTGCTCAAAAAATGGTCCAGCTGCGGAGAAACAATCTCCCGATCAATGGCGCATTTCCTCAGACGCAGAACAAAACGACCCTGGGCAAAGTGATCCCGCCGGAACAGACTCTCCAGGAAAAGGCTGTAGTTGGCATGATGCTCCAGCAACTCCCGATGATTCTCAAGCAGGCCCCGGTGCAGGTCGCTCACCTTGCCGGCCACCAGTTCAACGCTCACACCTGGCACAGCCGGAGCGGCATTAAATCCGGCAAGGAGTTTCTCCAGCTCGGCAATATCCTCGATCATGGCTTTAAGTTGATTGAACAGATGTTTAAAATACATGTTGGGGGTGATGACGTTGTGTTCAATGTCCATCACCAGATTGTTGATAAACTGAAGATGCTTGATATTCTCGTGCGCAATCAAACGGTTATGAAGATTGTAGCCGATACGGTTCGTATATTTGCGCAGAAAAAACCGATCGGCCTGGGAGATTTTTTCAAGGGGATATACTTCAAGAACCCCCAGTATCTGAGGATTGAACGATTGCCTCTCGCTGTCCTGCGTGTCGTGGGATGGTTTGCGATGAATCGGCACCAAAAATGAATGCTCGCTCTCGTAACTTTTAAAGCTCAACCGCACATGGTCCGGGGCGGCAAGCGGTTTCAGCAACAGTCCCTTTCGGCTTTCGCAGACAAGCCCCAGTTTCTCCTGCTCCTTATCAAAAAGATAAAGCCGGCTATGCAGGCCGAGAAACTCGAAGAGGGCCGCCACGCAAACCCTGTAAAAATCCTCGTTGGAGTCGAACTCCTGGGCAAGATCGAAAAAGGTGCGCAACAGATCATTCTGGGCAGGGCTTAGGTTATAGCTCGCGTAGCTCCGCTGCTTTTCCTTGATCCGCAGCCTGATTTGCTGCAAGTCCGTGTCTGAATGGGTTTCCTTACTCATGATCCCCCCGAGCAACAAGAGCGTCCCGCACCACTTCCTGAATTACAAAAAAAATCCTCTCCCTGGGGTTGACGCGAAAGCAAACTAATTCCGGCCGACAAGCACGATTTCGTCGGCCCCGCTCTTTTCGGCAAGACGAACATGCACATGTTCATCGGCTTTTACTGGGATGTCCATGCCCACATAGTCGGGCTGGACCGGCAACTCCCGCCCACCCCGGTCAACCAAAACGGCCAGCTGGATGCACTGCGGCCGGCCGATGTCCATCAGGGCATCCATGGCAGCCCGGATGGTGCGACCGGTGAAAATGACATCATCCACCAGGACCACGACCATCTCCTCCATGGGAAAGGCGATGCTGGTTTTCTTGACGATGGGATTCTGGCTGGCCAGGCTCCAGTCATCCCGGTAGAGCGTGATGTCCAGGGTGCCGGTGGGCAGCACAATTTTTTCCCGGTCCTGAATCAGCTTCTGAATCCGGTCAGCGAGAAAAACCCCGCCGGTATGAATGCCGATTATGGCCAGATTGGCAACCCCGTGGTTGTTTTCCACGATCTGCAGGGCGATCCGGTGCAAGGATCGGTCTATATCCTCGGCCGACATGATCCGTTTTTCCATCTTTTCACCTCCGAAATTAAAGGATGTCAACCGCCTGATTACGGCCAGAAAGAATCGATACCCCGGGCCACCACCATGTTGATCGCCTCTGGATAGGCTTCGCATTCCGCGGCAAAAACCCGGGCCGCGATATCATCGGGCGTGTCGTTATCGTCAACGGCCACGCATTGCTGGACCACAATCGGCCCTTCGTCATACACCTCATTGGCAAAGTGGACCGTGCAGCCGCTCACCTTGCCCCCCCGCGCCTTGACAGCCCGGTGTACCCGCATGCCGTACATCCCAGCCCCGCAAAAGGAAGGGATCAGGGAAGGGTGGATATTGAGCACTGCCCGTTGCAAGTTGACCGGAGGCTGATAAAGCTTCAAATATCCGGCCAGCAGTACCAGCTCGATCCCGTACTCATGCAGAATCGCGTTGATGGCCCCATTATCCTGGGCAAAAAAGGCCGGATAGCCGTACTTCCTGGCCTTGGTCAAGCCGAGGGCGTCGGGCAGGTTGGCAATGACCACCTCTATGCTCCCCTGCATAGAACCGGCCGCAATCCGCGCATGAAAATTATCGAGAGTCCGGCCGGAGCCGGAGAGCAATACCGCCATCTTCATTGGCGCCACCTACTTGAAATAGGGATTGGCTTCGACATCCACGGTATTCAGCCAGTTGACGATGGCGGTGTCGTAGCTGCTGGTCAGGGCAAAAACCTTTACCGCCAGGCGGAAACGGGTCTTGAGGGTGGTGTTGCCCGTGGCCTTGATCTCGGTCAGCACCTGCGGATAATCGGCCGGGTCGACAATCACGGTGACATCCTGAAAATTCTTGGCACTTGAGCGCAGCATGGTGGGACCGCCGATGTCGATGTTTTCAATGGCCTCCCCCAAAGTGCAGGCCGGATTGGCCACGGTTTTCTCAAAGGCGTAAAGATTGACCGCCACCATGTCGATGGCCTGAATGCCATGCTCGGCCATCTGCCGCACATGGTCCGGGTTGCCCTTCTGGGCCAGGATGCCGCCATGCACCTTGGGGTGCAAGGTCTTGACCCGGCCGTCGAGCATCTCCGGGAAACCGGTAAATTCGGAAACATCCTTGACCTTGATCCCGTTATCCCGCATCTTTTTAGCCGTACCGCCGGTGGAGAGGATCTCGATCCCCAGCTGCTCAAGCTCCCGGGCGAATCCCTCGATCCCGGATTTATCGGTCAGACTGATCAATGCCCGTTCTATCTTTCTCATGATCTTCTCCTGAATTTCATCTCAAAATAACTACCCTTCGACAGGCTCAGGGCGAACGGACATTTCCTTAACGCATATTCCGTTTATGCTGAGCTTGTCGAAGCACCTGTTTGAAGCAAGTTTCGAGTTGATACGAACCCGTCAACCTTGCCTCGACACTGTAACGCAAAGAGGCGAAGACGCAAAGCAAACAGATGGTCCGGCGAAAAAAATCGGCCAGCTCGGCACCCTACAAATCCTTCTTGGTAAACTTCCTGATCAACCTCCGGTCCCGCTTGCCAGGCCGGCCCGGCGGCGCGGCGCCAACAATGCGCAAGAGCCGCCGGGCCTCCCTGGCCTGGAGACGGGCCGCGATGCTCTCCGGGGTCTCTTCATAGAGCAGCTGCGCCTCCGGCGCGCCCCGCCGCTGGCTGCTGAGAGCCCGGACAACTATGACAAATTCATCCTGCTCCTTCTGGATCTGCAGCCCATCGCCCACCGCCACCAGTCGGGAGGGCTTTACCCGTTGGCCACCCACCTGAACCTTGCCCCCGGCCACCGCTTGGGAGGCCTGGGCGCGGGTCTTGAAAAAACGGGCGGCCCACAGCCATTTGTCCAGCCGGACCTGAATCTCCTCACTCATCGTTCGATCCGCCTCCCCTGCACACTCCAGCCTACCACAGTTCGCGCCCTCCGGCCAAGGCCCATCCACAGCCCGGCCCTCTCCCCGTTTCCCACTTTCCGCACGCACGCAAATGGTGTATATATCTGCATCATGAAACTCAATACCGTCGGCATAAAAGATATCCGTTATCCGGTGCGGGTGCGCGAAAAATCCGGGGGCATCCAGGAGACCGTGGCCAGCATCAGCCTGCAGGTCAGTCTGCCACGCCAATACCGGGAGTCCTGCGTCTCCACCTTCATCAAGGTTCTCAACACCTACCAGGACGAGATGAGCAACCGGATCTTTCGAAACCTGCTGGCCGAGGTGAAGGAAGAGTTGCGGGCCGAATCGGCCCATGTGGAAATGACCTTTCCATATTTTTTGGAAAAAATAGCGCCAGTCACCGGCACGGCCGGGCTCATGGAATATACCTGCCGGTTCACCGGCGGCCTTGGCCGGGATGAGGATTTCGTTCTGGCAGTCTGGGTGCCGGTGACCACCCTCTGCCCCTGCTCCAGGGAAATCAGCGATTGCGGGGCACACAACCAGCGGGGCGAGGTAAACCTCACCGTCAAGTATTCAGGCTTCATCTGGATGGAAGAGCTCATCTCCATGGCCGAGGCGGGCGGTTCCTGCGAGGTCTATTCCCTTTTGAAAAGGCCGGATGAGAAATATGTGACGGAAAAGGCTTACAACAACCCGATGTTCGTCGAAGACGCGGTACGCAAGGTGGCGGAACAAGCCATGGCCCATCCGGCCATCACCTGGTTTTCCGTGAGTGTGGAAAGTTTTGAGTCCATCCACAAGCACAGTGCCTATGCCTATGTGGACAGCGACGAAATCCGCTGACCTGATTCATCACCAAAGCAAATTTCGGAGATGCACGATCTGCAAGGCGGTATCAGGCCAAGGCCCGCTGTTATCAATAACATGAGCCGCGCGAAGGGCCTTGTCCAGCAAGGGCATCTGGGTCGCAAAAGCTTTTTGGGCCTCAGCCTCGCCTATCCGGTCACGAAGCATGATTCTGCGCAGGCAGGCTTGCTTATCTGAATATACCACTACAATCTGCGAAAAATCAGGCTCCCAGTGCGCCTCATACAAAAGGGGCACCTCCACCACAAACCGCACTGGGGCCAGGGAAAAATTTCCTTTCTCTTTGCCTAGCCAGGCGGCGATTTCCTCTCGCACCAAGGGGTGAAGCAGGGCATTGAGTTCCCGGCGAAATTCGTGGTCTGCAAAAAGAACCTTACGCAACAAGGTCCGGTCAAGCCGCTTATCCGCCAAAAAAAATCTCTCGCCAAAGGCCCCCTGCACGGCCAACCAACCAGTAGCCCCAGGCTCAAGAAGCTGCCGGCAAACGGTATCGGCATTAAGCCCTCTGGCTCCGCTGATCTCGCAGAGACAGGCAGCCACGGAACTCTTGCCGGAGCCCATCCCCCCGGTGATGGCAACCACCGATGTCTGTGCCTGCTCTGCCACTGTTACCCTCCCCCCACAAGGTAAGCGTTCAGCAGCACCACATCTGCTTTGTCATCGGCCTGGTCCGCATACCTTATGTATAGCGAACAGGCCTCTTGGTCGGACACTTCTGCCGACAATTGACACGCGCATCTGCGGCACTGCTGAACGCTTACAGTTCCGTGTTTACCTGAAATTTGGGTGCCCCTGGTGAACGCTTACCCCATAAGCGAAGCGCCGCCTGTCTGTCGCAACAACTCAAGAGTATATAGCATATCCGGCCAAAGCGGCGCGATAAACTGCAGATCCTCCCCGGTCCGGGGATGAATAAAGGCCAGGGTATGGGCATGCAGGCATTGCCGGCTGATCCCCATCTCGGCATAACGGGAATTCTTCCGGCCATATACGGAATCACCGGCAACCGGGTGAGACAGGGCAGCCATATGTACCCTGATTTGGTGGGTGCGCCCGGTTTCCAGACTAAGCTCCAAGAGGGTCAACCCCTGGGCAAATCTCTCCAGAACCCGCCAGTTGGTCACGGCCTCCCGGCCATCCTCCCGAATCGCCATTTTTTTCCGCTGCACGGGATGCCGGCCGATGGGCAGAGCAACCCGGCCGGATTGGATGGTCGGCTTGCCTTCGACCAGGGCCTGATAGATCTTTTTCACCTGGCGCTGCTTGAACTGGCCGGCCAGCGCCTGATGGGCAAAATCGCTTTTGGCAACCACCATGACGCCGGAAGTGTCCTTATCAAGGCGATGAACGATACCGGGGCGCAACTCCCCATTTATCCCGGATAACCCGCCACAATGATGAAGAAGGCCATGGACCAGGGTTGCCGAACGGTGACCTGATGCTGGATGCACCACAATCCCTGGGGGTTTGGCGAGAACAATGAGATCCTCGTCCTCATGCAAAGTAATAAAATCGACAGGCTCACCAACCAGCTCCGAAGAAGGACTCGGAGGGATAGTCACCGTAAGGCGGTCCCCGGCCTGAAGAAGATACTTGGCTTTCTGGACAGTCCCATTGACCAGGACCATGCCGCCCCGGATAAGCTGCTGAATCCGTGACCGCGTCAAGCCTTCACGGTCGAGTTGGCTTGCCAGATACAGATCAAGACGCTGCCCTCCTCTCTCGACGATAAAAAGGCTATTCTGACTCATAGGCTCACAGTGGGTAAAGTAGGGTCATTTTTAAAATGCGAAAAAGCCAAATTCAGGAAAAGCAAAAAAAAAAGCCCGCGCTACCAAATGATAGCACAGGCGGGAAATTACAAAGAAAGGTAAGAGGAGAACATCTCGGCCCCTCTGGCGGAATCAGGAAAAAATCTGCTCGATGTTCTTTTCCACCTGGATCTCGGTTTCGTTAAATTCATTGGCCAGGGCAATTTCTTTCACCAAAAGGCTTTTCGCGGTATCCATCATCTTGCGTTCGCCAAAAGAAAGGTCCTTATCCACGCGCAAGAGAAAAAGATCACGAAGCACCGAAGCAATTTCGTAGACCGAACCGGTCTTGATCTTTTCCATATACGCCCTGTATCGCTGATTCCAGGGCTGGGAGATGATGGCCACATCCTTTTCATTCAGGATGTCATAGATTTTACTCACATCCTGGGAGCTGATGATATTTCTCAACCCTACACTCTTGCAACTAACCGTTGGAATCATGATAACCATGCTGGAATCAAGAATCTTCATCACATAAAAGGATTGCTGCTTGTCCCCGACCTGCCTCTGCTCGATGGATTCTATCTTGCCAACGCCATGGGCCGGATATACTGCCATATCACCAACGTTAAACACTCGTGCCTCCCTTTCGTCAATTATGGAACACCCTGTTCCTTTTTTCTACAAGGAAGCGCTCCGGTACCGACGAATAAATGAAGATTAGGGGGCAATATACCACACCTGTCAGAATTATCAATCCAAACTTAAAAAAACATGATATTACAACATATTAGGCTACATCTGATCAGCGTTGATCCGGTTCATGGCCACGGGAAGCCCTTCTTCCATGACCAGACGTATCCCCATCTCCAGGCGGTTAAGCTCTTCGCACATCTTTTCCGTTTCTTCTTGCTCAAAGCGGGAAAGGACAAAATCGCTAACCCTCTCGAGATTATCCGGACGCCCGATCCCAACCCGCACCCGCACGAAATCATTGGTGCCCAGATGCTCAATCAGGGAACGGATCCCGTTATGCCCGCCGGCGCCCCGGTTGGTCATGATCTTGGTGCGTCCCAAAGGAAGATCAAGATCGTCATGAATCACGATGATCCTGCTGGAGGCGACCTGATAAAAATCGGCAACCGCTCTAACGGCGAGGCCGCTTCTGTTCATATAGGTCTGCGGCTTGACGAAAAGAACGGGATACCCCCAGGACAGATCTTTCGCCGTATCCGCCTGCCATTTTGTCCCTTTGAAGGCGAAACGATATTTTTCCGCCAGATAATCAAGAAAGATAAAACCGATATTATGCCTGGTAGCAGCATATTCTTTCCCTGGATTCCCCAAGCCAACCACGATGTACACGGTATTCCCCTCTCTACAGGCAAACAATCACCACGCAGCTGCCGCCCCTGTCCGAACAAAAAAAGCCGAAAAAAGGAAGCTCCTCTCTTCGGCTTTTACCACGCGGTATTGAATGAAAAAAATTATTTCAGAGATTTTACTCTGCAGCGCCGGATATAGACACGCAAACAGCATCCGGATCACTCACGAGGCTCACTCCCTCGGAGAGACCGAGTTCCTTGCAGGTTAAGGCTATACCCAGATCCAGAGGCGCAACATCAACCTCGATAACATCGGGGATATCAAGCAGCTTGCCAGATACGGCAACCTTATTCTTAACGATGGTCATGTCGCCGCCCAGGTCAACGCCCTTGGCCTTGCCAACATATTTGAGCGGCACCTGAAACACCATGGGCTTGTCAAGGGAGATTTCATAAAAATCGGCATGAATGACCGTATCCTGAACAGGATCGGTTTGAATCTCCCGGGTAATCACCTGGCGGATCGTTTTCTTGCCGTCTTCCTCAATCTCCAGATTGATGAAGGCATTCTTTCGGTGAATCGAGAGCAGCCCTCTGGTGAGATCCCTGGTGTTGCATTCCAGGGAAACAGGAGCACCCAGCGGACCATAAATAACAGCAGGGGTGTTCCCCGCCCTGCGCATTGTCCTTGCCGCACCTTTACCAACACTTTTCCGGACTCGCGCCGTCATATCGATTTGTAACATTGCAATAATCTCCTCATGTACCGATTCTCATACCAAAAAACCAGCCACGGCCATCACAGCAGATGGTGGCCTCCGGTTGTATATGTCTCTGCCTTACTCACTACACAAATAATGAACTGACAGAATCCTCACTATGAATTCGCTTCACCGCCTCCCCCAGCAACTTGCAGACGGAAAGCACCTTGATCTTCGGGCAATTCCGGGCGGCCTCGCTGAGGGGAATACTATCGGTGATGATCAGGGTTGTAATCTTGGATTTTTCCAGCCGGTCAATGGCCGGGCCGGAAAGCACCCCATGGGAACAACAGGCATAGACATCCTTGGCGCCCGCTTCGATGAGGGCATCAGCCCCCGCACACAGGGTTCCGGCGGTGTCGACCATATCATCCAACAAAATCGCGGTCTTTCCGGCAACGTCGCCGATGACGTTCATCGCCTTGCATTCGTTGGCCCGCTCCCGGCGTTTATCAACAATCGCCAGGCTGGCATTCAACCGCTTGGCAAAGGCCCGAGTCCGCTCTACCCCGCCGGCATCCGGGGAAACCATCACCACGTCATTACTCAATTTATGCGAGATGTAATCAAGCAGAACAGGGGCGGCAAACAGGTTGTCCACCGGGATATTGAAAAATCCCTGAATCTGCCCGGCATGGAGGTCCATGGTCAGAACCCGCCGTACCCCGACCACCATCATCATCTCAGCTACAACCTTGGCGGTGATTGGCACCCTGGGCGCCACCTTGCGATCCTGCCTGCCATAGCCGTAATAAGGGAGAACTGCGGTGATCCGCCGGGCGGAGGCGCGCCGCAAGGCGTCAACCATGATCACCAGCTCCATGAGATGATCATTAACTGGCGGGCAGGTCGGCTGGATGATAAAGACATCGCGACCGCGGACGTTTTCACCGATCTCGACGAAGATTTCCCCATCGCTGAAACGACGAACTTCCGCCTTGGAAAGGGGCACCCCGATATAGTTGCAGATATCTTCGGCCAAGGGGCGGTTAGCGTTGCCGGCAAACACCTTCATATCTTTCATTCTGTTGCCTGAATTTCGAGTTATCTTGTTTTGGCCGCTTCGAAACTCCCCCGCAAACCTTGCGCGCCAGAGGAGAGTAAATGGCTGGGGCGGCAGGATTCGAACCTGCGAGTGCAAGAGTCAAAGTCTTGTGTCTTACCGCTTGACGACGCCCCAACTTCTCAACGCTTTGCCGTGCTCAGTGGTCGGGCAAGAAAAACATTCCGGCCGAAACGCTTTGCAAATCGAGCAACGCTCTGTTGCGCTTGCGCCTCGTTGGCAAAAAGACCAAACACGGTGGGGCCGCTGCCGGACATCAAGGCCCCGTGGGCACCATCAGCCAGAAGCTCGTCTTTGATGCGGCCGAGCTCCGGATATTTTCGGATGGTCACGGCCTCTAACTCGTTATATAAAGGAAGATTCCCCGGCCCGGCACATGCATCATTACCATGCACGAATTCGCGGCCTAAGATATATGGATTGCCACCCGTTGTCAACGTAAAATTCTCATACACCCACTTGGTGGACACGGGAAATCCAGGGTTTACCAAAACTATCCAGCCGGAATAGAAAATATCCTCGGCCTTGATCTCGTCGCCAATCCCGGTAGCCCAGGCGGCGGCACATTCATCAACAAAGAAAGGCACATCGGCCCCCAACGGCCGCGCCAGATCGGCAAGCTCCCCGGAGGAAAACGGCAAACCATAGAGCATATTCAGCCCCCGCAGGACGGCGGCGGCATCACTGCTTCCCCCCCCTAACCCTGCGGCAATCGGCACCTTTTTTTCCAGGACAATATCAACGCCCCCCCCGGTGCCCAGGGCCGTAAAAAAACTTTGCGCGGCCCGGTAGACCAGATTGCCCTCCCCGGTGGGCAGGTCGCTGGCCGGGCAATGCACCGTGATCCCGAAATCCCGCCTAGTCAGACGCAGCCGGTCGGCCAGGGTGATTTTGACCATTCTGGTTTCAAGGTCGTGAAACCCGTCCGCTCGTTTCCCCTTGATGGCAAGATAGAGATTTATTTTTGCTGGCGCCTCGCAGACAAGCTCAGCCGGGCTGCCGATCTTTTTGTTCAGCAAAGGTTTATTACCCCTGTTTCCGAAGGCGCAAAAGAAAATCGCCTGATTTCAGAAATTGAAAACCAGGCGATCGTGATTGGGCGAGTGGACGAAAAAGATCAGCCTTTGACCTTCACATAACGCAGTTTCAGGTCGGCAAGCACATGCCCGAGAAGCGCCTCCTCCTTGTCGATCAAATTCCCCTTGGTCTTGTCCTTCAACAACTGCAAGGTGCTGATGGTGTGCTTGGCCAAGGCCAGATCCTTGCCGGTCTGGCCGGTTTCCGGATTCTGCATCTCACCCAGATGATAGAGGGCTGAGGAATTCAAGGACATGATCAGGGTGGTAAAGGTTACCTCCGGCAGCACGCAATTGCCGCCCTTCCGGATATAGCCCTCCGGGCAGCACCCCTTTTCGCTTTTCTCGTTTTCAGTCATGGACCATCCCCAACGGGCAAAAGAAAAAAACGCTAAGCGCCCAGCAACTCAGGCAACTCAAGAACCATGGCGGCATGGATGTTCGGCAGAGCAAGAACCTTGTCCAGCACCGTTTTGGGCAGCAAGACATCGGTATTCAACAGGATCACATTGAGGTTTAGATCCCCTTCCCGCTGCTTACCCACGGTCATTCGGGCAATATTAACCCCTTCGCTGCCCAGCGTGGTGCCGAGCAGGCCGATCACCCCTGGGACATCGTTGTTCTGGACAAAAAGCATCGGCCCGGCGGGAAGGGCCTCCATGCGGAAGCCGTTGAGGCGCACCAGCCGCGGCTCGTTCTTGCCGAACACTGTGCCGGCCAAGACGTTTTCTCCCTCGGTGGTTTTCACCCGAATGGTTACCAGATTGAGAAAATCATCACTCTTGCTGGTTTTTGCCTCAACCACCCTGATGCCGCGCTCCTGGGCAATAATCGGCGCATTTACATAGTTGACGGCGTCTTGCAGGATCGGGGTAAACAACCCTTTAAGGAAGGCAACGGTGATCGGGCTGGTGACCATCTCGGAAAGATCGCCGCAGAATTCGATATTGACCTCCTCCACCCCGCCCTTGGCGATCTGCATGTGGAAGGAGCCGAGCATCTCTGCCAGGGTAATGTACGGGCCGACTTTGGAGAGAACATCCGCGCTCACGGAAGGCACGTTGACCGCATTGGTAATGGTGCCGCGGAGCAGATAGTCCGCCATCTGTTCAGCGATGGCCACGGCGACATTTTCCTGGGCCTCCGCAGTGGAAGCGCCCAGATGCGGGGTGCAGACGAAATTATCCAGACTCAGCAGCTTGCAGTTTTCCCTGGTGGTGGGCTCCACCTCGAAGACATCCAGCCCGGCGCCGCGGATCTCTCCATCCTTCAGGGCATGGTACAACGCATCCTCGTCAACCACCCCGCCCCTGGCGCAATCGAGAAAAACGCACTCCTTCTTCATCAGCTTGAATTCCTTGGTGGAGAGCAGATGCTTGGTCTCCTTGGTGAGCGGCACATGGACGGAGATGAAATCGGCCCGTTTGCACAGCTCTTCCAGGCTGACCAACTCGACGCCGATTTTCTCGACCAGCTCTTTGGGCATGTGGGGATCAAAGGCGATAACCTTCATCTTCAACCCTTGGGCTCGGTCGGCAAAAATGCTGCCGATCCGGCCGATCCCTACAATACCCACGGTTTTGCCGGTTACTTCCCGCCCGGAGAATTTCTTTTTCTCCCACTTGCCTTCCTTCATGGAGGCCGTGGCCTGGGGGATGTTTCTGGTCAGCGACATCATCATGGCAATGGCGTGTTCCGCCGCGGTTGTGGCGTTGCCATCCGGGGCATTCATGACAATGATCCCCTTCTTGCTTGCCGCGGGAATATTGACGTTGTCAAGGCCGATGCCGGCCCGCCCCACCACCCGCAGTTTCGTAGCCGCTTCGATGATCTCCTCGGTAACCTTGGAGGCGCTGCGGATCACCAGGCCGTCGTATTCAGAAATTATAGCCTTAAGCTCCTCCGGAGGAAGGCCTGTTTTCACATCAACCTCAAGCCCGGCCTCCTCGAGAATCTGAACACCTATGGGCGACAGGTTGTCACTGATCAGAACTTTCATTATTTCTCCTTTGTTTAAAAAAAGCGGCCAAGATCATTCCCGGATTTTGGCAATCAATTTGGCAATCAATATAGATAGTGCGCCGACAATGCAGGCCAAAAAAAACCTAAAATAACCCAAATTTCCGGCCAGCTAAAAAGCGGAATATTATGTTATCAGGGGAGTTTGTCAAGGATAAAGCTGAGTTGAGCAACTTGTCTGCTCCTACGAAACTTATGCCCTTCGGGTGTAAAACATGGGCGACCGCCCTGCCTTGGCGCCCCTTTTCCTATTCTTTAAAGCAGGCGGAAAAATCAGCGGGCTCTTCCTCGCCCTCATCCCCCCCACGGTCCTCATCCTGCAGGCGCCGGTAATGCCGGGCCGTCTCGCAGGCTTTCCGCATCTCTTCATATTTGCGGGCAAAGAGCTTTTCCGGAAATCCCGGCTTGTTGAGATAGGTAACCATGTTGGTCAAAATATCGGCCACCATGCCTTCCACCAGCGCAGCCCTTTCGTTTTCGGCAACAAAGGTTCTCTCCTTGGTGGCGGAAAACTTTACCGACCCAGCCATCTTCTCCCGGACCTCTTCCTGCAAGGCAAGATCCGCCTCGGGCAGACGGGAGAAAAACTCGTCAGCCACCGGCAGATCAGCCTCGCAGATAATCTTGATCAGCCAACGGTCTCCGACCATCTTTTTTGACTGGTCATAGACGGTTAAGGTCATATTGTTTTCAAGATTGCGCTGCTCGATTATCTTCATGACCACAACTCCTTGATCTCTGCTTCGCTTGGGACGAAGACCCTGTCTTGCCATCTGCCTCTGCCCGCAACAAGGCTTGCCCTCTTTCCTGGAAACGGGTATATAACATAACTTTCCCTAAAGGGGATAACTCCTTTATCTTAAATACGGCAGAGACCAACGGACGTAAAGCAGGTGCTTGTCTCCCCTTTCCTGTCCTCGACTTTATCTCTTGCGCATATCAACTCGCTGGGACAGACCATGAGTATCGAGATCTACAACACCAAAACCGGTCGGAAATCCCCCCTGGTCACCTTGGAAGAGGGGAAAATCAAGCTCTACGTATGCGGCATCACCGCCTATGACTACTGCCACATCGGCCATGCCAGATCCGCCCTAGTGTTCGACATGATCGTCCGCTGGCTGCGCTACCGGGGCTTCGAGGTCACCTTTGTCCGCAACTTTACCGATATCGACGACAAGATCATCAAGCGCGCCCAAGAGCAAAACACCACCTGCGAAGAGCTCTCCAACCGCTTCATCGCCATGTTTCACGAAGACATGGCCAGCCTCGATGTTCTCCCCCCCACCATCGAGCCAAAGGCCACCGAACATCTGCCGGAGATCATCGCCCTGATCGAAGATCTCATCAAGAAAGGCCTCGCCTACCAGGTTGACGCCGATGTCTACTACAGGGTGACCGGTTTTACCGGCTATGGCTCCCTTTCCGGCCGCAATCTGGAAGACATGCAGGCAGGCGCCCGCATCTCGGTGAACGAGAAAAAAGACCACCCCATGGATTTCGCCCTCTGGAAAGGAAGCAAACCGGGGGAACCCACCTGGGAAAGCCCTTGGGGCCCAGGCCGGCCCGGCTGGCACATCGAATGCTCGGCCATGAGCCGCAAATACCTGGGCAACTCCTTTGACATCCACGGCGGCGGCAAGGATCTGATCTTTCCCCACCACGAAAACGAAATGGCCCAAAGCGAAGGCGCCACAGGGGAAGAGTTCGTCAAGTACTGGGTCCACCACGGCTTTGTCACGATCAAAGAGGAAAAGATGTCCAAGTCCCTGGGCAACTTCCTCACCATCCGGGAGGTGCTCGCCAAGTTTGCCCCGGAGGCCTTGCGGCTCTTCATCTTTTCCACCCACTACCGCAACCCGCTTGATTATTCGGAAATGGCCCTGCTCGATGCGGTGGCCGGACTCAACCGCTTGTACACCTGCCTGGCAGAGATCGAACAACTGCCCGCCATTGGCAACGATCAGGCGGCCGGCGCCATCTCCAAACAGGACCGGGAGAAGATCGAGTCCATGGCCGAGCGTTTCATAAAGGCCATGGACAACGATTTCAATTCAGCCCAGGCCCTGGGGCATCTTTTCGAAGGGGTGAAAATTCTCAACAAGATCCGCCAGCATCTGCCTGGCAGGCCGGCCAGTCTCGACCTGCAACTGCTCAAGGACGGCGCGAAAACCACCAGGGAAATGGCCAATACCCTGGGGCTGCTCAGCGAGGATCCGGTGAGGTACATGCAAAAAGAGCAGGATAAAATCCTTAAAACCCTCTCTGTAACCACGGAAGAGATCGAAAAGGGTATCGCAGAAAGAACAGCAGCAAGGGAAGCAAAAAACTGGGGCAGGGCCGATGAGATCCGCGACCAGCTTCTGGCCCAAGGCATTGACCTTAAAGATGGTCCTACCGGCACCTCATGGCAGGTCAAGCTTCCGTAATTCCCCCCCTGCATCGCTTGCTGATTACTCAGACAATCAGATATCTCTTTGCATCGCTCCCTCGTTCTGGGCTATAATTAAAAAACACCTTTTCTGTCTGTTTCCATCAACGCGTCTGGAGGACTGCCATGAAGCGAGAGGCTGCGGTTGCCAATCAGTTTTACCCCGGGAACCCAGCCACCCTCAGACAGGCCCTTGACGGACTCATCCCCGCCACCACCGCAAAACAAAAAGCCTTGGCCGTGGTCTCGCCCCATGCCGGCTATGTTTATTCCGGGGCGGTGGCAGGGGAAACCTTTGCTGCGGTGGAGATTCCCCAGAACATCGTAGTGCTGGGGCCCAATCATCATGGCTACGGCGCGCCCGTGGCCGTGATGGAGAAAGGTGCCTGGAAAATGCCCTTGGGCGAAGTGCCGATCAACACCGTTCTTGCCCACAGCATCCTTGCCCAAACAGAATTGGTCGAGGCAGACACCCTGGCCCACCGATTTGAACATTCCCTTGAGGTGCAGGTGCCGTTTTTGCAGTACTTCCGCCCGGACATGACCCTGACCCCAATAGTGATCTCCCATCTTTCCTTCAAATCCTGCCAGATTGTCGGGGAAGCGCTCGCCGCCGCCATCACGCAATACGGCAAGCCCGTCCTCATCGTGGCCAGTTCGGACATGACCCATTACGAATCCCGGGATTCCGCCACGGCCAAGGATTCCCTGGCCATGCAGCAGATCAAGACCCTGGACCCCGAGGGGTTGTACAACACTGTGCTGGTCAACAAGATCACCATGTGCGGCATCATGCCCACCACCATTGCCCTGATTGCCGCCCTCCGCCTGGGGGCGACCCAGGCTCGGCTCATCCGCTATACCGATTCCGGCGAGGCCAGCGGCGACACCAATCAGGTGGTCGGGTACGCAGGCTTTGTGATTTCCTGAGCATAACGGTCCAGCAGCACCGCATCTGCTTTGTCATCGGCCTGCTCATGTGCAATAGCACACTTTGCAGACCTCTTTGTCGGCACTTCTGCCGACAATTGACACGCGCATCTGCGGCACTGCTGGACCGTTATACCTTCTTGATTATACTTCTTTCCGGTCCCGGCTTCTCTGTTACTCATGAACAAACCTGCGAAAGAGCCACAATTCTCCTTGACATAATCGGCCTGTTCCTCTATTTTTCAACGGTTCTTTGCCCGGCACCCAATGGGGGATCGTCTAACGGTAGGACTGCAGACTCTGACTCTGCCTATCGGGGTTCGAATCCCTGTCCCCCAGCCAAGCAACCCTTCTTCAGCCCCCCTAACCGTAGGATTATGCACCAGGCAATTCATTCCAGTCAAATATCGCGCCTCCCCTGATCAAGCAAAAAAATGCCAATACATGCCCTGGCTCTTTGACTCCGCGGGTCCGCTGCACCACTCGCGATAACGCGGTACACCGTGTGGCCTTCCCCACCAGAGTAAATATCCGGGTGCTATGCGCCCGAATATTTACCTCAGGTTATGCACTTTGCAAATTGCTTCTACCCCCAGGATGGCACAGCCCCCCTACTATCTTTGTCGTGCGCGCACCCCAAAAACCCTGTTGTTAGCAGAGTCGTAGCGGGTATCCCATTGCTCCTTGCCGATGCGAAAGTTGAAATTCCAGGCAGACAACCAATCCTTTGGCTCACCCCAGACAAAAGCGCCGGAGGTCTTGAATATCTGCTGAAAATTGTGCGTATCGACACCTTTTGCGTACAGTTCCTTCAATTCAAGCATGGTGGGCATCCGCCAACCACCTCCAGCAACGCCACAGGTGACCACCCACTTTTCGGCCTGAGAGTAATCGGTATTCTCATCCGGGCCAGCGACCCATTCAAGACCGCTCTGAGCATCGCTTATCACCCCATCCGCTGTCACCGCAAAAAGGTTCTTGGCGGCATAAACCAAATCATCCCTTAAAATTTTCTGACTGGCGACGCGGCAAAGATCTGCAAACCTGCCATCAGGATACTTGTTCAAATAATTATCATAAGCGCTGACACTGTTCTCGGATTTAGCTAGTTCCCAGGTCTCCTGCTCGACTTGGACGGCCATCATCCGTGCTTCTTCTTCACGCTTTTGTTTCAGTAAAATCTGATAATTTCCCTGAGCCTTAACAGAAAACCGCCCTTTTGGATACCTACTCAAAAAGTTCTCATAAACAGAGAGATTGTTCTCGGACTTGGCCAGTTCCCAGCTCTCCTGCTCGATCTTTGCCGCCAGCGCCTCTGCTTCCTGCACGAGTTTCTGCCGGGCCTCCTGGGCCAGCGCCGCAAACCGCCCATCCGGGTAGCGGATCAAGTAATCATCGTAGACGCTGATGCTGTTAACCGACTTCGTCTGCTCCCAGCTCTCCTGTTCGATCCGGGCCGCCCGCGCCTCGGCCTCGCGCCTCTTGCGCACCTGCTCCTCCTGCCGAACCGCCTCTTCGCGCACCTGTCGCTCCAGCTCTGCGGCCTCCTGCACGAGTTTCTGCCGGGCTCCCTGGGCCAACGCCACAAACTGCCCATCCGGGTAGCGGCTCAGATAATCATCGTAAGCGCTGATGCTGTTCCCGGACTTCGCCTGTTCCCAGCTCTCCTGTTCAATCCTAGCCGCCCGCGCCTCGGCCTCGCGCCTCTTGCGCGCCTGCTCCTCCTGCCGAACCGCCTCTTCGCGCGCCTGACGCTCCCGCTCTGCAGACTCCTGCACGAGTTTCTGCCGGGCCGCCTGAGCCAGCGCCCCAAACCGCCCCTCCGGGTAACGGCTCAGATAATCATCGTAAGCGCTGATACTGTTAACCGACTGCGCCTGCCCCCAGCTCTCCTGTTCAATCCGGGCAACTCTCGCCTCGGCTTCGCGCTTCTTGCGCGCCTGCATCTCCTGGCTCGCCGCCTCTTCGCGCGCCTGACGCTCCAGCTCTGCGGCCTCCTGCACGAGTTTCTTTCGGACTCCCTGAGCCAACGCCACAAACCGCCCCACTGGATAGCGGCTCAAATAATCATCGTAAGCACTGATGCTGTTAACCGACTGCGCCTGCTCCCAGCTCTCCTGTTCGATCCGGGCAACTCTCGCCTCGGCTTCGCGCTTCTTGCGCACCTGCATCTCCTGGCTCGCCGCCTCTTCGCGCGCCTGACGCTCCCGCTCTGCGGCCTCCTGCACGAGTTTCTTTCGGGCCGCCTGGGCCAGAGCCGCAAACTGGCCCTCAGGATAGCGGCTCAGATAATCATCGTAAGCGCTGATGCTGTTCCCGGACTTCGCCTGCTCCCAGCTCTCCAACTCGATCCTGGCGATTCTCGCTTCTAACTGTTTGGCTGTTTGTTTGTTACTGTCGTTTTCCCTGCCTTTTCCAGTTTTTTCCCGGTCGGCCATTTTCTTCAATTCGATCCTGGCCAAATCGACATATTTTCCATTTGGATATTTCTTCAGGTAGGCATCAAAATATTCTCTGCTTCCACCAGCCTTCACATCGTTCCAGAAATAGGTTTCAGTATCATCATGAACGACCAAGGCATTAGACTGTGATTTACCGACATGTGATAAGGGAGGGGGAAATGTCTGCACATTGACCGTGGTCGGACCAAAAAAATAAAAATTGCCGCGCGATTCATTATAAATTGCAGGGCGTTGTTCGTGGTCCACTGACTGGGCAAGCTTTTCCACAGCATCCTGTACTTCCCTCATCATCTCTTCGATTCTAACCCCAGGTTTTTTCATCCTAGCGATGAATGCCCTGGTAAACACGCTGTTGGGGCTTTCGTCCTCTTCGCTCAAGCGATCCAAAGCCTGCTGGCCTTTGCTGGCCGAGTACACCACCATTTGACCCTTTGGCGGCTCTATGGCACTCAAACCACGGGTATTGCCAATACTACGCCCCCGGGATTTAAGCGGGTTATCCCGGCAGGCATCAACCACGACCAGCGTAAAGGAAGGTTTAGCTTCGCTCAGCCTGTCTGTAAGATCAGCCAGTCCATAAGAAGTTTTCTCAACTTGCCTTTCGCTGCCAGCTTCTATATCAACAGGCAACAGATATCCACCGGTCTTGATTTGCACCCCATGACCAGCGAAAAACACCACGACCTGATCCCCGCCATTGACGCGGTTTGCAAAAGACTCCACCGCCTTTACCATATCCTGGTAATCGAGATTATGGTACTGGACAACTGCGAAGCCGGCTGCTTTCAGCTCACCGGCCATGGCATCCGCATCATTGACGGCTTTCTTCAACTTGCTTACTTTCTGGTAATCATCGTTACCGATAACCAGCGCAAGTCTGCGCTGTTCCGTGGATAAGGCAGGAAAACACAATGAGATCGAAATCAAAACGATACCGATCCCTATTACAAGCCGCATTATCATCCCCAGAAATAACTCCCACATACAATAAAAATTTTGGCGGTTACACTCATACCACATCGTACCAGTAACCTGTTTTCTGTCAATATACATAACACCAGGAGCTTTTCGGACTTAACCTGAGACTCCACAATAAAAAAAGGTTTAATTCCGTTAATTCAACAAGTTAAAGAATGGCTTCCCCGTAGGGTCATGTTATACTCGCTCATTCCTTAAAATAAGCAAAAGGAGTCAAGCGAGAAAAGGCAAACTAGACAGTATATAACGCACTTAAGATTTAAATATTTAAAATATTTTCACACTATGCTATCAGCATTTCATGCCACGCCAAGCCAAGCCAAGAGCCTAATCGGGGAAATCCATGATAAGTAAAGTCAAGGGGAAAACAGAGATTTCCCATTTCCACCGCGAGAGTTATCCCTGTGGATTATTTGACCACCTTCCATCCTGTCCGAACTTTTTGATCTTTTTATGTGGTCCGGCGATCAGACATCCATTTGCCATCTCCAGGGGGCTTCCCCTTCACGGAAGATTTAGTTTGGCCCACCCGTACGAGTTAACCAACTGATTACAATTAATATAAATATTGACCACAAGCAAAAACCGGGGAATTACTTGATCCTCCGTGGGTTTCTCGCAAAAACACCGGACGGACCTTCCGTATCCTGCCTTCCCCACCGATGAGGTTGTTATTTTGGTAAAACCAGATATTCACTTGCCGGAAAGCAAAATCCCACCCGGCACCGCCCCATCAACCGTCAGGCTTCTCACCGTTCTGGTAAAAGTGACGGTCATTGCCATCGGGCTCGGACTCACGATAGGGCTGACACTTTTAATGCACATCGCCGATCTCCAGAACACTCAGGCAAAGGAATCTTCTATTTCCCTTTACCAGGGGCTGACCACCCTCCAGGCTAAACAGATGGCCTCCCATGTCCGGGACTACACTAATTGGGATGATGCCATTGAAAATCTGATCAAGAAGCCGAATGGGGAATGGTGGGAAAACAACGCCGGAGATTATGCCCGGCAAAGCTTCGGACTTTCGTTCAGCATGATGCTTGACGGCTCAGGCCGGCCCCGCTTTCTGGCCACCGGCGAGATGGAAGCCGGACCCGACCCGGCGGCCATCCGCATATCCCCATCCATGGCGGCCCTGGTGGCCAAAGCGCAGAGACTCCCCTTGTCAGCTCCAGCCACGAACTCCGTCGCCATCGGCATCGTCGAATATGATGACACCCTGCATCTGGCGGCCGCCGTCCGTTTTTCTCCGGAAGAGGATGACTCCCCTCCCAATCCTGATCAGCTGGCAGTTCTGATTTTCGCCCGTTCAATAAGGGACGATCTGCTGAGCGAAGCAGGAAAAATCATGGGGGTCCATGATCTCGGCATCTCCGACAACCCGCTGGGGGGAAACGCCGCCGTCCCCCTGGTTCTCGCTGACGCCACCCCAGGCGGCCTGGTTGCCTGGACTCAGCCTCGGCCAGGCCGTTTTCTTACTTCCGGGATGACCTGGATAACGGTCATTGGGGGGCTCTGCATTATTGTTCTCGCCGTCTTCTTTTTCCTCTGGGCCAGGCGTCTGGCCCAGAAACTCAACGCTGACGAACGGGCGAGATGGGAACTTGCCGCCAGAAATGATTCGATTCTCCAGGCTGCCGGGGAAGGGGTATTTGGCGTTGATGCGCAAGGAATAACTATTTTCGTGAATAGAGCGGCCCTGCAAATTCTCGGTCGCGAGGAAGACATGTTCATTGGCTGTGACCCTTGCTTGTTGATTTTCCCGGCGCCTGATGACCAGAAACCGACCACCGAATGCCCAATCAAATCGGTTCTCCAGCGTGCCGTACCTCACAATTCGGATACCGATAATTTCCTTCGCAAGGACGGCAGTCCTTTCCCTGTCGAATACAGTATAAATCCGGTGATGGAAGGGAGCCTCGTTACCGGAGCGGTGATCGTTTTCCACGACATCACCCGCCGGAAACAGGCGGAAGAGGAGATCGCCTATCGGGCCAACTATGACGGAATCACCGGACTTGCCAACCGAAACCTCTTGTACGAATGTCTGGGGCACGAACTGAAAATAGCTCATAGGGAGAACATGCAGGTTGGCCTGTTACTTCTTGATCTGGATCATTTCAAGAATATCAACGATACCCTCG
>Ga0208863_1000434_pt1 | contig 42632 bp, 33 predicted proteins | sample RifOxyD3_FD_184040 | JGI IMG/M metagenome (GOLD analysis project Ga0208863, IMG submission 184040) | Soil microbial communities from Rifle, Colorado - Rifle Oxygen_injection D3 (SPAdes) | ecosystem: Environmental > Terrestrial > Deep subsurface > Rock core/Sediment | place: Rifle, Colorado...
CATTGGGCGGGGTGCAGGATGCGGCAGCGCCCATGCTGACCCCGCTTGGCCTGACGCTAGCGCCGGAAGGCAACAAGCTTTATGTCGCCTCGCCGCCCCAGAAGGCAATCAGGGTGTTCAAGAACAGCCAGTATGTGGCGCCGGTCCCACCGCCGCCCGATGTAACACCGCCGCCCGATGTAACACCGCCGCCCGACGTAACACCGCCGCCCGACGTGACACCACCGCCGGCGCCAACGCCGGACCCGGACGACAAGCAGCATGGCCATGACAAGCCGGGCAAAAAAGATAAAAAGGACAAAAGAGACAAGTCCAGGCAACGGTAGATAACCAGACTACCGTCTGGCCATATTTCAAAAACAAGGAGAGGGGAATCATGACAGCAAGACGTGTTGCAGGCCTGGTAGCGACCCTGGTCTTGTTTCTTGCTATCGCCGGCATATCGCACGCCAAGCTGGCAGGCCCGCATAACGCGGCCAGCGGCATCGGCTGCTACAACTACTGCCACATCCTGCCCGATGTCAAGTCGCCCTACTGGAACTGGGTGCCGGCCGACATCGACGACACGCCGACCAACCATCTCTGCAATTCCTGTCATACCAGATCTTCCGGCCCCTATTCCATGACCAACGCCCCTGCGGTGCAGACCCATTCCAGCCTGACCACGGATGACGGCTACGGCAACTGGACCATTGGCTGTACCTCCTGCCACAGCCCGCACTACCAGGAGCAACTGGAGTGGCTCAAAGACGGCGACACCGCCATCTATCTGGCCACCGGTGAGTTGACCGCCGCCAGCTACAACTCAGGCACCGGCGAAAGCCTGCTCACCTACTCGTCGATCTCCTACAAAACCGGTTGGAACGCCGCGGGATTTCTGGCCAAGACCCTTGATTACCGCCGCGTTCTGTTGATCCCCGACACCTCCACCCTGTTGCCCGACACCTCGGACAATCTCAGTTTTCAGGTGATTGCCATTGACGCGGATGCGAAAACCATCACGGTCAGAGGCGATGTCACCGAGACCCCGGCGCTTGCCGGCCTGCCCGCCGATTTCGGGGTGATCTACGGCCAGTTGCTGAGGCAGTATGTCAAGACTCCGGCTGGCTGGAACAAGCCGGTCAAGTTCTACGACAAGACCGCGGCTGGCGACGGCGGCTTCACCGATCAGGACGATTTGCTCTTTCCCAAGGGTGTCTGCCAGGTGTGCCACACCCAGACCAGCCACTGGCGCAGCGACGGCAGCCGGCAGAACCATTACACCGACCGGGCCTGCATGGAATGCCACGACCACACCAACGGCTTTGCCCATGGCGGCGGCGGTGGCACCAACTGCGAGACCTGCCACGGCCATGATGCGGGCTACGAATATACCCCAGGCCAGTTCAGCGCGGGCGCCGGCTCCTTCCAGAGCCACTCCACCCACACGGAAAACGACACGGATGACGCCAAAGGCCCGCATATCGCCTGCAGTGGTTGCCACGACACCAACAATTTCCCCTATTTCAAGTCCGGCACCGACGCGAACAGCGACGGCAAATACACCTTGGCCGAGACCGATGTCTGCAACACCTGCCACAGTCCAGGCGGCACCTATGACGGCGTGAATAATGCGACGTACGGCGCCAAGGCCCTCTGGGATGCGGGCGCCTATGCGGCCACCAACGACAGCACGTTGCAGGCCGGCAAGGAGAAGTGGTGCGCCACCTGCCACGACGAGGTCGCCTCGGTGATTGGCGGCATCACCGCGCCCAACGTCGTCGGTGACGAGGACGGCGCCTATACATACGGCGCAGGTTGGGGCTACTACAAAACCGGTCACGGCTTACCCACGGCTACTTCCTACGCTTCAAGCGGCGGCCGGGTCTACGGCGCTGGCAAGGAATGCGCCGACTGCCATGACTATTCTTTTACCCACACCGACGGCAACGCCAGGACCTATTCCGCTGCCAGCAACAATTACCAGGCAGGCTACCGTTTGAAGAACATCGACGGCTATCCCCCCATGGACATCCCCCTGCCGCAGAACATCGATAACCACGATCCCGGCCATTACGCCCTCTGCTTCGCTTGCCATGACTCGAACCGCTACCTGCTGAAAACCCCCAACCCGGTGACCACCAGCTTCCGGGACGACCTGGACCTTGGCCCCTGGGACGGCGGTGATCCGCCCATCAATATCCACGAGTATCATCTGAACCTTAACAGTCTATCCTTCGATTCCGACTGGAGCGGCGGGGGCGACAGCCTGATTTCCTGCGTCAACTGTCATAACGTCCACGGCTCGACCCAGCTCTCCATGGTCCGTGACGGCCATCTGGTGGGCGGCGACGGCATGCCGGTCTATTACGACAACGTCCTGACCCCACCCACTGTTACTTCGGCCACGGTTCCAAGCCCGATCACCACCCTTGACCAGAGCACCGGCACGCTCTTCCGGGCCGATAGCCTTGGCGATATGTGCGGCAACTGCCACGGTGGTCAGTGGGCCAAATGGTACCGCACCCCGCCCAGCGCCCCGGCAGCCCCGACCCTGGACTGGACCGGCGAGGCCAATTACACCACGGACGGCGTCAACCCGAACAGCGGCCAGGGTGGTGACTATTTCACCTTCCGTATCAAGTACACCGATGCCAACAGGCAGATTCCCCGGGCAATCCAGGTCTGGGTGGACGAGAATGACAACGGCACGTACGATGACAATGAAAAGCACAACATGTACGAGGTGGATTCCAGTGACATCGACGTAAGCGACGGCAAGCTCTACCGGGCGATCCTGCCGGTGGCGAGCGGCGGCGACGGCACGCTCACCTACCGCTTCTTTGCCTCGGACGGCAAATTCGACGCCACCGGTGCGCCGACCCATGCCACCAGCAATACCATTTCCGTGAGCAACAACGCGCCGGTGCTGGCCTGGACCGGTGAAGCCGGCTATACCGCCGACGGCGTCAATCCCAATTCCGCTGCAGCCGGCAGCAGTTTCACCTTCCGGGTCAGGTACACGGACGTTGACAACAATGCGCCCTCCTCCATTCAGCTCTGGCTCGATAAGAACGATGACGGCGACTATCTTGATGCCGGCGAGAAGATTGACATGACCGCAGCCGACGGTGATGACACCACCTATACCGACGGCAAAATCTACACCAAGGATGTGGCCATTGCCGCAGCCGGCGACAATACCCTGAACTACCGCTTCTCCGCCAGCGACGGCCAGGCCGCCACCGGGGTTCCGACCGTTGACAAGACGGTGAGTGTTACTACTTCGAACAGCGCGCCAACCCTCGCCTGGACCGGCGAGACCAACTACATCCTGGACGGCGTCAACCCGGATGCCGGCGTGGGCGGCACTACCTTCACCTTCCGGGTCAACTACACGGATATCGACAACAACCCACCCTCCTCCATCCAGGTCTGGGTCGACAAGAACGACGATGACGACTTTCTGGATGCGGGCGAGAAACTCGACATGACCGCAGTGGATGCCGAAGATACCGAGTACACCGACGGCAAGATCTATACCAAGAGCGTCACCATCCCCGAGGCCGGCGACGGCATCATCAGCTATCGCTTCTCTGCCTCGGACGGCACTGCCGAAGCGACCGGTACCCCGGTCGAGGGCGGGATCGTCACCATCCTGATGAGCGCCATCAAGGTCTCCTGCCCGGGAGTGGGCGACTACGACTACACCACAATCCAGGAGGCCATCAACAATGCGGTAAACGGTGATACGATCCTCGTGGCGGACGGCACCTGCACCGAGCGGATCACCATCGACAACAAAGACCTCACCATCAAGTCGGTAAACGGCGCTGCCTCCACCACAATCAACGGCAGCGCCGGCGGTGTGGTCGTCACCCTGACCAACGGGGCCGACACGGTCTTCGAGGGCCTCACCATCACCAACGGCTACAAGAGCTCCGGTTACGGCGCCGGCGTTTCGGCCACCAATTCCTCGCCGACCCTGCGCAATTGCTTCATTTCAAATAACCAGAGCCAGTACGGTGCCGGTATCTACATGGCGAGCGCAGGCACAACGCTCACCCTGACCGATTCGACCCTGACCGGCAACAACACCTCCCTGAACGGTGCAGCCATGTATCTGGCGAGCGGCACCTCGGCGAATATCTCGGGAACGACCTTCCACAACAACTGGACCGGCGGCAGCGGCAGGGGCGGAGCCATCGGTTTTGTCACCTCGGCGAACGCCAATCTGACAATCAGCAGTACGACGTTCACAAAAAACACAGCCAATATCGGCGGCGCGATATACGGCGAGTTGAACGGCGGCACAGCGAACCTCTCTTTCGACGGCTGCACCTTCACCGCGAGCGACACCACCGACAGCAGCACCATCGCTGCCACCCGCAATAGTTCGAGCAATCGCGGCGGCACCATCCACCTGACAGACAGCGGCGCGACCACCAGCTTGAACATCAGCGACACCCAGATGCTTTACGGACATGGAGAGTTGGGCGGCGGCGCCCTGCACCTGACCAATCTGGATGCGACCGCGATCAGCGATTCGCTGTTCGCCTCCAACACCGCCGGCGGCTCCGGCGACAGCGGCCCGGCCCTTTATGTGAACAACGGTTCGGCAAACACCCTCACGATCACTGACAGCATTATCCGTGACAACACCTCCGACGCCGCCTACGGCGGGGCGATGAGGATTTCAGGCGGTGTTAACGTTTTTGAGCGGACCAAGATCACCGGCAACCAGTGCGTCCAGCGCGGCGGCGCGGCCTATATCTCCGGAGCCGCCGGCGCGACGGCGACCACCACTATCAGAAACTGCATCGTTTCCGGAAACAAGGCCAGCAGTTTCGAGGGCGGCGCTTTTTACCTAACCGACGATGGCAACAGCTCCCATACCGTGAACATCATCAACTCCACCTTGAGCGGCAACTATGCCGGTACATACGGTGGCGGCCTCCACTGCGGCGGCACCGCGGCGGTTACCATCAAGAACAGCATCTTGTGGCGCAACCGGGCCGGGCTCAAAAACTACGAGATTAACGGCACGGCCACCGCCTCCTACTCGAACATCAGGCAAACCGGGTTCTCGGGCAACAACAACCTCAACATCAATCCGCTGTTCGTGGATGAGGTATCCTATGCCTCAGCCCCGACCTCGAGCGGGGATTACCACCTGCTCCTCGGTTCACCGGTGATCGACACGGGGACCGCCACCGGCGCCCCGGCGGATGACATCGACAACAATGTCCGGCCCATCGCCGCGGCCCATGACATGGGGGCCGACGAGGTGGTCACCGTGTCGAACACCGCGCCTACCCTGACATGGACCGGCGAGGCGAACTTTACCGGCGACGGCGTCAATCCCGACCTGGCAGCCTCCGGCAGCAGCTTTGAATTCCGGGTCAACTATGCTGACGACGACAACGACGCCCCCTCCGTGATCCAGGTGTGGATCGACAAGAACGATGACGGCGACTATCTCGATGCCGGCGAAAAACTCACCATGACCGCGGTGGACGGCGGCGACACCACCTACTCGGACGGCAAGCTCTATACCAGGACCGAGACTCTGAGCTCTGCCGGCGACGGCGCACTCACCTATCGATTCTCTGCGGCGGACGGCTATGAGGCCGCGACCGGCGCCCCGACTGCCGGCAGGACAGTCACCATCAACTCTGCTCCTACCCTGGCCTGGGTCGGCAGCGGCAATTACATCAGCGACGGCGTCCATCCGGACAGCGGCACGAGCGGCACCAGCTTCGAGTTCCGGGTGACGTATACCGATGCCAACAACGACCAACCGAAAGCCATCCAGGTCTGGGTGGACAAGAACGACGGCGGCGACTACCTGGATGCCGGCGAAAAGTTCACCATGAACGAGCTTGACCCCGGCGACACGGTCTGCTCGGACGGCAAGGTCTATTACCGGACCGTGCCCCTGACCAAGGCCGGCGACGGCGTTCTCAACTACCGGTTCTACGCCTCGGACGGCCAGGTTGCCACGGGAACCCCGACCGGCAACAAGACGCTCACCGTGTCCAACAACATCCCGGCACTCGCCTGGACCGGCGAAGCGGGCTATACGACCGACGGCGTCAACCCGAATGTCGATATTGCCGGCAGCAGCTTTACCTTCCGGGTGAAGTACACCGACGCCGACAACGAAGCGCCGCCCGTCAAACAGGTTTGGGTGGATGCCGACAACAGCGGCGTCTATGATGCCGGCGAGAAGTACGACATGACCGAGGTGGATGCCGGCGACACCACGTTCACCGACGGCAAGCTCTACACCAAGTCGCTGACCCTTAACACCAGCGGGACCATCAAGTACAAATTCGTCTTCAATGACGGCACGGACACGGCGAGCGGTGCCCCGGCAGGGGATTCGACCCTTACGGTCTCCGGCGCCAATACACCGCCGGATCTCAGTTGGACCGGCGAAAGCGGCTACACCACCGACGGCGTCAACCCGGACAGCGGGCCCGGTGGGGCAAATTTCACTTTCCGGGTGAAGTACACTGATACTGAGGATCAGGCGCCTACCTCGATCCAGGTCTGGGTGGACAAGAACGACAACAGTTCATACGCGGCGGACGAGAAGTTCGAGATGACCGCTGTGGATGCCGGGGATACGGTGTATACCGACGGCAAGCTCTATACCTACACCCTTGCCATACCCTACGCCGGCGACGGGTCCCTGAACTATCGCTTCTATGCCCACGACGGCTATGACCCGGCCACGGGAAGCGCCACTGCCGACAAGACCATGACCGTCGTCAATCCGATCACCGTCTGCAAGGCCGGGCATGCGGATGCGCCGTGCAGCTTCACCTCCATCCAGGCGGCGATCAACGACGCCGGCACTACGAACGGCAAGTTCGTCAAGGTTTCGGCCGACACCTACAGCGAAAACATCAATTTCAACGGCAAAAACATCACCATCTACTCAAAGAACGGCGCGGCCTCAACTACTATACAGGGCAGCGGTGCCAACAGCCCGGTGGTGACCTTCAGCACCTCCGAGAATGCGAGCGCTGTGCTGGACGGCTTCACTATCAATAACCAGGGCAACAGCACGTCTACCAGAGGCATCTCTGTCTCCGGAGCCACGCCGACCATAAAAAACTGCATCATCGAGGGGAACGATGCTCCCAACGCCGCGGGCGGCGGCGGCGGTGTCTATATCACCAACTCTGCGCCGACCTTTGACTCCTGCGTCATCAGGGCCAACTCGACACTGAACAGGTCCGGCGGCGGCATCTACATTACTGGGGCGGCCAGTGGTGCGACCTTTACCAATTGCACCATCGGCGGCGACAATGCCGCGGACCAGAACTACAGCAACAACGGCTCGGCCGGGGCGATCTACTTCGGCGGTTCCACCAGCGGTGCGCTGACGATCACCAACAGCACCATCAAAAACAATGTGGCAGCAACCGACGGCCCCGGTATCTACCTGACCGGCATCACCAACGTGACAACCATCACCGGTTCGACCGTGAGCTACAACAACACCAGCAATGGCCACGGCGGCGGCATTTTCAGCAGCGGCTCGCCGGTGCGGGTCACTAACAGCCATATTGACTACAACAGCATTCCCACAGGAAAAAACGGGGCAGGCATCTACCTGACCGGGGCGGCAGCCTCGCTGGTTGTGGAATCAAACAGCTCCATCAACAACAACACCCAGGCGGCAGCAGGAGGCGGCATCTATATCACCGGCTCGACCGCCGCCGTACCGCTTTCAATCAGCAACAGCACCCTCAACAGCAACACGGCGGCCCAAGGTGGCGCCGGCATCCAGATGAGCACCCTGACCAACACCTCATCCTTTACCAATGTAACGGTCAACGGCAACACGGCGAGCAACAACTACGGTGGCGGCATCTATGCCATCGGCGCGCCGTTCACCATGACCGGCTCCACGATCACCAACAATACAGCCCCCGGTATCAGGACCGGTGGCGGAATCTGCATCGAGAGTACCACGGCCGATATCAGCAGCTCGACCATCGAGAGCAACACCGCTGGTGGTGGTGGAGGCATCGGCATCCGGGGTACGGCGCCGACTGTTACCCTTACCAGGGTCAAGGTGCAGGGGAACCACTCCAACAATAATCTCGGTGGCGGCGGCATACGGCATGAAACCGGCACCGCCACCATCACCAACTCGATAATTGCCGGCAATATCAGCCCGGACGGCTCTTCCGGCGCGGGTGGCGGCGGTATCTACAGCTCCGCCACCCTGAACCTCTATTTCAGCACTATTGCCGATAACTACGCCGGCCGATATGGCGGCGGCCTGCGGGCATCCGGCACGGAGACCGTCAGAAACAGCATCATCTGGGGCAACGTCAACCCCGGAGCGGGCGGCACGGAAATCTACGACACGGCAGAGACCCTGTATCTCACGGAATCGTCTACCGATCCGCACTTTGTCGCTCGCGACACCGCAAACAGCACCACCCCGAAGACCGGCGGCAATTACCGGCTGCAAGCCGATTCCAACTGCATCGACACCGGCGATGCGACCAATGCGCCGGCTGACGACCTCGACGGCAAGAGCCGCCCCATCGATATCTCCGGCAAGGGGGACGGAGTCGCCGACTACGACAAAGGGGCCTACGAATATGGACCGTGACCGGCAACGACTTCCTGATTGTCTCTTGGTCGCCGTTCTGTTATAGACAAGGGATACCTTTAATGTCATCCACTTGAATCCACAGGGAGAAGCGTCGCAATGCCGAAAAGACTGCTCGCAGCCGCGCTGTGGCTGGCTGTTCTGATAATCCTGCGCACGACCACACCGGCCTTGGCTGTTACTGGCGCCTGCGTCAACTGCCATACCATGCACAACAGTCAGGACAACAGCCCGATGGCAACGTTTCCCGCCAAAGGGGTGGCCGGGACCGGGCCGAACAGCTTTCTGACCCGCGGCACCTGTATCGGCTGCCATGCTCAGGGCTCCGGCAGCAACATCGTTACGATCGGCGGCAGCGAGATACCCCAGGTCTTCCATACCAACGCCACGGATCTGGCCGGCGGCAATTTTGCCTATATCGACGGCACCAAGGCCGGCGCTGGCAGTGCCTCCGGCCACAACGTCACGGAACTGTTCGGCGTGAACTCGGACGCCAACCTTAATTTCGCGCCGGGTGCATCCCATATAGTGGTGTCGGACTCCAATCTCACCTGCAGCGGCAGCTACGGCTGCCACGGCACCCGAAACAGCAGCAACATCGGGACGAACTCCCTGAAGGGCGCCCACCACGGCAACGTAAACGGCCAGTTGAACACCGCCGATACCGTGGCCAACAGCTACATGTTTCTCTATCGCGTCAAGGGGTATGAAAACACCGTGAATAAATGGCGTAATGTCGATGCAAACAGCCATCATGAGTACTTCGGTGCCACCACGCCGATGCCCACCTTTGACTGCTTTAACTGCCACACCTATGCCGGGGCCGCGCCGGTCAACCAGACGATCAGCGGCTACTGCGCCACCTGCCACGGCGCCTTCCACGATCTGGGCGGCATCGGCGGCGACGTCACCTCGCCGTTTGTCAGACACCCCACCGACGTCGTAATCAAAAATTCTGACGAGTACGCCGCGTACACCACCTACAACGTGCTGGCCCCGCCTGGCCGGCCCGCCGTGCCCGCCGCCGCCAGCAACACCGTCGTTCCCGGCACCGACGTGGTTACCTGCCTGTCATGCCATGCGTCCCACGCAAGCAAATACCCGGACATGCTCAAATGGGATTATGACGGCGAGTGTCTGTCCCATGCCGGTGACGGCACGAAACCGAACTGCGGCTGCTTCGTCTGCCATACCACCAAGGATAACTGATCGAGTCCGAGAAAGGAGAATACGCCGACAGCAAAGATAACCATACTTCTGCTCGACCGTATTTCAAATAACAAGGAACGGAAATTCATGTCAGTGAGATATGTTACAGGTCTGACAACGGCCCTGGCCTTGTTTCTTGGTATCGCCGACATATCATCCGCCAAGCTGGCCGGGCCGCACAACGCGGCCAGCGGCATCGGCTGCTACAACTACTGCCACCTCCTGCCCGATGTCAAATCACCATACTGGAACTGGGTGCCGACCGACATCGACGACACGCCGACCAACCATCTCTGCAACTCCTGTCATACCAAGTCTTCCGGCCCCTATTCCATGACCAACGCCCCCATGGTCCAGACCCATTCCAGTCTGACCACGGATGACGGCTACGGCAACTGGACCACCGGCTGCACCTCCTGCCACAGCCCGCACTACCAGGAGCAGCTTGAGTGGATCAATACCGGCGATACCGACATCTATCTGGCCACCGGCCAGCTCACCAGCGCCATCTATAACTCGGGCTCCAGCGAGAGTTTGCTCAGCTACTCGTCCATCTCTTACAAAACCGACTGGGACGCCGCCTTGTTCCTGGCCAAGACCCTTGATTACCGCCGCGTTCTGTTAATCCCCGACACCTCCACCCTGCCACCAGACACCTCGGATAATTTAAGCTTCCAGGTGGTGGCCATTGACGCGGGCGCACAAACAATCACGGTGAGAGGCAATGTCACCGAGGCCGGGACAATTGCGGGCCTGCCCGCAAATTTCGGCATCATCTACGGCCAACTGCTCCGGCAGTTTGTCAAGACCCCGGCTGGCTGGAACAAGCCGCTCAAATTCTACGACAAGACCGCGGACGACATTGGCGGCTTCACCGATCAGACTGAACCGCTCTTTCCAAAAGGCGTCTGCCAGGTCTGCCATACCCAGACAAACCACTGGCGAAGCGACGGCAGCCTCCAGAACCATTACACCGATCGGGCCTGCATGGAGTGCCACGATCACACCAACGGCTTTGCCCACGGTGGCGGCGGGGGCACCAACTGCGAGGCCTGCCACGGCCATGACGCGGGCTACGAATATGCGCCGGGCCAGTTCAGCACTGGCGCCGGCTCCTTCCAGAGCCACTCTACCCACACGGAAGACGACGCGGATGACGCCAAGGGCCCGCATATCGCCTGCAGCGGCTGCCACGACACCAACAACTTCCCCTATCTCAAAACCGGCACCGACGCCAACGGCGACGGCAAATACTCTTTAGCCGAAACCAATGTCTGCGACACCTGCCACTCACCGTTCGGCACTTACGACGGTGTGAATGACGCGACATACGGCGCCAAGCCCATCTGGAAAACGGGCGCCTATGCAGCCACCAACGACAGCACGTTGCGAGCCGGCAAGGGGAAATGGTGCGCCACCTGCCACGACGAGATCGTCTCCATCATCAGCGGCATCGCCGCGCCCAACGTCGTCGGCGACGAGGACGGGGCCTACACCTACGGCACTGGCTGGGGCTACTACAAGACCGGACACGGACTCGCCGCAGGGACAAATTACCCGGCCAGCGGCGGCTGGGCCACGGGAGCCGGGGCAGGCTGTAACGACTGCCACGACTATGCGCTAAAACATATCGATGGGAACGCCCGGACGTACACTGCCGGCAGCAACAACTACCAGGCCGGTTACCGTCTTATCAGTGTCAACGGCGGTGCGCCGATGAACATTCCCCGCTCGAGCAAGACGGTTGCAGATTTCGCCCTCTGCTTCAAATGCCACGAGTCTGACCCTTATCTCGGGGTCAACAACCTGACAAACTTCAGGGCCACGGTCAATGCCCATTCATACCACCTGGCACCAGGCGGCCCCTTCGCCACCGCTTGGGATTCCGACTGGGAAACCGTCTTCGCAGGCGACTCCCCTGCAAGCTGCCCGACCTGCCATAACGTGCACGGCTCGACCAACCTGTCCATGGTAAGGGACGGCAAACTGGTCGACCGGGAGCCGGGTCTGGAAATGGTCTATGACAATGCCAATGTCTCCTATGTCTGCACCGGTCCTGGCGCCCATGATCCGACTCCCAAGGATGAAGTACTGTCGGACAGCACCGCTACGGTCTGGAGACAGACCAGCGTGGCGAACGTCTGCAACGGCTGCCACGGCTACAGCCCCTGGTGTACGTCGTACGCCAGAACCCCGGTCACCACCAGACCGCCAAGAATCACCCAAGTGTACGGACGAAATGGCAGCAACCGGCTCGGAGTGCATTTTTCCAGCCCCGTCTACACCAATTCCGGCGCAAGCGGCGCGTTGACAATAGCCGATTTTGCCTTCACGGATATTGATAATGGCAGGGCAATAAGTGCCATCGACCACACGGCGGGAAATAATTATGCTGTTCTAACCCTCTCCGCCAATCTTGACGCCATCGACGACATCGGCCTGGACAACCTGGCCGCCGCCTCGGCAGCCTCGATTTATGATACGTCAAACCGGGCCATGGATACCACTCCGGCCATTCTGACGGCCGATACCGCCGCACCCGGAATCGCGAACACATTTCCAGATCAGGGGCAGAGCGATGTTCCCATTGCCAGCAATGTTTCCTTCACGCTTTCGGACAACGAGAGTGGCATCGATTGGTCAAGCCTGGCGGTGACGTTGACCGGAACCGGCTATTCCAAAAGCTATACTGACAGCGACACGGCGGTTGTTTCAGGCACAGGCGGTTACGCGAGTCTGGCGGTGACGGTCAATCCGGACACGGACTTCCCCTATGGGACCGCGATCACGGTCACGGTCAATGTAACCGATATGGCCGGAAGTTCAATGCCGCCAGCGAGCTGGACCTTCACGACCCTTGAGGAGGCCAGCCTGAAAACCGCGATTCTCCACCCCACCGGCGTGGCAAAAGATGCGATCGGCGCGGATATCAATGATGGTCATACGATTGTCGCAGGGTCGTCCTGGGCCAACGCCCTGGGAAGCAACGATGCCGATACCACCTATACCGGGAAGTGCTGCGACGGCACCCCGGATTCGGCCCTGAACGCGGCCATCGCCCTGGATATGGAGAACCTCAGTGATCTGACCGGCGATGCGGCGCCCGGGAGCAATCCGACCATCGTCAGCGTCACCTACCACGTACGCTCCCGCTTCACCACCAAGGGAGGGGGCGCCAGAGAAAACGTTTCCGACCGGATGAAAACAGGGTATCGTCTGGACACCCCGCCGGCAGACACAGCACCTTTCTGGAATTCGGATTATGTGACGCTGCCTGCCGGCGGCTACAATTATCAACTGGTATCCTCGGGCACCTTGACCGGTCTGACTTTGACAGACGTGGATAATCTGAAGATTTATTTCCGATGGGAAGACGATGGAAGTTATCTGTTGCGGACCACCGAGGTCTATACCGAAGTTGTCTATGTTCCCGGAAACTAGCAAGTTGGAGGTGTGCTAACTCGGAGATTGGGCCGGTCTTCGGAGTAAATATCCGGCGAAGGTGACCACCGCTTGGTGCCGTTGGGGTGACTTGGTGACAGACCCGTGAGAACTGTCTGCCGACGATCTTGCTTTACGGCCTTATAGTTCCTTGATCGCCTCGCTGATCGAGACGCCGTTCGGTGTCCGGAAGGCAGGATTGAGGGCGGCCAGTCCTTCCCAGGCGGCGACAGCCCCGTCCCGATCGTTGAGGTCATAACGGAGCACAATCCCTTTGTTGTAACGGGATTGTTCGTGCCGAGGATTGATGGCGATTGCCTTGTCAAAGGCGTTAATCGCCTCCTCGGGCTGGCCATTCCGGCGGTACATGACTCCAAGGTCGGTTAAGACATCGGCATTACCCGGAGACAACTCCAGGGACTTGACATAAGCGCTGATCGCTTTGCCGGGCTTGTCGGTATCAAAATAAAGATGCCCCAGTTGAGTCCAGGCCTCAACATTGCCGGGGTTGGCCGCCACCTCCCGTTCGAGCGCCAGCATTCTCTGCGCCTGCTCGGCACTCATCGGCGCCGGTTGCCCGGCCGGCTGCTGCGCCTGCGGCGCGGCAGACTGCTGGATCGCCGACGGCGGCACGGACGGCCCCGTCTTGAAAGCGCTGTAGAGAACCCCGCCCAGGAAACCAACCACCACGCCGACAAAAACAAACACCAGCATGGTCTCCTTTTTCACATAACCAGCGACAACCTTTTCCTCCTGCCTTGCCATACCACCTCCAACAGCTGCTTGCAGCAGCGATGTATTTCACAATAATACCTTCGCCAGCCCGGCATGTCCCGGGAAGGCAATAATATCACACAATTCTCATGCTAACAAGCAGAAGGTACCGTCCAGCACGGCTCGGCAGACGAAAGAGATAACTGCTTGACAAAAAAAACACCAGGGAATAAACCTGCGCACACCAATCGAAATGAACCACGATTCAATGCACGGCAACTATCTTGACAATGCAGGAGGTATAAAAATGCGCAACGTCACAATATTCGCGACTGCAGTCGCCTTTGTTTTCTGCCTGACCGTAACCGACAACTCTAGCACGGCCAGGGCCGACAAGGGCTCCGGCCCCGGGGATATGATCCTGCAGACCGGCAATGCCAAGAGCCCGGCCAAATTTCCACACAAGAAGCATCAGGAAAAATATGACTGCGCCACCTGTCATCACAAACAGGATGCCACCGGTGCCAGGGTGTCGTATAGCGCGGAGGATAATATCCAAAAATGCATCACCTGCCACAACGAAAAAATGGACAACAAGAGCCTGAACACCTTGAAACTGGCAGCCCACGCCCTTTGCAAGGAATGCCACAAGAAAGATGGCGGCCCGAACAAATGTCCGGAGTGCCACGTCAAATAGTGCCGGGCAACCGGGGGAACCCGCTTAGTCCCTTATGCGTTGATTGTTAACAGCTTGCGGTCAAAAATTTCGTTTACCTTCCGCCCGCAGGACAGCCAGGTGTTCTTGGCGTTAAGGGACTTATCCAGCACCGCTGGGTTGAGACGAGAAAGGCTGCCCTTGCTGGGCAGCCTTTCTTATACAAGCACACGGCCAAACAACCGCCGCTCGACTCCTCTCATGATTCAGTAGCCGCGCCCTGCATTCTGGAAAAATCGCCAATCTGCAGAAAAAGCCGGGCGATGGCGGTCAGCAGGTTCAGCCGATTCTGCCTGACGGTGAGATCCTCGGCCATCACCATAACCCCGTCAAAAAAACTATCGACCGGCTCTTTCATCCGCAGGATTTCCGCCATGGCCAGGTCGTACCGCTTATTCGCAAGCAGGGGCTGCACCGCAGCCTGCACCGCCCGGAAAACTTCGTAGAGCTGTCGCTCAACCCCGGCCTGGAGAAGCTGCTCGTCGACCGCGCTTTCCCGGTTGTCCTTGATAATGTTCATAACCCGCTTGAAGGCCGCGGCCAGGGTGGCGAAGGTCGGCTTGCTGCGGATCGCCAGAAGCGCGTTGAGCCGCGCCCGGCAGTCCACCAGGTCGCCGAAGGCCACCGTGGTAACCGCCTCGACTGCGTCGGCCGCAATCCCGCTCGAAATCAGATTGTTGACATAACGGCCCTTTAAAAACTCCAGGACACTGGCCGAAATTATCGCCGGTGCCACGGTCAGCGTCGCCCCGTATTGGCCGATTGCCTGCCGAATGATGTCGGCCAGATCCAGGTCAAACGCCTTGTTTTCGACTATATGGATCAGGCCCAGGGCCAGTCGTCGCAGTCCAAACGGATCGGTGGTGCCGGTTGGGATCTGGCCGATGCCGAAGCAGCCGACAATGGTATCCAGCCGATCGGCCACGCCGATCAGGGCGCCGGGGATATCCTTCGGCAGACGATCGCCGGCGCGGACCGGCAGGTAATGGTCAAAAATTGCCTGGGCAACCGCCGATCCCTCGCCTTCCTGCAGGGCATAATCCCTGCCCATTGTGCCCTGCAGGGAAGGAAACTCATTGACCATCGCGGTGAGCAGATCCGCCTTGGCCAGCAGGGCAGCCCGTTCGACCACGGCAAGATGTGCCGGAGCCAGCCGGCTGGCAAGAATGGAGGCGAGACTCGCCACCCGTTTTGTCTTCTCCAGCATGGTGCCGAGCCTCGCCTGAAAGACGAGGCCGGCCAGCGCATCAACCCGGTCGGCCAGTTTCGCGGCCCGATCTGCCTTGAAGAAAAACAGGGCATCTTCCAGCCGGGCTCGGAGAACCCGCTGATGCCCCTCGGCCGCCAACCGTTGATCAGCAACCCGCGTATTGTTTACTGCCACGAAATAGGGCAGCAGCCGGCCGTTCGTGTCGGTGACGCAAAAATATTTCTGGTGTTCACGCATGGCGGTGATCAAAACCGCCGCCGGTAACTCCAGGAAACGCTCCTCGAAAGTACCGCACACCCCACAGGGGAATTCCACCAGATTGGTTACCGTATCGATCAACTCGTCATCCGGCAACACCCTGCCGCCAACGGTCTGCGCCGCCCGGTCGATCTCCGTTGCCACGGCCGCCCGCCTCTCGCCCAAATCGGCAACCACAAAATTATCCCGCAGGAGTTGCAAGTACTGGTCATACCCCTTGACTGGAAAGGGTGACGGCGACATGAATCGATGACCCCTGGTTTCCACACCGCTGGCGACGTCGCCGATCTGCAGGGGAACAAGCCGGTTGCCAAACAGGGCGACAACCCATTGAATCGGCCTGGCAAAACTGATCCGGCCGGCGCCCCAGCGCATGGACTTGGGAAAAGACAGGGCCAGAACGACTTCCGGCAACAGAGAAGCAAGAAGCGTTATCGTTTCCTGCCCTTTTATTTCCTGTACCACAGAGACATATTCACCCTTCGGCGTGGCGGTCACGACCAGCTCTTCAACCGCCACCCCTCTGGAAGCGGCAAATCCCACCGCCGCCTTGGTCGGCCTGTTGTCGGCGTCATAGGCGGCCTTGCGCGGCGGCCCGAGAAATTCCTCTTGCCGATCCGGCTGCCGGTCGGCCAACCCCCGCACACAAACCGCCAGGCGCCGCGGCGTAGCCGCCGTCAAAATTTCCCCAAACCCCAGACCCAGGCCGCGCAGTTTCTCTCCCAGCAGCGCCTGCAGGTTCTCAAGGGCCGGCCCGATATATCCGGCGGGAATCTCCTCGGTGCCAATCTCAAAAAACAACTCGTGTTCCATGGTCCCAGTCATCTCTGTTCTGTTAAATACTTATTAAATATCCATGCCCAGCGGTCAATTGAGCCCTGCCGTTGACCGGCATGGCAGAGCGCTCACCAACTCATCGGCCGATTCATCTTCATTGTAAGGCCATTCCAGGGAGGCAAAGGTGCTGTATCCCTCGGCCAGATTCTCGACCGTAACCGTGAATCTGCGGATGTCCGGATGGCTGGCCAACCGCTCTCCCAGGGCACTGGTGACGCTTTCAACGGACAGGGACGATTCCTCCGGGGTAACGGGCGAAATGGCCCAGCGCTTATGAGAAATGACCTCCTCCACCATCTGAATCAAATCCTCAATCCAGATAAAATGCCGGAAGCGGAGCTGGACATTGGCAACTCCCCACCGGCCGGGCGAGCGGGGCAGGCCCTCGGTGTCCTGCGCGGGCAGCAGAGGGGTAATCGGCACCTGAACCTCCAGGGTCAGCTCCTCCTCCTCATCATCCAGCGAACCATGCATCCGGCAACGGTACTCGGCCATACCGATCGCATTGGCCCGCCCCCTGGCTTTCTTGAGAAAATACGGAAATTGCAGTTCGACGTGGGCCGCCTGAGCCTCGAGTTTTCTCTTCATTTCCTCAAGCAGCGGCCGAAAACTCTTCAGACCGATCTTGCCATGAAACCGATTCAAAATTTCGATGAACCGACTCATGTGAGTGCCCTTAAAACGATGTGGCAGGCTCACATACATGTTGACCATGGCGACGGTGTGCTGCACCAGTTTCGCCTTGTCCAACACGGTTATCGGGTAGGAGATGTCCTTTACCCCCACCTTTTTGATATTGATGCGGCGGTGGTCCGCCTGGCTCTGAATATCCTTCATGGCTCACATGCGGCTGCCGTACAGCGCAAAAAAAACACTGCTGTCGCAGCACACAGCAGTGTTTCCCGGGAAAAGATCAGGGGAGAAAACGTCGGACCGCGGCTTTCAGATCTGAGAGGTCGGCGGATTTAACTATATAGTCATCCGAGGCCCATGCTCCGAGATCCTGTTTGTATTCATGGTAGGCCGTACTTAAAATCACCGGCAGTCGCGGATTGATTTCCTTCATACGGCGCAACACTTCAATCCCGTTCATGTCGGGCATGTTGATGTCCAGGATAACCAGATCAGGAGAAATGATCTTCAATTTCTCAAGGGCATCTGCGCCACGCAGGGCCGAGTGGACCTCATAGCCCTCCTCTTCCAATTCTTCCCGGTAAAGGAGATGAATACCTTCCTCATCATCGACAAGCAGAATCTTTTTCATCACGTTCACCCCCAACTGAATTGAAGAAAAGCTGCCCTGATGGCCTGCCCAAAGATAACTTGATCAAAATTCTCTCAGATAAGATGCGAGATGATCCGGTTATTATAAACAGACCCTATGAGCCTCTTGCAAAATGAACATCTGCTCCGATCGGCTAAAAAAATCCTGTGCGGCGTCTTCGTTGTGAAATCGTCCTCAACGTAGCTCTGCTACGCCTCCGGCTATTTCACGCCTCATCCTTGCACAGAATCTTTTTCTCCCAATCTCGCGACGATTTTCATTTTGCAAGAGGCTCCTATGACAGTTGTGCCTCCCGCAGATACGTAGCTGCCTCTTCCGGGGGTAACGGATTGATATAGAAACCGGAACCCCATTCGAATCCCGCGATCGTCGTCAGTTTCGGCCTGATTTCAAAATGCCAGTGAAAATGCTCAATCGGTTGCGAACGGAGCGGTGCTCCGTGCAGGACAAAGTTATAGGGCACATTGGGAATACAGGCATCAAGCCGCCGCATGCTTTCGGAAAAAATTCGCGCCAGCGCATCGTAGGAAGGCTCGGCCATGGCAAGATAGGAGGAACAGTGTCTCTTGGGAAGTATCCACATTTCCAGTGGGGAGCGAGGCGCAAAGGGCACGATGGTGATGAACTCGTCATTCTGGCAGACCACCCTGCTGTCTTCCTTGATCTCCTGCCGGATGATATCGCAGTAGATGCAACGCTCCTTATACTTGAAGTAGGAGAGACTGCCGTCCAGTTCCGAAACGATCATCCGCGGCAAGATAGGCAGGGCGACCAACTGCGAATGCGAGTGTTCAAGAGAAGCGCCGGCCGCCCGGCCGGAATTCTTGAACACCATGACGTACTGGAAACGGGGATCGCGCCCCAGGTCGGTAAGGCGGTCCCGATAAGCCCGGAAGACCATGGCCATCCGATCGGGGGGTAGCGACGTAAACGATTCATCGTGATTAGGTGTCTCTACAATCACCTCGTGGGCGCCGATCCCATTCATCCTGTCGTAAAGGCCGGAGCCCTCCTTATCCAGATCGCCTTCAATCACCAGGGCGGGAAACTTATTGGGCACCACCCGCAGGACCCAACCCGGGGCATTCGACGGCGCGTTGGAATGCCGACCATAGACCAGCACCTCATGGGGCGTGGTGTTCTCGTTGCCGGGGCACAAAGGACAAAACCCACCCTTGGATTGCGAGGTCTCCACAACAAAATCGGTTGGTCGCCGGCTCCGTTCCTTGGAGATAATGATCCATCTCCCCAATATCGGATCTTTGCGTAATTCTGGCATGTTGTCCTGCGCCCTGCCTTATAGGAGAATTTTCAGATCGGATAAAGCAAATTTCAGAAAATTGTCGATTACTGGGCATGCTCCTTCTCGTGCTGTTCTTGAGCGGTCTTACAGTGCACGCACAGGGTTGTCACAGGCCGAGCCTCCAGACGCTTGGTGCCGATTTCCTCCTCGCACCGCTCACAGACCCCGTAGGTGCCGTTTTCAATGCGTTCCAGCGCCTCTTTGATCTTGACCAGCAGCTTCCGTTCCCGGTCCCGGATGCGCAGTTCAAAATTACGGTTGGACTCCGCAGTGGCACGATCAGTGGGATCAGGATAGTTCTCCGTCTGATCAGTCATCTCCATCAGAGTCTTGTCAGCCTCATTCAAAATATTTTGGCTCATATCCTCAAGCTTCTTCTTGAAGTAAGCTGTCATGTCCTTATCCATCTTGATTCTCCTGATTAATCAACAATAGTCTCCTGCACCGACAATTCCCCGTGCAGTTTGCATCACAGCCGCGATGCGCTATCCAGTGCCACCGCCTACCCGGCAGTCGACGTATACCTGCCACTTTTCCCGCCGGTTTTCAGCAGGAGTCGGATATTACCGATCACCATCCCCTTATCAACCGACTTACACATATCATAAATGGTTAAAGCCGCCACCGAAACAGCAGTCAGCGCCTCCATTTCCACCCCGGTCTTTCCGAAACTGCAGACTTTGGCCTCAATGCCAATCGTCCAGTGCAAATCATCGAAACTGAAAAAAACCGCCACCTCATTGAGAAGCAGCGGATGCGTCAACGGAATCAACTCATCAACCCGTTTGGCAGCCATTATGCCGGCAATCCTGGCCACGCTCAAGACATCGCCCTTGCTGATATCGCCGGCCTTGACCAACTCGTAGGCAGTGGGCGTCATCCGGATCGAGCCGGCTGCGACCGCCTCCCGCGCTGTCTCAGGTTTGGAGCTGACCGACACCATCCGGGCATTTCCTTCCCCATCAAAATGGCTGAGTGGCTGACCGGTTGCCCGCTTCAAAACACACCACCATTCCCGGCTACATGCTAAACAACTTTTTCATGAAACCGTCCGCGTGGCCGTTTTCGTCCTGAGTCTTGTCGATCGCCTGGAATTCCTTCAACAGTTCGACCTGCCTCTTGCTCAGATTCGTAGGGGTCATGACCCGAATCTCAATGACCATGTCTCCACGGCCCGTTCCTCGCAGGTGCGGCACCCCTTCGTTTCTCAAAGTAAAAGCCTGGCCGGACTGCGTACCCTTGGGGATGTTCAGCGTCTGGACGGCATGGATGGTGGACACCTCCAGCTTGCACCCCAGCGCGGCCTGTACCATGGAAATAGGCAGCTGGCAGTAAATCGTGTCGCCTTCTCGCTGGAACAACTCGTGGGGCTCCACATGGATAACCACATAGAGATCGCCAGGGCCACCGCCTCGGCGCCCCCCCTCACCTTCCCCGCGCAGCCGCATCCTGGAGCCGGTATCGACCCCGGCCGGGATCTTCAGGGATACGGTTTTTTTGCTGCTCACCAAACCGTTGCCGTCACAGTCGTTGCACGGCTCGGTGATTACCTCACCGGCGCCGCGGCAACGCGGGCACGTGGAACTGATCTGAAAAAAACCCTGGGCTCGCAGAATCTGACCGCGGCCCTGACAGGCCGAGCAGGTCTGGGCCTGATGTCCCGGCCGCAACCCGGAACCTTCGCAGGTCCAACAGGTGTCACGCTTGGGAATCTCGACCTTTTTCTCAACGCCGAGAACCGCCTCCAGAAAAGGAATATGCAGATCATACCGGAGGTCGGCGCCGGGCAGAGGCCCGTTCCGGTTCTGCCGCCTGTTGGAAAAACCACCAAAGATGTCGCCGAAGATATCACCGAAGCTCGAAAAAATGTCCTCAAAATTACCAGGCCCGCGATACCCGGAATTTCTCAGCCCTTCATGACCATAGGTGTCATAGATCTGGCGCTTCTGCGGGTCGCAGAGTACCTCGTATGCCTCGGTTGCCTCCTTGAACTTCTCTTCGGCCTTCCGGTCGTCCGGATTGCGATCCGGGTGGTATTTCATGGCCTTTTTGCGATAGGCCTTTTTGATCTCCTCGGCAGTCGCAGAGTTCGAGATACCCAATACTTGATAGTAATCAACAGCCATAACAATTATCAGGCAGCCAGATCAGCGTCGCCGACCGCTATTTTTGCTTCCGTTCCCAGGTTGGCCTTGTTGCCTGGCTTCGCCAGGGTTCGGAGATTATCAAGGGTGACTTCTCCGGCCGCGATCTCCCGCAGGGCCATGACAATCTCCTTGTTCTTGCGGTTGGTCACCAGCAGGGGCGCCCCTCGTCGCAATTGTTTGATCCGGGCCACAGTCAGATGGACCAGGGCAAAGCGATTCTCGTCACCAATCTGTTCAAGACAATCATCAACAGTTATTCTTGCCATATTCTATTGCAGACCTCCAAATAAGACAGCATCAAAAAAACCACGTTTAGAGAAGATTTAAACTCGTCAAATATAATCTTTCTTCTCTGTTTGGCAATCTTTTTGTGCAATAACCGTAATCGTTCAGCAGCACCGCATCTGCTTTGTCATCGGCCTATTCGCGTAGGACCACTACAACTCACAGACCTCTTTCGTGCATCTGCAGCACTGCTGAACGATTACAGGCTGCGGACAACGATCAGTTTTTCTCCTCTCGGTGAGAGGTTACCAATAACCAGCGTCAGCCAGCAAACGGATTTCTGAGCATCAGGGTTTCCGCCCGATCCGGGCCGACCGAGACGAGCACCGCCGGTGTCTCGGTAAGCTCTTCTATCCGCCTGATATAATCACGGGCCGCCACCGGCAACTCATCTAACTCCCGGACATGGACGATTTCCTCTTGCCAGCCGGGGACCTTTTCGTAAACCGGCACCAGACGCTGGGTCGCACGAATGTTGCCGGGCATGGCCACAAGCCGGGTTTCGCCATCCCGGTAGGACGTGGCAATCTGCAAGGACGCCTGACCGCTCAGGACATCGAGTTTGGTAATGGCAAGACCGGTGATGCCGTTAAGCCGAACCGCATCGTTGGCCACCACCGCGTCCAGCCAGCCGCAACGACGGCGGCGGCCGGTGGTGGCGCCGAACTCACCACCCTTCTTCTGAAGCGCGTCACCCACCTCGTCACGGAGCTCCGTTGGAAAAGGGCCGCTCCCGACCCGCGTCGTATAGGCCTTCAGGATACCGATCACGGCGTTGATGTGGACCGGGCCGAACCCGCTACCGGTGCAGGCATTGCCCGCCACGGTATTCGAAGAGGTGACAAACGGATAGGTGCCGTGGTCGATGTCAAGCTGCGTTCCCTGCGCTCCCTCGAACAAGATGTGGCGGCCGGCCTTACGAGCCTTATCCAGCGCCAGGGAGACGTTGCCGATATAGGGAGCCAGCGCCTCGGCATACTGCTGAAACTGCGCGTGGATTGCGTCAAAGGAAACCGGAGCGGCGCCGAACCGCTTGGTCAGGGTAAAATTCTTCTCTTCCACGTTCTCGCGAAGTTTTTCCCTGAACAGTGCATCATCCAGCATGTCGCCCACCTTGATCCCCTTGCGGGCGACTTTATCCCCATAACAGGGCCCGATACCGCGGCCGGTGGTGCCGATCTTCTTAGCGTCGGCCTTGCTCGCCTCGGAACTGAGATCGAGTTGATTGTGATAGGGCATGATCAGATGGGCATTCTCACTGACCATCAACCGTCCGGGAGTAACAGCCAGGCCGCTGGCAGCCAGCTTCCCCATCTCGTCGAGCAGGACACCGGGATCAATGATCACCCCGTTACCGATCATGCACTGTTTGTTTTCATACAGTATTCCGGAAGGGATGATGTGGAAGACAAATTTCCTGCCCTCCACAACCAGTGTATGCCCGGCATTGTTCCCCCCCTGGAAACGAACAACACAATCCGCATATCGAGTCAGCAAGTCAACGATCTTGCCCTTACCCTCATCACCCCACTGTGTTCCGACCACCACCACACTGGACATTTTATTCTCCTGAATTCAATTGGTTATAAACTCACACGACAAAAAATCCGGCCAAGCGGCTCGCCCACGACATCTCCCCTCTGCCGGTGATCGACCCCGCCCCTGACCTGACCTGACTGGCACAGATGCAACAGAAGAGCAAACATAGTCAAAGGCTCCTCAAAAGTCAATCAAGCCGGGCCGACCGCATGGTCGAGCGGCTTGACACCCCCTGCCAAATACCTTAACATTGCCGCCAGAGGCCATGAGGGCCTGAGGGCCGCGCCGGTCTCCTGCCAAGACAACTACTGACACAGGGCTAAGAAAACCACATACGGCGCCTGGGCCCACGACTGCTCCGGAAGGGCATCACTACTTCCCCTGGCGACCTTCTTACCGACGGTAAATCTCTTCCACAGGATGGAGACAGCATGTTTGGCATTGGACTCCCCGAATTGATCCTGATCATGGCGGTTGCGCTGATCGTGGTGGGACCGAACAAACTGCCGGAATTGGCCAAGTCGCTGGCCAAGGGTGTGCTGGAGTTAAAAAAAGCGGCGAACAGCCTGAAGGCCAGCCTGCAGGAAGAAGATGCCAAGCCCTGGCAGGACAGCGCCACTGCCGACAACGCCGACAAGCTGGCTGCCGCTTACCAGCAACTGCCCGGACCGGTGACCCCGCCTGCCGCGGGCAAGGAGCCGGTCGGGCCTTTCGAGATTATTGATTCGGCCGACGACGACCAGGAGGATCGAACCGAGGCTGGCCCGGAAACCGAACAGCCGACTGACAATCCGGCCCCCCTAAAAACCACGGCTACTCCATGAATCTTGAAGCGGACCACGTTGGCCGCCATCTTGAAGAACTCCGCCGACGGGTTGTGGTTTCGCTCTTAGCCATTGTCGGCGCCAGCGTCACCGCCTACATCTTCTCCGAACCCATCACCCGTTTTTTCCTCTCGCCTCTCTTCGCGGCCCAGCCGGCCTTAAAGACGCTCATCTATACCAACCTGACCGAGGCCTTTACCACCTACATCAAGGTCGCGCTGCTAGTCGGCATCATCTGCAGCTACCCCGTCCTGCTTTTCCAGGCCTGGATGTTTGTGGCCCCGGGCCTACTGGCCCATGAAAAAAAATTGATCAACCGCGTCCTGTTCTGGGCAACGGCCCTCTTCGGCGGTGGGGTGTTGTTCGCCTTCTTCGTTGTCCTGCCCAGGATGCTGATTTTTTTTCTGGGGTTTTCAACCGCCGAGCTGGAACCACTGCCCAGGCTGAGCGGTTATCTCACCTTCGTGGCCCGGACCTGCCTGGCCTTTGGGCTGGCCTTCGAGATCCCTTTCCTCATGGTCATGGCCACCCGCACCGGTTTAGTCAGCGGCCAAGAATTTCAACTGAAGAGGAAATACTACTACCCGGCCATCCTGCTGCTTTCCTTTCTGCTGGCGGCCGGCGATTTCATGGCCGCCGGCCTGCTGGCCATCCCGCTCTTCGGTCTTTATGAGGCCGGCATTCTGATCATCAAGATCTTTTCATCTCCTGCTTGAGCAGACAGCAGGAGATTCGATGCAGCGGCCGCCCGTCCGGGCTGTGACCCAGGTTTGCCGGCTGCAGAAGTCGGCTCATCACACACCCCTCCGGAATATCCAGCGAAAAAAACCGCTCCTCGGTAAGGCCGCTGTTCCGCACCAACTGCCCTGCCTCGATCCGAAAGGCATTGATTGGATAGTCCTCGCATAAAGGACACACATAGACCCGGCCATTGGGAAAAACAAAATAATTCTCCGCCACCCGGCCGGCACAGGAAAAATCTTCGTCGCTAGCAAGAAAGACCTTCGGAAAGACGGCCACCACCCCCAATTCCGCCGCGCGCCTTGCCACGGCAGGGACCACGGCCAGCCACTCCTCCGGGCTCAACTGCCAGTCGCCGGCCTGCCCTTGGGCGGTTTTCCCCCTGAGGCCGATCACCTGGATAAAAAAGCGCTGGACCCCCCATTCGGCTAACAGCGCCGGCATCTGCGGCAGAAAATCGATATTGTGCCGGCTCACCGTATAAATCAGACTGACATTGAATCCCCTGGCCACGGCCTTACACAGGTTGGCAGTGCATGTTGCAAAGACCCCGGCGCCGCGAATAGGGTCATTCACGACGGCCGAGGGGCCGTCCAGGCTAAAGCTCAGATAATCCAGGTCGGCCGGGCTGACGCGCTCCAAAAAATCATGAAACAGAAAACCGTTGGTATCGACGGTCACCGAGGCATACCCAAATTCCCTGGCCGTCCTGATACCGAAGGCCAGATCCGGGTGCAGGGTCGGTTCGCCGCCCAACAGAATAAGATTGGTTTCCCGGTCCGGGGCCGCGAAAAGGGCGAGCCACTCGGCCATGGTTTCCCGAGAAATAGCGCTGCTGCCATGCTGGCCCGGATTTATATAGCAGTGCCTGCAGGCAAGATTACAAGCGGTAAGCACATGCAAAAAAACGTTGCGCTCCCCGACCCGAAAGTCCACTGTCCTGGCGGCGACCTGCCTCATTTCATCAATTCCTTGCCGGGATGAGGCCCCATGGTGTATTGGGCGAGCAGACTGTTTTGCCAGTAGCGGTTCGCCGGCTCGCTGAAAAAGTCCTGAAAAAGCCGGAGACTCTCATCCCGCCTTACCGCGGCCACCATGGTCACCTGCATTTCCCGATAGAGTGGGGCCAACCGGGCAAGCGCCAGCCCGGTGCCACCGCCCATGACATCCTCATAACCATAGACAAAGGAACGGACACCATTCAAAAGCAGGGTGGCGTAGCACATCAGACAGGGCTCCATGGTGGAATAAACCGCCACCGCCTGCCGGTCGATCGCGGGATGATCCTGCAAAAGTCGGCGCAGGGCCATAATCTCGGCGTGGTCAAGCTCATTGGCTGACGGCCCTCGGCTGTTGACGCGCCGGCCGCGGGCCACGACCTCGGTCTGACTGACAATCACACAGCCCACCGGAAACTCGCCGGCGGCCAGGGATTGCCTCGCCTCGTCCAGGGCCATCCCCATGAAATATTCATGCGTTCCCGTCATAACACCCTGCGGCAGTTCTATGGTTATCGAGCGCCAGCGCAGCCGCACTTCGCGACGACTGCCGACAATTTGAGCTTGACACTGTTCATTGATTCATAGCATATGATATAGTTAAATTAAATCATAAAGATATATTGCTGGCAAGGATTCAGCCAAAGACGAAAAACTGTCATACACCCCTAACCCCGATAAACGGGATAAGTACCTTTACGAAATAATTTTCTGCCAAAAACACGCAAAATATTATTTCTAAGGTACTAAAGCTGTAACTGTAACGTCAAGATACCAGACGGCCAGGCGCCTGCTTGTACTCAAGACGCCTCTACGAGGAACGGCTACAATGATGCCCACGCGAACCAATTCTTCCCGGCTACCGAATCTTTTCCTGGCCGCCTTCCTGCTGGCAGCCTGCTGTTTTTCAAAACCGGCCGTTGCCCAATGCCTGCAAGGTGATTGCCAAAACGGCAAGGGTTCCATGGCTTACGACGATGGCAGCCGCTACACCGGCCAGTTCCAGAACGGCAACCGCCACGGCCTGGGTTCGCTACACCAGCCGGACGGCGCCATCTATGTCGGCGAATTCGAAAATGACCAGAAAAACGGCTACGGATTGATCACCTTTCCCGACCGCACCACCTATGAAGGCCAATTCGTAAATGATCTGCCCGACAACAAGGGCATCTACACCTTTGCGGACCGCGGCCGGTACGTCGGCGACATCAGGGATGGGAAAAAGCATGGCAAGGGGAAATACACCTATCCGGACGGCACGGTCTATGAAGGAGAATTCCAGAACGATAAAAAATACGGCAAGGGCACGATAACCTTTCCAGACGGTTCATCCTATGCCGGCATGTTTGCCGACAACCTGCCGAATGGCGTCGGCACATATCTTTATGCGGACGGCACAAAATACGTCGGGGAATATGCGGCCGGCAAGAAACACGGCCAGGGCGAGATCATCCTGGCCGACGGCTCTGTCAGGCGGGGGAAATGGCAGAATGGCGAGCTTGTCGAGGCCGATGCGGCAGCGCCTCCCGGCCGTGGCCGGGCAGCTTCCCCGGCGAAACCTCCTGACCGCCAGGCCACGACTTCTGCCGACAAACTAAAGCTGGAATTCCCTCCTCAGGAATACACCTTCTCCGGCAACGACGGCCGGATAATCCTTCATGAGAACCAGGCGGCCGGGAAAGCCCCTGCAACATCTCCTGCCGCCGCGTCCGGACCAATGCGACAAGGCGGCATGAAAGGCGGCGCGGCTGAACAGAAACAAAACAACCCGCCACCTGAACTCTCCGGGAAAAGCACCTCGGAAGAAACAAACCCAGGCCGGGCCGATCAGCCCGCCACGACCCGAAACAGGGAGGAAATCCGGATCGATCTCACCCGGGAATCAATCGATCTGCGGTCCGGGCCGAGCTTCCAGAACGAGATACTGACGACCGCCGATCAGGGAACCTCCCTGCGAATCCTGGGACGCCGGGCCGGCTGGCTCTTGGCCACCAAAGACAGCAAGGGCGAAAAAGGCTGGGTATTCATCCCGTTGCTGGCCGTTGCCAGCGGCGCCCCCCTTGACAGCCTGGACAACATCCTGCCGGAATCCATTATCGAGTCCGGCAACGACGGCACTGGGAAAAAAATCGCGCAAACAACCGCCGTACCGATTCCGCCGTCGTCCGCAAAAGCGAATACCGCGGACCGTGTGCTCAAATCCTCCATCACCATCCATCCTCTCACGCAGTACACCCCCATTAACCAGACCGCCGAACCGCCCGCGCCGAACCAAACCGAGAATACCGACCACGACAGCCCGGCCCGGGCCTTTGCCTTTCTCGCCACAAACCGGGCCAACATGCGCCGCGGCCCGAGTCTCAACCACGCGGTCATGAAGACGCTGGACAAAAATATACCGGTCCGGGTCCTTGACACCCAGCAGGATTGGGTGCAGGTCGAAGACAGGGATCAGGAGACGGGCTGGATTATCGCTGCCATGCTGACCGACACCCCTCCGCCGGGCTGCCTTTATGTCCGCGAGGACAAAACAAACCTGCACGCCGGCCCGAGCAACGATCAACCAGTTCTGAAATCCCTGACCAAAGGAATTCCGGTTGTGGCGCTCGACCGCCAGGGGGACTGGATTCATGTTGAAGAATGGACTGGACAACGTGGCTGGGTTTCCGCCCCCCGCCTTGGCAGCAGCCAGTAACGCCTGACCGGCCCCCTATCTCCCGAAGATGGCGCAATAATTGCATGCCACCCGGTAATGATGAATTCGCAACAACCTTAGTCGCGCTGAGACGCCAAAACGCAGAGAGATTTTTTTTATAATGTGTTCCCTCTGCGAACTCTGCGTCTCTTCGGGATGCAATAACTTTTTACGGCGCCATCGGTGATAATCCCACGGGATCACCCTGCTCAGGAGAATGACCATGACTGTACAATCCCTGCGGAACAGCGGCACCTCATCCGAGCAAACGGCCACTATCCGCCTGGCGGCACCCCTCCAGCGAAACACCGCCTTTCAGGAGAAGCTCACCGCCGCCGCGACCAGAATACAGGCAGCAAGCCCGAACAGCCAACTGCCCGCGATCACCGCTCAGCTCAGCCGCCTCGAATTGCTCGCCTGCGCCGCCAGCTTCCTTGCCGACTCCGAGGCCGACGACGACACTTCCTGGTCCTCAATCGCCAGTTCCATCCAGCCACTTTTCCGACCGCACTGTCAAGAATCCGACGGCCCGGAACGGCCAGCAAGCCCGCCGACCCCGGCCGCCGAGGCTGACCGGCCGATCACGGACATTATCCAGGAGGCGGCCCGGCGCCAGGGGATTGAACCAGCCCTGGTTGCGGCCGTGATCAAAACGGAAAGCAATTTTGATCACAAGGCGATTTCACCGGCCGGGGCAGAGGGATTGATGCAGTTGATGCCCGAAACCGCAAAGGATCTGGGCGTCAACAACACGTTTGACGCCGAACAGAATGTGCATGGCGGCACCAAATACCTCAAAGGCCTGCTGGAAAAATATAGCGGCGATCTTGACAAGGCACTGGCCGCCTATAACTGGGGACCGGGTAATGTTGACCGACAGGGCATGGACAATCTGCCGACGGAGACCCGTAATTACCTGGCACGAGTGAAAGGCATCTACACCAGGCTGACGGGCTGATCACCCACTCGTGCTCACAGGGCCGCGCGTAACGGCCGAGGCAACCACATGGAAAAAAAACGACTGACCGAGCTGGAAATTCGGGTGACATTTCAGGAAAAATTAATCGAGGAGCTCAACGAAGTGCTGATCAAACAGCAGAGTCAGCTTGATTGTCTCCAGAAGGATCTCGATGCCGTTCGAGAACAGTTGCGGCTCCTGCCCTTCACGCTTGCCCCGTCCGGCGACGACCCCCTGCCGCCGCATTATTGATGGCGTTGGCCCGAAATCCATGCCAAAGGCCACTACCGCAGACGACGATATGCCACACAGTCCTTTATTCAACGCCATCCGCCAAAACTGTACGATCTCCGACGCCCGGGATCACGGTATCTATTCAATATGCATCCTGGTCCTCAAACTGCGCAATCTCTACAAATGGGAACATGGTCTCGCGCCCTGGGACGAACCGGAAACAGCTATCCTACTGGACTGGATCGCCGGCCGCGAGACCCACTGGGAGGAAATTCGCGCCGAACAGTTCGCCGCTCTGCCTGTAAATCATTCCGAACTTGATCCGTTCGAGCTGCAGGCCGTCAACCACCATCTGGCCGAGCACGGCATGGTCTACGGCGCCGGCTACGGCCGCTCCCTGAAGGCAATCTTCTTTCTGGCGGAGAAACTTGCTGAAAAAACCATCGAGGGCCGGCCGGCCGTCATCCTCGGCCGGGAAAAGGCCAGAGAACTCTCCGCTCCCTTTGCCATGGTCCAGGACGGCACCATCATCTTCCGCACCGAGCCCTTCCGCTTTTATCTCTGGGATCAGATCCAGGAAATCCGGCCGTCGGGCAAAACAGCCCTGCAGTATGCCTTGGGCCAATATCAACTTCTGGCCGCCGACGGCACCGTCGACCGCAACCGCCTCCGGCAGGAATTCGATGTCATGGCGGAATGCGAGATGGAGTCATTTCTTTATCACGAGGTGGGAGAGCTGCAGGACAACCCGATCTCCAGCGCCTTGTTAAAAAAACTAATCGCTACCTTTCCGGCCTCGGCCATCGAACTCTTTGCCCGAGCCCTGAAAGATATCCTGGCCGACACCCATCCGCTGGGCATGCTGGGCCACATCATCACCCACAAAAAGGAGTCGTCCCTGGGATTCTACGTCGCTTTTCTGGACGGCCTGCGCAAGGTCCTGTTTCCGGAGATCGGCGCTGCCTGCCTGCGGTTTATGACAAACGGCAACTGGCAGGAAATCGAGGAAGCCAGGCTGGCGTGCCTGCACAACAACAAAAAACGGGCATCAGAACTAACCGCCATCTGGCAGGAGTTCGACCGGCACCATCCCGAAACGACCCGGAGACGCCTGGAGAAACAACTCCTCTGCCCTCTCGGCCTGGGTAACAAATAGAGACACCTCAGGACGCCTGGTGCCTGTCGGCATCATTGCCGCCCTTCAGAAACCCAGCCATGGATTCCGCGTAAAAGCAACAGACAAGCCCAAAGAAGGTAGCCACCGTGGTCAGCCAAAAGAGCACGACGTGCAGGGTCGTGTGCTCATGGAGAAAAAGGTCGAAGACAAACAGAATCAGGCCGAGGTGAATCAGGGAGGAGCCGACCCGTACCCAGTAGCCTTTTTTTTCGAAATATAAGCTCCGGCTGCCGGCCACCGCCAGAAAAAGGATCACGACCTGCAGGAGGATCGAAACGGCAAGTACGACCAGCAGCCCGATTTTTATCCCGGCCAGGGCGCCGATCCCCAGACCAGCGGCCAGAAAGAGCGCCGCAAACCGGTTGAGCCAGCCAACGGGCAGCAGCCGTTTGGGCACGCAGATGCCGAGCAGCACCAGAAGCAGGATCAGAAAGGGCGCGACAATCCGGTTCATCCCTTCCATGTAGGCGAGCTTGGCGGCCGGCGCCAACTGATGAACCTGAGCCATCTTGAAATAAAACATGCCGTAAATACAGATGGCCGAAATCACAGCCAGCACCGCCACCGTGGCCAGGATCAGGTAAAAATCATAGGAGTGCCTGTTCAGCATTCCCGTCTCCTTACGCATGGGAATCATAAAAAATCACTGAAAGGTGTGCTCGCCCGGGAAATAGAACGAGGTCAAAAAGGTGAAAAGCATGGCCAGAAAACAGACAATGCCCAGAATCGCGGAAAAATACCACATGGCCGGCTTGTTGGCATACAGCCGGGTGTGCAGATAGGTGGTGAACACGGCCCACATCATCAGGGACGAGCAGATTTTCGGATCCCACCACCAGTTCGGCCCCCAGGCCTGCAGAGCCCAGGGATAACCGAGCAGCATCCCGATGGTGAGAAGCAGGTAGCCGAACTTGGCGAAATCATAGCCCAAGCGCTCCAATTCCGGCTCCCGCCGGACCAGCATAAACCCTGAAACGACAAAAACGATGGTAATGCTGGCATAGGCCAGAAAGAGCAGAGGCGGATGCAGCCACATGTAATGGGCATTATAGTAGAAAATCATCCTGGGATAGAGCTGCATGAACAAACCGACTTGAGCGGCAGCATGCCGCTCGCCCGCGGCCAGCCAGGGTCCGACCTCGGCGCTGAACTGCGGCAGGGGCCGGGCAAAGGGATCGGCCACGGCAAAAAGGATCACCACCTGCACGGCCAGCAGCAAATGGAGCACGGCCAAAAACCGATGATGCCGCTGCCGTCGTCCGCCAAGATACGCCATGCCGGCATAGCACATGAACCAGAAATAATATTTTTCATTCTCGATCCAGACCGGTATGGTATATCGTGGAGGCTGGGCCGGATTGTAGAGAGGCAGGCTGTGGCCGGCCGGTCCGGCGGCATTTGCCAGCTGGCGATTGAGCCACTCGTGGACGGCGGCCGGCAACTCGAGCGGCAGCAGGTGGTAGATCTGATAGTGAAACCAGCAGATCCAGATAAAGCCGGCCAGAAAAACCAGACAGGTAAGGGGTAGAAGCAGGCCGGCAGCTCTTTGCCAGACCGGCCGGTCCCGGCAAAGGTTGACCGCGCCGGACAAACCAGCCAGGCAGGCCAGTACCAGCAGGCCCGCCATCAACGGCCGGCCGATCTGGCTGAAATAAGTGATCGGTAAAATGGTGCCCATGGTGTCCAACTTAGCACAGGGCACTGCTTGCCGTCATCCGCAACGTGCATGGAAATCCGCATCATCTTTCACGGCAATCTGCGCCAACTCCTGCCGCCTGCGCGGTCGTCGGCGGATACGGTGCCTTACCGCCTGGAACGCCGAGCCTCCATCAAGGACATCATCGAGGCCCTTGGCGTGCCCCATCCGGAAATCGCCGCTCTCCGGGTACACGGCCGCGAGGTCGACTTCAACCACATCGCCGAGGCCGGCGACCTGGTGGAGGTCTGGCCCCTGACCCCGCCGGTGGACGTCTGCGTTGCCACGCGCCTCAGGCCGCAGCCGCTTGCCGCCGTTCGCTTTCTGGTGGATGTCAATGTCGGCAAACTGGCCGCCCTTCTCCGAATGGCCGGCTTCGACACCCTCTACCAGAACGACTGGTCGGACATTGAACTCGCGATCATCAGCGCCCGGGAAAAACGCATCCTGCTCACCCGTGACCGCAATCTGCTCAAACACCGGCAGGTGGAATTAGGCCATCTAATACGAGAGCAAAACCCTGGCCGGCAACTGATCGAGGTTGTCCGCCTCTACGGCCTGGAGGATTTTCTCAAACCGTTCAGCAGATGCATACGATGCAACGACCTCCTGGTGCCGGTTGCCAAGGAAGCCATTCTTGACCGGCTGAAACCGCTCACCAGGAAACACTATAATTCCTTCAGACTCTGCCGCCGCTGCGACAAGGTCTTCTGGCCCGGCTCCCACCGGCAGCACATGCAGAGCTATCTTGAGGAATTGACGAAAAAGGAGTTGTGACCATGGAACACGGCCGGATTGTGTTGACAGAAGGAGATATTACAACCCTGAAGGTGGACGCGATAATCAATGCGGCCAACAATGCGCTGCTGGGCGGCGGCGGGGTAGACGGCGCCATCCACCGGGCGGCTGGGCCGCAACTACTGGCCGAATGCCGCACCCTTGGCGGCTGCGCCACCGGCGATGCCAAGCTCACCAGGGGCTACCGGCTGCCGGCCGCATACGTCATCCACACCGTGGGCCCTATCTGGCAGGGCGGCAACAACCGGGAAAGCGAACTGCTGACCAGCTGCTATCGCCGCGTCTTCGAACTGGCCGCCAGCCACAACCTGCGCACCCTGGCCTTTCCGGCCATCAGCACCGGCGCCTATGGCTTCCCGGCTGCAGAAGCGGCCCGCATCGCCGTGCGGGAAGCCCGGCAGGGCCTGGAACTCTTTCCGCAACTGGAAAAGATATTCCTTGTCTGCTTCAACTCCGCCACCCGCCGGGCTTACGAACAGGCCCTGGCCGAATAAACAAAGGCCGCCAATCGATCAGTCGCCGCAGCCGCCGGTGCCGCAGGTGGTACAGGTCGAAGGCGTACAACCGCAACCACCCGCCGGTGCCGCCAGCGCGGCCAGTTCCGCAGTAGTCGGCTGCCTGGTCTCGGCAACGGTCACCGCAAAATGCAGCCGTTTGCCGGCCATGGGATGATTGAGGTCGGCAGTCACCGTCTCATCAGTCACCGTCTTGACTTGAAAAGCTACCGGACCGCGCGGGCCGCGGGCCTCGAAGACCATGCCCGGCTTGATATCCACTTCAGCGGGAAACTGGCTGCGGGGAATTTCGTGGTAAAGATCCTCTCTGGGCTGGCCATAACCGTCGACCGGCTCCACGACGATCTTGGCACTGTCGCCCTTGGCCATGCCAAGAATAGCCTTCTCCAGGCCAGGAATGATCTGGCCCTGCCCGACAATAAAGCTTAACGGGCTGCCCGTTTGCGAACGGTCGACCTCCTCGCCGGAATCAAGGGTCAGCACATAATCGATAGCCACATACATGTTATCCTGAATCTTCACTTCGCCACACTCCTGTAATAAAAAAACCGGTGGCGGATCCGCACCGTGCGGGATCTGCCGGACCGGACTTGACTGGTCACAATGTATCGGGTGATACTACGAAGCCGGGCCGAAAAGATCAAGCCATTTAACAAAATCCACCAATCAAATACCTTGATCTTGCCCTAGTTAATTAATATAGAGTATTCATGGTATAAATAATGCCGCCACTTCCCCGGCCGGAGTGGCCGCAGGCACGGATACTCGAAAAATAAAATGCTGCAGATCGGTTAATGAACAACGACAAAAGGAAGACGGATATGGGAACTGCTGATCGCCGTGTTTATGCGCGTATGCCGGCCAGTTTCAAGGTCGATTACGTCCATAAGGACAATTACTTCATTTCCTTTAACAGAGACCTGTCCGTCGACGGCATGTTCGTCTGCACGGAAAATCCGCCGGTGATCGGCAGCCACATCACGCTGATCTTCTCCGTTGGCAAATTTGAGGGCGTGGAAATCCCCGCCCTCGTCGTCTGGGTGAATCAGAAAGGCCCGAAGGCGGAGCGCGGCATGGGGGTCCAGTTTCTGGGCAAGCCACCTACTGTCTTCATGGAAAACATCCTGCAGGCGGTCAACCGCATCGTGATCCTGCAGGACGAGATCAAGTATGCCTGAGGCCGGCAGGGCAGAAGAATACCACGACCAGCCAAACACCGCCCATCAGCCGCCGGGAATCGCCAGTTCCTCGACAAGGCGCTCCATCATCTCGGAAAAACCACCAGCCAGTACCACAGCCGCCCCAGCCAGCACCGGGGCCGGATTTATCTCAATAAGCACGCCGCCCCGGCTCAGCACCATGTCGGGCAGATAGGCGGCCGGCGCCACCTGACAGGAAGTGCCGGCCACCAGCAGAAGATCGGCGCCGGCGAGCAGCTCCTCGGCTTCCCGCAGGGCAGTTGGTGGAATCTGCTCGTCAAAAAACACCACATCCGGCTTCAAGATCGCGGCACAGACCGTACAACGAGGCGGCATCGCCTGCCGCCGGATATCTTCGAGAACATAGCCCTTGCCGCAGGCCGGGCAGGAGAAAGACTGCAGGGAACCATGGAACTCGACAACCCGCCGACTGCCAGCCTGCTGGTGCAACCCGTCGATGTTCTGGGTGATGATGCCCTGCAGGAAGCCGTGTTGTTCCAGAAGAGACATGGCCCGGTGGCCGGCGTTGGGCCTGGCATCGGCCAACCCGATCAGTTCGGCAAGCATCTGCCAGACCTTGGCCGGATCGCGGCGGAAGGCGTCCAGGGTGCCGTATTCCATGGGGTCGAAACGCGCCCACAATCCATCCCTGCTCCGAAAATCTGGGATGCCGCTCTCGGTGCTCACCCCGGCGCCGGTCAGGGCCACCGTCTTCCTGCTCTGCCGCAGCAACTGCGCTGCCTGTTTGAATGCCCGATCGGACATGACCAACACCCTGGCAATCAGCCCTTACTTACCTCCCTGGAGTTGCTGGCCGTCCGGCATGGTCAGGACAATCTTGCCGACCGGCTCATTGTTCCGATATTCACCGGAATATCGGGTGCCATCGGGCAGAATCTTGCTGCCCTGGCCATTAAGCTTGCCATCCCGGAACTCGCCCTGAAGGACAGTGCCATCGACAAGGGTTTGTTTCCCCTGTCCGCAGGGCTGGCCGTCGCGCACCTCGCCTTCATACCTGCTGCGGTCCGGAAAGACAAACGACCCCTGGCCATCGGGTCTGCCAGCACGGAAGCGGCCCATATATCTGCAGCCATCCGCAAACTTCATGATTCCCTGGCCGTCCACACAGTTGCCGCTCAGGCAACGGCCGTCTTTGGCAAGCGCCCACTGGCCGGTACCGAACAACAAAAAAAGAAAAACCACGAAAATTCGCACCATACCCCTCCGCGCAACGCTTCGACAAGACTCTGCTGGCCAGCCAGACGGTCAGCGCGCCGACCGGTAGCGCCGCCGCGGCGGTGCTGCTGTCTTGCAGACCTTCTGCACAAATCCTCTGATCACCTCAAAATACATTCTGCCGGTCCGGGCGATGATATCGTTGTGGCCCGCGCCCGGCACAATCTGCAGTTCCTTGGTGCGGGCCCCGCACTGGGCCTGGAGAAGGGCGGCGCTGTACACCGGGATGAGCTGATCGTTCTGGGCGTGCAGCAGCAAGGTCGGCAGGTTGATGCGCTCTATCTTCCCCACATTGCGGAAGCCATCCTCCTCCGTGATGTCGAGGCGTTCCACATCAATCCCCAGGTTGCAAAGAAGCGGCAGGGTTTCGGAAAAGCCGCTTTCAATGATCAGCCCGGCCAGATCAGCCTCGTGGGCCGCGGCCAGTTCCAGCGCGCAGGCACAGCCCAGGGACCGGCCCATGACCAGGAGCGGACCGGGCCGGCCAGCAGCGGCCATCCATTGCCTGACCTCGGCCAGGACAAGATGGGCATCGGCAAGCATATTGGAGACGGTCGGCGTGCCGGAACTCCTGCCATAGCCGCGATAATCCACGGCCAAAAAATTGAGCCCGACCGCATTGTACATGGGGCCGATCTCGTCGTAGTCACCGATGGTTTCGCCGTTGCCGTGAAAAAACAGAATATGCGGCGCCTCGGCGACGGCAAGGTAAAAGCGGGCGCCAAGACTGATGCCGTTTTCCACCGCGATATCGTGATCTAACGCCCCGACCGGCGACGGCCCGCCCGAATCACGGCACGGATGAAAGATCACCCCGAGCACCTCGGGCTGATCAAGTTTGCTGTAGTCTGCTGTCGGATCAAACCGCATCTTTCTCTCCTGGATAAAGGTTCACTGACCGAGTACCTCCCGCAGGACATTGCTCAGGTCTTGCACGGTAAATGGTTTGGCAATAGCGGCCCGGAACCCGTATTCCCGGAAATTGGCGACAATCGGGTCCCTGGAATAACCACTCGCCACAATAACCCTGGCCTGCGGATCAACAGCCAGCAACCTGGCCACCGCCTCCTCACCCCCCATGCCACCCGGAATGGTGACATCCATCACCACCACGTCGTATGGCCGGCCAGCCTCTTTCTCCCTGAAATAAAGGTCGAGGGCCTCGCTGCCGTCAACGACGCAGTCAACCGCGAACCCCATCTTCTCCAGCATGGCGGCGACCACATTGCACACAATCGATTCATCGTCCATGACCAGGATCCGGCCCGGCCCGATTGCCAGTTCGTGACGGTCGGCAACAAGGGAAACGACCGGACGGACGAACGGCAGAGCCGGCAGATAGACATGAAAGGCAGTGCCGCCGCCAGGACTCGTTTCAACGCTGATATGGCCATTGTGGCTTCTGAGGATGGAGTGGACCGTTGCCAGGCCAAGCCCGCTGCCCCCCGACTTGGTGGTGAAATAGGGATCAAACACCTTACCGATGTTTTCCGGCGGGATGCCACTCCCCTGGTCCCGAACCGACACCCGGACATAATCGCCGGCAGGCAGGGGGACGGGCACATCCGGGCCGAGTTGCACATTCTCACAGCGCACCGAGACAAGCCCGCCCCGGGGCATGCTCTGCTCCGCATTGATGACGAGATTCTGGATCACCTGGTTGATCTGACCCTTGTCGATTTTCACCATCCAGAGATCCTCGGGAATAAAAAAATCAGGGGTGGAGCTGCTCCCGCGCAGCACAAAGGCGGCGGAGTCCCGGATCAAATTGCCAAGGGCAGCGGTCTCCGTGACCGGCACGCCGCCCCTGGCAAAGGTCAGCAGCTGCCGAGTCAGATCCCGGGCGCGAAAAGAGGCCTTTTCCGAATCATCCAGCAGGGGAAAGAGGGCATCCTCCGGTCTGATATACTCCTTGGCCAGGGAGATATTGCCCAGAATTGCAGTCAGCAGGTTGTTGAAATCATGGGCAATACCACCGGCCAGCAGACCGACCGACTCCAGTTTCTGCACCTTGGCGAGTTCCTCCTCCATCTGGCGGCGCAGGGTGATATCCTCGCCGGAACTCAGCAGGCCGACCACGTGATCACCTTCCCGCAGCACGGTGTTGTGCCAGGCGATCATCCGCAGCCGGCCATCAGCGGCGAGCACAGGGTTCTCGTAATACTCCGCCGGCTCGACCTCGCCGGCAAGCAGCCGGTCGAAGATCACGGCGACCTCATCCCGCTGCTCCGGGGGCAGAAACGTCTTAAACCAGTTTCTGCCGACGATCTCCTCTTCCGACAGCCCGAGGATCTCGCAGCCCTTCCGGTTGATCATCGCCACTTCCTGACGATCGTTGAGGGCGAGCAGCATGACGCCGGCCACGTCAAGATACCCCTGGAGTTTGTCGCGCTCGCGGCGGAGATTCTCCTCTGCCAGTTTCCGGTCGGAGATGTCGAGAATAACCCCGCGCAGGCCGACGGGCCGGCCCTGGTCAAAAATAACGCTCGAAGAACTGATAACCGGCATGCTGCTGCCGTCCTTGCGTTGCAGCCGATATTCGTTTGCCTGGGCCGCCTCGCCCCGAAAAAGGCGCTGCATGTTGCCGGCCGCCCGATCTCGATCCCCCAGCACCAGAAAATCGAGGAGATTGAGTCCCTGCGGCAGACTCGCCTTGCGGTAACCAAGGGCGGTGAAGGCCTGCCGGTTGACAAAGGTCAGCCGGCCGGAGAGGTCGACCTCAAACACGATCAGCGGCAGGAGATCCACCAATTCGCGGAATCTGGCCTCGCTGGCGGCCAATCGTATTTCGGCCTGCTGCCGCAGGGTGACATCGGTAAAAAAGCCGATGTTGCAGGGCCGGCCATCGAGCCGGGCCATGGTGGTCTTGATGTCGGCAAAGAACACCGTCCCGTCCCGCCGGCGGCAGGGAATAATGGGCGCCATCAGCTTTTCGCCGCGGGCCTGGGCCATGAATTCGGCAACCACCGCGGCCAGCGCCTCAGGCGGGTGGATATCCTCGACGCCGAGCCTGAGCAGCTCCGCCTGGTCGCAGCCGAACATGGCAGCCGCCGCCGGGTTGGCGTACAGAAACTTCCTGGTCTCGATATCAGCGATGAGGATGCCGTCCGGCGCCTGTTCAAAAAAAATCCTGTACCTGGCCTCGGATTCCCGGAGCGTCTGTTCGATGGTTACCCGTGCCGAGATATCCTGAAAAAGCCCGAAAATCATGGCCCGGCCGTCCAGTTCCACCGGCACGGCGCTGATCTGCACGGGAACAATCCGCCCGTCTTTCCGAATCACCTCGCCTTCATAGTCGGCTCCCCTGCCCTTTGCAACATGTTCGGCAAACCGCCGGCGATACTCGTCTGCCGTGTGCGGCGGATGGATGCCCTCCTGGTGCATGCCGATGATTTCCGCACGATCGCGGCCGAGAAGCTGCACCGCGGCCCAGTTGCAGTCGAGAAGTTTACCGGTTGCCGCATCCGCCAGTAAAACCGCCCCGTTGAGTTGCTCGAACAGATGGCGGTAGATGGGTGTCGCCCTGAAGGCGTCTGCCGCCGCCAGTTGGCAACGAGCTTCAACCAGTTCCGCAATCAGCTGTTTCTTTGTCTTACGGTCATCCTGCATGCGCATCTGTACCTTTCAGTAGCCGGACAAAAGACTGGGGAACAAACGCCCGATCGCGGCCAGTCCGGCAAAAACCAAGAACATGAGATTCATACCACAACCCGTCTTGTTTGCAAACAGGCACCTCACTGCCCGGCGGCGGGTATCAGTTCGATGAGAGTCACCTCCGGCGGCGCCAGGAAACGGATCGGCGGCCCCCAGGTTCCTGAACCCCGGCTGACATAAAGATACGACCCGCCGGCCAACGGGTAGCCGCCGGCATGCAGGGGGAAGAACAACCTGGTCAGCAGACTGAAGGGGAACATCTGGCCCTGATGGGTATGGCCGGAGAGCTGAAGGTCGAAGCGGCCCAGGCTGGCGTTTTCCACCTTGGGCCGGTGCTTCAACAGGACAGTGTACAACCCGGCCGGCAAAGTGGCGAGCAGTTCGGCCTCGCCCCCTGCCTGCCGCGATTCGAAGTGATCTACGGCCCGATCATCGACCCCTGCCAGGACAAGTCCGGGCGCCACGGCCTGCCATTCGTTGCGCAGCACGGTAAAGCCGGCGGTCCGCATGAAGCGGAGCGCCTGATCAAGGCCGGCATAGAATTCATGGTTGCCGGTAACGGCATATTTGCCGTAACGTGGCCGGATCTCCGCGAACATGGCCGCCAAGTCCTGAATGTCATCCAACTGACCGTCCACCAGATCGCCGGTGCAGACCAGAATATCCGGGGCCAGCGCCCGCACCGTTGCCAGAATCCGCGCCAGCCGCTCTTTCCGGACCATCAATCCCAGATGCACATCCGAAATCTGCACGATACGCAGCCTACCCGCCGTGGCCGAAATTTTGGAACTGGCCAAGGTAACGGTTTCGGCTCGGATAAGCATTGCCTCAAAAAAACCATATGCCGAAAAAATCAGCGCCGCTCCCAAGGGTACGAAAAAAGCAAGCGAGGAGAACAGACCCGCCGTGCCGGAAGCCGCTCCCAGCCCGGCCGCCAAGAGCCGGCAGCAGTCCACCAGCACCCCGGCCACGACAAAGAAAAAAAGCGCCCCCATCCACATGTAGCCGGCAAAGGCCAGGACCTTGGCCGCGCCTTCCTGGCCCGCCCATTCCAAAAAGCGAACCGCGGCCGGGGCCAGCACCATGATCAGCATGAATGTTGCCAGCATGGATCCGGCCACTGGCCCGAACCGCAGCGCCGCATGCGCCTTCCAGAAGGCATAGCAATGGAAGCCGCCATAAATGAGGAAAAATGTCAGCAGGAAAAAACTCATGTAAAATAAACCCTGAGGCAAAAAATGGCCGGAAGCCGACAGCGGATGACGCTGGCTATCTTACCCGACTGTGTGGTATGTTTCGATCCGTTTTTAAAACTGCCAGTAACTATTCGGGTTATTTAGACAGTTAGGGGACTCGGAAAATACTAATGTACCTGGATCGCGCCCGGATTGGGGTCAGATTTGGTAGCGCCGATTGAGCAAAACCGCAGGAGTAGCAGCGCTACTCTGAGGATTTTGCGATTGAGGCAAGACCAAAGATGGCCCGAAGACGGGATGCGTGATGGTATATTAGTATTTTCCGCGTCCCTAGACTGTAGCCTGCCAGGCAAAAATGAGCTAATCCGCAAGGCGGAAGCAGGCCTAATCTTGTAATTTCAAATCACTAATAAACTAAACGCCTACAGACTATCCACCTAGTAGTTACAACTGCCATTCATTGCCGGACCGTAACTCGAGCCCTGGCCCTGAGGCTATTATCCGGAACAGGAAAACGCCAGATGACCACCCGCACAAAATCACCGCTCACACGTCTGCTGAAAAAAAAGCTGAAAACCTATTTTGCCACCGGACTCCTGGTGGTGGCGCCCATCGGTCTGACCATCCTGGTGGTGCAGGCCTTTGTCTCCTGGATCGACAATCTTCTCTACCGGGTGCTGCCGCCCGCCCTGCAGCCCGACATCGTGTTCGGTGTTCACCTTCCGGGCTTCGGCCTGCTGACCAGCCTGCTGCTCATCCTCATGGTCGGGGTGCTGACGGCGAACTTTCTGGGCCGCGCCGTGCTCGTCTATTCTGAAAAACTGATGTATAAAATCCCGCTCGTCAGGTCCATCTATGCGCTGTTCAAGCAGGTGGCAGACACCACTTTTGGCAAGGAACGCAAAGGGTTCCGCGAGGTGATCCTCATCGAGTATCCTCGCAAGGAGATCTGGACGATCGGTTTTGTCACCGGCGTGACCGAGGGAGAGATCCAGCTGGTCACAGGAAGGCGGGTCATCAACGTCTTTGTGCCCACCACTCCCAACCCGACCTCCGGCTTTCTCCTCATGGTGCCGGAGGAGGATACCATCCCGTTAACCATGTCCGTGGACGACGCATTCAAACTTATCATCTCCGGCGGCATGGCC
>Ga0208863_1000435_pt1 | contig 42564 bp, 46 predicted proteins | sample RifOxyD3_FD_184040 | JGI IMG/M metagenome (GOLD analysis project Ga0208863, IMG submission 184040) | Soil microbial communities from Rifle, Colorado - Rifle Oxygen_injection D3 (SPAdes) | ecosystem: Environmental > Terrestrial > Deep subsurface > Rock core/Sediment | place: Rifle, Colorado...
TTGCTGATCCAGGTATGCAGGGTATTTTTGTTGAGCCCTAATTCCTCTGCTGTCTTGGAGATCGGCTGATCACTTTCAACGGCCAACTTGACCGCCGAGGCCTTGAACTCCGCTGTATACTGGTTCGGCTTCATCTCGTTACTCATCGGATCACATTCCCTCTTTCTTTACTCTCATGATTATTTGAGATCATGTGTCCGGGATAGTCTAGCCAGATCACTACCAAGCGCGGCGACGTCCTCGGCTTGAGCGACGATGAAGTCGCTTTCTACGACGCGCTCGCCGCCAATGAATCCGCCGTCATCGCCATGGGCGACGACAAGCTCAGGGTCATCGCCGCCGAACTCATCACCCAGGTGCGCAAGAGCGTGACGATTGACTGGACGTTGCGCGAAGGCGCGCGGGCAAAGATTCGCGTGATGGTGAAACGCATCCTGAACAAGTACGGCTATCCGCCGGATTTGCAGGATGAAGCGGTGAAGACCGTGCTCGCGCAGGCCGAGCTGCTGTCGGCGTGTTGGGCGGAAGGATAGGATTCCAACTTTCGATTCCTTGGTGTGCTTCCTTCAACCGAACTGGCCGCGAAGCAGGTCCAGCAGCCTATCGGCCTCTTCCGGCCGGTAGGGAACTGTTGCCGAGTGGCCCCATACGGGGCCTGGCCAGGCGGGATCTGTTTGAAAGCGGGCGACATGGTGCAGATGGAGCTGGGGGACCAGGTTGCCGAGGGCGCCGATGTTGAGCTTGTCGAACTGGAATTCCCGTTCCATCCATTCCGCCACCCGGCAGGATTCCTCCCATAACAACAGACGATCCGCCGCATCGAGGTGATGGATCTCGCGCAGGCCCTCCCGGCGCGGGACCAGGATGAGCCAGGGATAGCGGCTGTCGTTCATCAGCAATAACCGGGAGAGTGCCAGATCACCGGCTGCGAAGGTGTCGGCCGCGAGCCGGGGATGGAGCTGGAACCCTTCCTTCACGCCCCCTCCAGGCTCTTGGAGGCAATCTCGAAGACATCCTTCGATAGGCCATCGGTCCGCAATACCCGCTCCAACTGGCCCTGCATCAAGCCCCGCCGACCCTCGTCGTAGCGCCGCCAGCGCGACATGAGCCTCAGCATGCGCGCGGCGACCTGGGGATTGAGCCGGTCCAATTCCAGCACCCGGTCGGCCAGGAATTGGTAGCCCGAGCCGTCCGCCGCGTGGAAGCGTACCGGGTTGCCGGAACAGAAGGCGCCGATCAGGGCGCGCACCTTGTTGGGATTCTTGATACTGAAGGCCCGATGCCCCGTCAGCCGCTTGACCTGTTGCAGCGTGTCCTCGCGCCGGGAAGTGGCCTGCACCGCAAACCACTTGTCCAGGACCAGGGGATCGTCCTGCCACCAGTCATAAAAGTCAGCCAGGGCCTCTTCGCGCTCGGATACATTGGTGTCGGCCAGCAGGGAAAGGGCGGCCATCACGTCGGTCATGTTGCTGCGGGCGCCGTATTGGTCCAGACAGAGGTCGAGCGCCAAACGGCTCCCCCGCGCCATGAGATAGGACAGGGCCAGATTCTTGAGCCGGCGGGTGCCGACGCCCTCGGGCGTGAACTGGTAACTTTCCTCCTCCAGATTCGCGTCCAGGACCGCCAGCAGCTCTTCCCGCAACACCCCGCCGATGCGTTCCCGCAAGGTCTCGCGGGCCAGGAAAAGGCCGTCCACGTCCACTTCCGCCATCTGGTCTCCCAGATAGGATTCGGAGGGCAGGGTCAGGATCTCCGCCAGCAGCGACGGGGCCGATGATCTGTCGATCAGGGCGATTCGGAAGGCCTTGATGAAGCCGTCATCAACGCTCATACCCACGCCTTCCCGGCGGTCGGCGACCATGCGCAGGATGAGCCGCTGCGCCAGGGCCTGGGCGGCATCCCAGCGATTGAAGCCGTCGCTGTCCTTGGCCATGAGGAACATCAGCTCCTCGTCGCTGTAGTCGTACTTGATCTTGACCGGGGCCGAAAAGCCGCGCAACAGGGAAGGGACGGGCCGCTGCCCGATCCCCTCGAAGACGAAGGCCTGCTCCCGTTCGGTCAGCTCCAGCATCCTTGTACCTTCGGGCAACAGCCCGGCCCCGTACTTGCCGAGCAGACTGACTGCGACGGGAATATGGAAGGGGGGCTTGCCGGTCTGGCCGGGGCTGTCGGGCGTCTGTTGGCGGAAGCGGAGGCTGTAACGCCCGGCGGTCTCGTCATACTCGCTGGTCACCCGCAGTTCCGGCGTGCCGGCGTAATCGTACCAGTGCTTGAACTGGGTCAGGTCCCGGCCGGAGGCATCCGCCATGCACTGGACGAAATCGTCGGTGGTCACGGCATGCCCGTCGTGGCGGTCGAAGTAGAGGTCGGTGGCCTTGCGGAATAACTCCGGCCCCAGCAGATTGGCCTGCATGCGCACCACTTCCGCGCCCTTTTCGTAGACGGTGACGGTGTAGAAGTTGTTGATCTCCATGTAGGAGTCAGGCCGCACCGGGTGAGCCATGGGGCCTGCGTCCTCGGCGAACTGGTGGGAGCGCAACAGGCGTACGTCCTCGATGCGCTTGGCCTCGCGCGCGCCCATGTCGGCGGAAAAGGCCTGGTCGCGGAAGACGGTGAAACCCTCCTTCAGGGACAACTGAAACCAGTCGCGGCAGGTGATGCGGTTGCCGGTCCAGTTGTGGAAATACTCGTGGGCAATGACAGCCTCGACGGCGAGATAATCGGCATCGGTGGCCGATTCGGGGTTTGCCAGCACAAATTTGGCGTTGAAGATGTTGAGGCCCTTGTTCTCCATGGCCCCCATGTTGAAATCATTGACGGCGACGATGTTGTACACGTCCAGGTCGCACTCCCGGCCGTAATGCTCCTCGTCCCAGGTCATGGCCTTTTGCAGGGAGCGCAAGGCGTGGTCGCAGCGGTCGATGTTCTCCGCCTCGGTATAGATGCGCAGGCGGACACTGCGTCCGCTGGGCGTGGTGTGATAGCCCTCCACATGATCCAGATCGCCCGCCACCAGGGCGAAGAGGTAACAGGGCTTGGGAAAGGGGTCGTCCCAGACGGCGAAATGGCGGCCATCGGGAAGATCGCCCGCGTCCATGGGGTTGCCGTTGGAAAGCAGTACCGGGTACTGGGTCTTGTCGGCCTCAATGCGGACGGTAAAGGCCGCCATCACGTCCGGGCGGTCAATGAACCAGGTGATCTTGCGGAAGCCCTCCGCCTCGCACTGGGTGCAGAACATGCCGTTTGAACGATACAGCCCCTCCAGGGCCGTGTTGGTCTCGGGCGCGAGTTCTACCTCGGTCTCCAGGATGAACCTGTTGTCCGGATTGGGGAGGGTCAGGCTGGTATCGGTCAACTGATAGGCATCGGGCGCCAGCTCCTTGCCGTCCACCCAGACGCCGAAGGTCCTCAGGCCCTCCCCGTCCAGCACCAGGGGACCGCCCTCCCCCGCCGGATTGAGCCGGACCCGGAAGCGCGAATGGACCCGCGTCTCCCGCTCTCGCAGCGTAAAGAGCAAATCGACCTGATCGATCAGATAGGAAGGTGGCCTGTAATCCTTGAGATAGATTGTCCTGGGCGATGCATCTCGGCTCATGATTTCCGCCTCCCGGTTCAAGCCCATGCCGATCATTGAATAGTTCCTAGTCTAGCCCTAGGATGGGGGAGTTTAAACGGAGGAGTAACAAATAATGCCTAATGTCGTCGTCTACAGCACCACTGTCTGCCCCTACTGCGTCCGCGCCAAGGCCCTGCTGAAGCGCAAGGGCGTGGCCTTCCAGGAGATCATGATCGACAACGATCGTGCCCTGATGCGCGAAATGATGGAGCGCAGCCAGAGGAGGACGGTCCCGCAGATCTTCATCGGCGACCACCATGTGGGCGGCTACGACGACATGGCGGAACTGGACTCCCTGGGCGAGCTGGACCCGCTCCTGGGAATCAACGGCGAGGACGAGGAAGAACCGACGTGAACGGCGCCCCCGCCGCCATGCGCCTCGACAAGTGGCTCTGGGCGGCCCGTTTCTTCAAGACCCGCAAACTGGCGGTGGAGGCGGTCAATGGCGGCAAGGTCCATGTCAACGGACAAAGGGCCAAGCCGGGCAAGGAGGTCCACATCGGCACGTCCCTCCAGATCAGCATCGGTTCCCTGGAGTGGGACATACGGGTCGCCCAGCTCCCGTCCCAGCGGCGGCCAGCGTCCGAGGCCATCCACTTCTATGAGGAGGACGAGGAGAACCAGGAAAGGCGCAAGGCACTTGTCGCCGAACAGCGTCTTTTGCGAGATGCCCAGCCCCTGCACACCGAGGGCCGCCCCAGCAAGCGCGACCGGCGGCTGATCCACCGCTTCAAACAGGGGGAGTAATTCCTTGGACCAGGACGCCTTCCGTCAGACCTATCGCGACACCAGCGCGTGTTTCTGCGCCTTCGAGACGAGCATCCTCACCAGCCGCTGTGCTTGCAGCCTGGCCGACCGCTTCTGCATCGCCGAGCGCGAGGGAATCGAATGCCGCTCGGACCAGGCCCAGCAGCTCTGTTTCGATTTTCTGGAAATATTGCGGGAGAAGGCCCGCTTCGTGCTGAAGACGCACCAGGAGACAGCCCCTCTGGCCCACGGCAAGACCCTACGGCTGCAAGTGGGCGGACTGCGCGGCCTCCATGCCCTGCTCCGCCCGGAAAAACCCATCCCCATCCTGATCCGGGACGTTCACACCACCCTCAGCGCCTGCCGCGATCACTTCGGAAGCCTCGAAGCGATTCCCTATCAGGAAGTCATCAAACAGATCGCGGCCTTTCAGGACAAGAAAAGATCCCGCCCCAGAAGAGAGCCGTCGAACGACGATTGAGAAAGGGGATCAGGCAGCCTGAACGGGGATCTGGTCGCCGGTACGGATGACCTGATTGCGCTCGTTGGTGTAGACCAGAATCGGCTTGAATCCGGCCAGTTCGGCCTCGTCCAGCACGGCGTAGGCGCAGATGATGACGCGGTCGCCGGGGGATGCCTTGTGGGCGGCGGCGCCGTTGACGGAAATGACGCGGGAACCGGCCTCCGCCTCGATGGCGTAGGTGGTGAAGCGCTCGCCATTGGCCACGTTATAGATCTGAATCTGCTCGTAAGGCAGGATACCGGCCATTTCCAGCAAATCGCGGTCTATGGCGCAGGAACCCTCATACTCCAGCTCGGAGTGGGTAACGCAGGCGCGGTGAATCTTGCACTTGAGAAGGGTCAGTTGCATCCGACTATCCGACAACAAAAAACAGGATCGGCAATTATGACCTTAATATCAACGAATTCAACCCCTCTCATTCGACCATGAGCTTCTGGATGCTGCCGTAGCTCCGCAACCAGGCGGACACGCCGGTCAGCTTCGCCATGGCGGCGTCGGCATCGGCCTTGCTCGCATAGCTGCCCTGGATCACGGCATACATGGGCTTCTCATCGCGCACGAAACCGAATACGGCGATCTTGTCGGTGGCGTTGAATTTCTTGATGTAACTCTCCACCGCCGAGAGCTGGGTGGCGGCGTAGACCTGGATGGCCAGGTTCTTGGCCGGCTGCGCTTTGATCCACTCGCTGCTCTCGGCCGGGGTCGAGACCTTGACGACGGCAGACTCGGCAGGGGTTTCGCTGGGTTTGGGGACATCGACGGGGGCGGCCTTTGCGCTGGCGGCCGTCTCGGTCTTGGGCTTGGCTTTGGGCTTATCCTTTGCCTTGGCCTCGGATTTGGGCTTGCTGCCGGCATCCGCAGCCAGGGGCTGTTCGGCCTGGCCCGGTTCCAGCTTGGCAAGGACCTTTTTCGCCTCATCGGAACCCAGCTCGGCGGCCTTGCGATACCAGCGCATGGCCTCGTCCTTGTTCTTCTTCAGACCCTGGCCGTGGTAATAGAGGCTGCCGAGGTTGTAGGCGGCCTGGGGTACGCCCTGCTCGGCGGCCTTGCGCCACCACTGGGCGGCGCGGAGGTGGTCCTGTTCCACCCAGCGGCCATGGTAGTAGCGGTTGCCCAGGTTAAACTGAGCAGCGGAATAACCGGCCTGGGCCGAACTGGTCAGCCAGGAAAGGGCGGAAAAGACATCCTGTTCGATGCCCTCGCCGTTGGAGTAGAGGGTACTGAGGTAGAACTGGGCCTGGGAGTTGCCTTTCTCGGCTAGGGGCTTCCACACTTCCAGAGCCTTTTTGAAATCGCCGGAGGTAAAGGCTTCGTGCCCCGCCTGCATGGTCTTGGCGTCCGCGTCCGCAGCCCCTTCTCCCTCCGCCTGGGCCAGCGGCCAGAGGCTGAGGGTCAAGACGATCAATGAAAGGGCGTATCGCAACATCTGGTTTCTCCGCATGTTCATAATCCTCTTCGGTCCCAATCCGTCACTGCAAGGATGGGGCTATGCTACCAGAAACTTGGTGCTCAAGCGGCTCATCTCTCGACCCGCAGATTGTCGATCAGCCGTGCCTTGCCCAGGCGAGCCGCCGCCAGCACGACGAGGTCCGGCTCTTCCGGTCCCGGCACCGACAGATCCGCCGCGCGGCGGACGCTGACATAATCCGGGGCGAATCCCCCTTCGCTCAACCGCCGGGCCGCCTCGCGCTCCAGGGCGGGATAATCGGCCTCGCCAAGCTTCAAGTCCTCGGCCAGTCCTTGAAGCACGCGGTACAACAGGGCCGCCCGCTGCCGCTCATCCTCACTGAGATACTGGTTACGGGAACTCATCGCCAGGCCGGAGGGCTCGCGCTCGGTCGCCACACCGATGATCTCCACCGGTATGTCCAGGTCGGCGGCCATGCGGCGGATGACCAATAATTGCTGGAAGTCCTTTTCGCCGAAGAGGGCCAGGTCCGGCTGCACCATATGGAAGAGCTTGCAGACCACCGTGGCGACACCGGTGAAATGGCCGGGCCGGGAAGCGCCGCACAACTCACCGGAGAGGCCGGGCACGCTGACCTCCACATGCCCTGCCCGTCCCCTCGGGTAGACGGTTTTTTCATCGGGGGTGAAGAGCAGATCGGCCCCGGCCGTTTCCAGCAACGCCCTGTCCCGCTCCAGGGTGCGGGGATAGCTGGCGAAGTCCTCGCCCGCGCCAAACTGCATGGGGTTCACGAAGATGCTGACCACTAGGCGACCGCCCCGCCGCTTGGCCTCGTGCGCCAGCTTGAGATGGCCCTGATGGAGATTCCCCATGGTGGGCACGAGGAGGATGCGATCCCCCGCCCGGCGCCACTGGGCCAACTGGGCGCGCAGGGATTCGATGGTATCGACGCAGATCATCGCAACACCTGCCCCGGCTCAGGAAAGGTCCCGGTGCGGACGGCCTCCACGAAGGCCGCCGCCGCCCCGGCGATGGAGCCCTGTCCCTGGAGAAAGTCCTTGGCGAAACGGGGCATCCTCGGCGTCAGGCCGAGCACGTCATAGAGCACCAGTACCTGGCCGTCGCAGTCCCTGCCCGCACCGATGCCGATCACCGGGATCTCCAGCAGGCCGCTGATCTCCTGGGCCAGTTCCGCTGGCACGCACTCCAGTACCAGCATCTGCGCCCCCGCCGCTTGCAGCGCCAGGGCATCCCGGCGCATGGCCCCGGCGGAACCGGAATCGGTCCCCTGCACCCTGTAGCCGCCCAGCTTATGCACCGACTGGGGTTGCAGGCCCAAGTGGGCGCAGACCGGCACGCCCTGGCCGGAGAGGGACTTGACCGTGGGAAGCTGGCTCTCGCCCCCCTCCAGCTTGACCATGTGGGCGCCACCCTCCTTCATCAGCCGGGCCGCCGTATCCAGGGCCTGCCGGGGTTCGGCATAGCTCATGAAGGGCATGTCGGCGATGAGGAAGGCACAGGTGCGGGCGCGGGCCACGCAGGCGGTGTGATAGACCATCTGATCCAGGGTGACCGGCAATGTGCTGGAATGCCCCTGCACCACCATTCCCAGGGAGTCCCCCACCAGCAGCACATCCACGCCCGCCTGTTCCAGGGCGGGGACGAAGCCGGCGTCGTAACAGGTCAGCATGGCGATCTTCTCGCCATCCCGCTTCATCCGCGCCAGGGTAGAAATATTGATGTTTTTCATGGGGCGATTGTTTCAGACCCCTGGACCGGATTCAATGGAACCTCTACAGCCGCCGCCGGACCAGCCGCAGCGCGGGGTCCTCTTTGGAGGGGAGGATGCTGAAGCCCAGCTCCGCGCAGAGGTCGAGCATATGGCTGTTCTCGGCCAGGACATCGCCCTCCATGAGGCTCAGGCCCCGGTTGCGCGCTGCCTCTATCAAAGCGTTCATCAGCAGGGTGCCGATCCCCATCTTGTGCCAGTCGTCGCTCACCACCAGGGCGAATTCGCAGGAATGTCCATCGGGGCTGATGCTGTAACGGGTCACACCGACCTCGGTGGTCTCGACGCCCTGCTTCTCCAGCATGGCGATCAGCGCCATCTCCCGGTCGTAATCGGGTTGGGTGAAGCGCACCAGCATCTCCGGGGTCAGCTCCTTGATGGACTGCATGAAACGCAGATAGCGGGTTTGCGGGGTCAGCTTGCGCACGAACTCCTGCTCGATGCGCGCGTCCTCCGGCCGGATGGGACGGATCAGGATGTTGGTCCCGTCGGGCAACTGGGAGCGCGACACCAGATGCGAGGGATAGGGGTGTATCGCCATGTGCGAATAGGGTTCTTTGCCGCCACGGGGCCGCTTGACCAGCATGCGGGCATCGACCGCGATCACCCCGTTCTCGTGGGCCAGGAGGGGATTGATGTCCAGCTCCACCAGATGGGGCAATTCGCAAACCATCTCCGAGACGCGCAGCAGCACATGCAGGACGGCATCGAGGTCCACCGCGGGCATGTGGCGGAAGGGCTCCAGCAATCTGGCGACACGGGTTCCCTCGATCAGGCGCCGCGCCAGGATCTCATTCAGCGGGGGCAGCGCCACCGCGCTATCCCGGTGAATTTCGACGGCGGTGCCGCCGGCGCCGAAGCTGATCGCCGGACCGAATACCGGGTCGCGCACCACGCCCACCATGAGTTCGCGGGCATGGGGGGTGGTCACCATGGCCTCCACCGACACGCCCCGGATCTCGGCATGGGGCCGATTGATCTTCACGCGGTCGATCAGATTGGCGTAGGCCGAACGCACATCCGGGGCGCTGGCCACGTTCAGCTCAACCCCCCCGGCATCCGATTTGTGGCTGATATTGGGCGAGCTGATCTTGAGCGCCACCGGAAATCCCAGGGACTCCGCCGCGATCAAGGCCTCGTTGGCCGAATGGACCTCCCGGCTCGGCACCGTGGGGATATGAAAGGCGGCGAGAATGGCCTTGGACTCGATATCGGAGAGCATCTCCCGTCCCTCGGCCAACACCCCTTCGATGATCAGACGCGCACCCTCCACGTCGGGGACACGCTGGTCGCTGATGGGTTCAGGCATTTGCAGCAACAGCCGCTGATTGCGCTGGTGCTTGGCCAGGTAGCTGAAGGCCTCGACCGCCCGCTCCGGGGTCAGAAAATGGGGCAGTCCCAGTTCAGACATCCGGAGACGCGCTTCGGCGACACTGGTCTCACCCATCCAGCAAGCCAGCACCTGCTTGCCGGGAAACTTCTTCATGGACCGGGCGATCGACTCGGCCGCCTGTGTCGGCTGGGTCATGGCCTGGGGCGTCAACAGGGCCAGCACCCCGTCGCAATTCTTGTCCTCCAGGCAATATTCCACCGCTTGGCCGTAGCGTTCCGGCGGGGCGTCCCCGAGGATATCGACCGGGTTGCCATGGGACCAGTGTGCCGGCAGGAGTTGATTGAACCGTTCCAGGGTCTCGGGCGCAAGCTCCGCCATCCGGACCCCCACCTCCTCGGCGCGGTCGGTCGCCAGGGCACCGGGGCCGCCGCCGTTGGTAACGATGGCCAGCCGGTTCCCCTTGACCTTTGTCCCCGAGGTCAGCAACTCGGCCGCCGCGAACAGTTGTCCGATGGAATAGGCGCGCACCACACCGGCACGCTCCAGGGCAGCGGCAAAGACGGCATCAGATCCGATGAGCGCGCCGGTATGGGTAGCGGCGGCCTTCGATCCCCCCTCGTTGCGCCCCGCCTTGAGCACCACGATGGGCTTCATGCGCGATGCCACCCGCAGCCCGCTGATGAAGCGGCGGGAATGGCTGATGCCTTCGATGTAGAGCAGGATCGCGTGGGTATGGGGGTCCAGGGCCAGGAAATCGAGCAGATCGCCGAAATCCACATCGGCGGCATTGCCCATGGACACCACGGCCGAGAAGCCGATCTTGTGCGGCGCCGCCCAGTCCAGGATGGCCGTGCAGAGGGCGCCGGACTGGGATACCAGGGCCAGTTTGCCGGGGGTGGCCGGCGAGTTGAGAAAGGTGGCATCTATCCCCTTGGGCGGGCGCATGAAGCCCAGGCAGTTGGGACCCACCAGGCGCAGGTTGTAGAGCGCCGCCATCTCCTTCAACTCCTGCTCCATCCGCTGTCCCACCTCGCCCACTTCCCGGAAACCCGCCGACAGGACCACCGCCACCTTGACGCCGTATTCACCGCACTGGCGGATGACTTCCTTCACGGCCGGGGCCGGGGTGGCGATGATGGCCAGATCGACCGGCGCGCCGGTGTCGTTCAGTGTCTTGAAACAGGCGCGTCCCTGCACCGACTCACGGTTCGGGTTGAGGGGATAGACCCGGTCAGAGTAAGCCCCGTCCAGCAGATTGCGGAAGATGCGCATGCCGACGGAATCTGGGCGCTCGCTGGCGCCGAAAACGGCGATGGCCTGGGGGGAAAAAAGACTGTCAAGAAAGTGGGGACCCATACTGCATTACCCTTTGGAAGTGACGTAACATTGAAACTAAATCCCTGAATTTGTTTCGCGCAAACGAGAAATGGGATTGTTAGATTGAAATTGAAATCGATGTAACTGAAAAGAGGCACCATGCCAATTGCATTCTTCTCACACCCCTATTGCTACGACCACGAGATGGGGGAGGGTCATCCCGAGCGCCCGTCACGCCTCAGCTCCATCAACGACAGGATCGTCGCCTCTGGGCTCGGCTTTGTCCTGCACCACATGGACGCGCCCAAGGCCAGCCGCGAGCAGCTCGCCGCCGTTCACGACAGCGGCTACATCGACCACATCTTCGCCGTCGCGCCCGCCGGGGATGAGTTGATAGCCCTCGACGGTGACACCCTGATGAATGCCTGTAGTTTGGAGGCTGCCCTGCGTGCCGCCGGGGCCGTCATCGGCGCGGTCGATGCGGTCATGCAGGGCGATGTGAGAAGGGCCTTCTGCTCCGTGCGGCCGCCCGGCCACCATGCGGAGCGGGACCGGGCCATGGGTTTCTGCATCTTCAACAACATTGCCGTCGGTGCCGCCCACGCCCTGAACCAGTACAAGCTAGAGCGCATCGCCATCTGCGACTTCGATGTCCACCACGGCAACGGCACCGAGGACATCTTCGAAGGCGACGAGCGGGTGCTCTTTCTCTCCAGCTTCCAGCACCCCTTCTACCCCTACACCGACCTGAACCACTGCGCCGCCAACGTTATCAAGACCCCCTTTCCGGCCGGGACCGGCGGCGAGGTCTTCCGCAAGGTCATCGGCGAACAGTGGCTGCCGGCCCTGGATGCCTTCCGGCCGCAACTGATCCTGATCTCCGCCGGCTTCGACGGCCATGCCGAGGACGAGATGTCTCAACTGCGCCTGCGCGAGAACGACTATCAATGGATCACGGGAGAGCTGCGTCGGCTGGCCGACAAACACTGCGAAGGCCGTATCGTCTCGGCCCTGGAGGGGGGCTACAACCTCTCCGCCTTGAAACGGAGCGTCGGAGCCCATCTGGATTCGTTGTTGGGTAATGCCTGACCCAACGCAGGTCCCCAATGTAGGGGCGGGTTTCAAACCCGCCCCTACGGCTGATGATTTTCGCTAACGCGCCTTCCCGCAACCGGTGCAGAATTTCGCCCCCTCCTCGAAGGAAGCGCCGCAGTGGGTGCAGAACTGGGAGCGGGTCGCCTCGTCGCCTTTGAAGGACACAAGATCCCGCTCGGCGTTGAAGACCCCATCCATCATGAATTCCACGGGCCTGTCCTTTGCGCTGGTGTAGGTCGCGGCGGTAGCGCCGTAGCGGAGGATGCCGAGCTTGGCCAGGATTTCCAGGATTTTCATTGCAATGCCCCTTTCAATGTCAAACATCTCTTCATGGGTAATGTTAGCTGATCCGAAACGGAGCTACCGGCCCTTCAGTCCGCCAGCCACAGCCTGAACCGCAGCCCCAAGCCCGTGCCGAGTCCCTGGGTCTTGAAGCGGATGCGCCCCGCCCGGTCGATCACGAAGGAGGCGGGGTATCCCCGGACACCCCATTGGGCCGCCAGTTCGCCCGTTTCGTCGATGATCGTCGGAAAGCGGATGCCTTCCTTCGCCATGTAGTCCCGCACCTCGGCCAAGTCTCCGGAATGGGAGGCAATGGTGATGACTGCGTGGTCCTGGGCGATCGACTGGATGCTGCCCTGTTCCAGACGGCAGAGGGGGCACCAGCTCGCCCAGAAATGGACCAGCAAGGGCCTGTCGCCGACGGGTTCCGCCGGCCAGTGGAGTCTCTCCCAGCCCTCGTCCGGCAAGGGTGGCGCTGGGCCATCGGCCAGGTTTCGCGTCTGCCAGAAGTGGATGCCGATGAGCAGGGCGGCCAGGAGCAGCCCCTCCACCAGCCAGTTCAGCCATCGCCTTGGACCCTTGTTCATGCCCTTCTCTCTCGGGATTGATGATTCTGATTCGAGCGGGCGGGACGCCATGGTTAAATCCCCCCATGTGCATCTCCATCCCCGTCTCCACGGAAGGCCGCAAGGCGGATTCCCGCTTGCGGACATTCATGACCGGCCGCCCCGGCCTCTTCTTCGCCCTGGGCTGGCTGTTCCTCCTCGCCCTTTTTCTCCTGCTCCCCAACGGCCCCCACTCCCTGGCCGTTCTGCTGGCGGATGGCGTCCTGCTGTTGGCCCTGGGGCGGATGGCCGGGGCTTTCCAGCCCATGTCCCCCATCCGGATCGGTTTCGGTCTCTGGTTCAACCTGATCGGTGGCGGGATTGCCCTGCTGGGTGGCCTATTCCTCGTCTTGGGCGCACTGGTGGCCGCGATTGGCGCATACCCCATCATCAGCGAGTGGCGCTGGCGCCGCTTCTGGCTCAGTCATCCGGCTTGATGGCCTTGCGCAGGGCCAGGGCCTTCTGTTCCGTCTCCTCGAATTCCGCCTGCTCCGTCGAGTCGGCGACGATGCCGCCGCCGGCCCAGAACCCGATCCGGCCCTCGCGGTGCGTCAGGGTGCGGATCAGGATGTTGGAATCCATGGCGCCGTCGAAGCCGATGTAGGCCAGGCTGCCGCAGTAGGGACCGCGCCGCGCCGGTTCCAGCTCCTCGATGATGGCCATGGCCCGCAGTTTGGGCGCGCCGGTGATCGAGCCGCCCGGGAAGCTGTTGCGCATCAGGCTCAGGGCGTCCTCCCCTGCCCCCAAGTTCCCGCTGATGTCGCTGACCAGGTGATGCACGGTGGCGTAGGAATCGACCCGAAACAACTCGTCAACGCGGATGGAGCCCAGCCGGCAACTGCGTCCCAGGTCGTTGCGCAACAGATCGACGATCATCAGGTTCTCGGCCCGGTCCTTGGCGCTGTGGCGCAGCTCCTCGGCCAGGGCGGCGTCCCGGACGGGATCGGCATGGCGGGGGCGGGTCCCTTTGATGGGGCTGGTGGTCACCCGGCCGTCTTTCAGTGTCAGAAAACGTTCGGGCGAGGCGGAGAGCAGGCAGCCCTGGGGCATGCGGAAGAAGGCCCCGTAGGGCGCGGGAGAGAGGCCCCGCAACCGCCGGTAACCGGCCCAGGGGTCTCCCTCGGCGTCGGCCCGGAAGTGACGAGCGAGGTTGATCTGATAGCAGTGGCCGTCGCGGATATAGCCTTGAATCGTTTTGAATGCCGCGCCGTAGCCGGTCCGGTCCGGCGCCACGGCGATGGACCCGCGCGCCCGGAGTGGTTCCCGCCACCGTCGCGGCGGGAGGGAGCGGAAGCGTTCGACCAGCTCCTGCCATTCGGCCTCGGACAGTATGCCGTCCTGGGCCAGCAGGGCGGCGCGGCGCTTCTCGTAGTCCACCACCAGCGCCCAGGGATAGATGCCGAAGGCCATGTCGGGAAAGGGACCGCCGGCCCCGTGCCGGTCCGGCAGCCGTTCGATGCGCCGGGCCAGATCGTAGCCGAAGAAACCCATGGCGCCGCCGGCGAAGGGCCAGCCGGTTTCCTCTCCAGGGGCATGTTTGGCCAGGGCCTGGCGCAACAGATCGAAGGGGTCCCCCGTTGAAGAAGAGATTCCGCCCGGCCCCTCGATCAGGGTCCGGGCGCCCCAGGTGGTCAGGGTCTCGATGGGCCGGGCGGCGAGGATGTCGTAGCGCCCCAGGCCCCGGCCGCTGTCGAGGAATACCGCCCAGGGCTCATCGGCCAGGGACTCGAACAGATCGGCGGAGTCCTCGGGGTAGTCCAGTTCCTGAAGGCGCGGGGCCATTCAAGGGCTCTCGGCCAGCACCAGGGCGCGCACCGGGGCCGGGTGGCCCTCGATGGTGCGGCCGGGGTCGTCCGGGTCGAGGAAATCGGCGAGGGATTCGAACCGCATCCATTCGGTCGCCCGCTGTTCTGTCGCCCGAGTCGGGGTGATGTCCACCACGCGGGGATCGCGGAATCCCACCCGCGCCAGCCAAGCCACCAGGGTCGCGGGCGAGGGGATGAACCAGACGTTGCGCATCTTGGCGTAGCGGTCGGCCGGGACCAGGACCTCCCCTGCCCCGCCCGCGATCACCAGGGTCTCCAGCACCAGTTGCCCGCCGCTCCGCAGCAGGCCGCGCAGTTCCATCAGGTGGTCGATGGGGGAACGGCGGTGGTAGAAGACCCCCATGGAGAAGACCGTATCGAAGACCCCCATGCCGCCGGGCAGGTCCTCGATCCCGAGGGGCAAGAGGTGGACCGGGTGTTCGCCACCCAGGAAGTGGCGGATGGCCTCGAACTGCTGGATGAACAACTGCGTCGGGTCGATACCGACCACCAGCCGGGCGCCGGCCCCGCGCATGCGCCAGGCGTAATAGCCGTTGCCGCAGCCCACGTCCAGCACCAGCCGATCCCGCAGGGGGGCGATATGGCCCGCCAGGCGGCCCCATTTGAGATCGGATCGCCACTCGGCATCGATCTGGACGCCATGGATGCGGAAAGGTCCCTTGCGCCAGGGGTGGAGTTCCATCAAGCCACGCCGGATCGCCTCTTGCCGCTCGGCGGAGACAGGATTTCCCACCCCGACCTCGTTACCGCAGAGGCCGATGGGCTCCGGTGCCGACACCGGCAGACCCCCGATTGCCTGCCGCCAGCGCGGCAGTTCGCCGTGGGGCTGCTCGTTCCACACCCGGAGCGACCGTTCCACCAGCATCCCGGCGAAGGGTTCCAGGGCAGTGCCCGCAGCCTGTTCCAGAAAACGGCGGTACATCAGCGCACCGCCAGCAGGGAGACGAAATTGAAGCACTGGAACCAGACCGCCTGGCGCCGGAAACCCACCCGAGCCAGGCGCGCTCGGTGGCCGTCCAGGGTCTCGGGCAACAGGACCCGTTCCAGAGATTGCCGCTTCTGGCTGACCTCCAAGTCGCTGTAGCCCTGGTCCTTTTTGAACTGATGATGCATGTCGGAAAAGAGCGTTTGAAACCCCTCGTCCGCGAAGGCGATCTTCTCCGACAGCACCAGGATACCGCCGGGCAGCAGGTTGTCGTGGATCTCCCGCAGCAGTTCATCCCGTTCGCCGGGCGGGATGAACTGCAAGGTGAAGTTGAGCACCACCATAGATGCGCGGCGAATCCGCACATCCCGGATGTCGGCGCAGATCAGGTCGATGGGTGTCGCCGGGCCGGCCTTGATCAGCTCGCCCCTCGCCCGCGCCAGCATGGCGGGGGAGTTGTCCACCGCCAGGATGCGGCAGCCGGGCGCCTCGATGCCCCGCGCCATGGCCAGGGCCGAGGCCCCCAGGGAACAGCCCAGGTCGTAGCAGCGGCCGCCGGGCCCCACATGCCGCGCGGCCAGCAGGCCGATCATACGGATGATGGTCCCGTAACCCGGCACCGAGCGGTTGATCATGTCGGGAAAGACCTCGGCGACCTTGGCGTCGAAGACGAAATCGCTTACCCGCTCCAGCGGCTCGGCGTAGAGGCGGTCTCTGTCGGATTGCATGGTCATGGGGGGATTATCCTGAATCCGGCATTTAACCGCAAAGATCGCAAGGTAACGTATGGAAATTCAAGCGATTAGATCCGCTTTGCGTAAGTTCTCAATAACCACCCGTTGCCCTTCATTGCTACAGGAGTCCACGCCTTGGCGTGGGAGTGACGACCAGCCCCAGGGCTGGACTCCACTTCCCATGGGCACGGGGTTATTGAGAAGTTGCCCCTTTGTCACGTTACTCGATCGGTTACCGAAAATCATCAGCCGTAGGGGCGGGTTGGGGAGGGGGAACGATCAAGGGGCGAGGCGGCCTTTCATTTCTCGGGGTGGCTCGACTCGCCCCATGATCGTTGGGTTGAGACATACGCCCTCGGCGCAGGTCACCATTGTGCAGGCCACCATGGTTGCCGCTGCCTCAGTCTGTGCTACATTTTCCCCCACGCGAATCGAGCGAATGCAGGCATGGCGACACCCACGAAATTTTATTCGAGACTGGCCCCTTTGATGAGATACATATGGAAGCATCTACATAGACATGGATTCATATAGATGTATATGGATTTATCTACATATGGATGGTTCCATATATATATGTAGATGGTTTTCTGCCGCACGGGGCGGCGGATGAATACAATGTTAGGGTTAATAGGTGCATAGGGATACATAACGGAACATGCTGAATATAGGACAAACAAGTTTCGAAATTCATGTGCCAAGCTTGCCGCCTGAAGAATTCGAATTCTATTCAACGAATCTATTCGATGTTTGGGAAGGTGGAATCATTAGTGTGTTGCTCTTTGATGACTACGCCATATCCCTTGAAGTTGAAGAAGGATCAATAAAAGGAAAGGGTAAAATCGCGGTAGCCGCAAGCGTACTTTACTTTGGGATAGGAAATTACGGTGATTTTATAGGCGGGTTGGAAGCAATTTATAATCAAGTCACGTACATAGGTGAGCAACTCTTTCAGGCAGCCAAGTCTCCAGTCGGTGGAAACAGTACCCGTGCAACCAAAAGGACGAACGCGGGCGCAGTTTCTTCAATGAGGCGTTTATTCGAAGCAGTTCGTAGCGGTTCAATGTCAGTCGATGAAGCCATGTATGAGTTTGAAAAAATGTTAGGCGACGAGCTTGCAGAAAATACAGCCTTTGTGGATGAAATGAGGATTCAATTAGAGAAGGCTCCCGCATATCCTGAGCAGCTTAGCTTGGTTCAGGACGACTGGGAGGAAGGCGAATTACAAGAATTACCGAGCACTCCTCGAAGTCCTAGGCCAAAGCCAAAACCACCGAGGGAGCAATTAAGAATAGAAATTTGGCGGGAATCTAAAAATGATAGAAAGCAAGTCAAGTTTATTAAGGGTAAATGAGAAAACCCTCAACTAAAGGGGTCAGGCTCGAATTAAATGCAGATCAATAACCCAACACTTCATCGCAAGGGACACGCCGCCGATTGGCTGCGTGTCCCTGGATTCGGACGTTGGGCGAGAGCAGGCCATGTAGTAATAATTAAGGAATTCTATCCATGCCAATCATTTCCATGTTTTACGGGATCATCATTCGCCTGTATCTCCTCGACAATAAACATCACAATCTGCCGCATATCCACGCGAAGTATGCCGAATTTGAGGCATCCGTTGGCATCGGAGATGGTGAGGTTCTCTCCGGCGAGTTGCCTCGCAAACAGTTGAGGTTGGTACAGGCATGGATCGAGCTCCACCGCGATGAGCTGATTGCCGATTGGGATCTAGCGGTCAGTGGCGAGAACCCCTACAAAATCGATCCCCTGTGAGGTAATACCATGTACTGGGATGTCAAATCCGTTAAACCGCTGCCTGACTATCGTATTTATGTCGAGATCGAAGATGGGCGAAAGGGGGTTTTTGACCTTCAGCCCTATCTTGATTTTGGCGTATTTCGCGAGCTTCGGGATGTGCATTACTTCAATCAGGTAGGCATTCTGTTTGGGGCAGTTACCTGGCCTCACGAACAGGACATTGCGCCGGAGACGCTGCTTGCCGAAATGGCTACCCTTGATGCGGATTCACCGCCTAACGAATAAGCCCTGATCGGGGCTGGAAAGGTCCCTTGCGCCAGGGGTGGAGTTCCATCAAGCCACGCCGGATCGCCTCTTGCCGCTCGGCGGAGACAGGATTTCCCACCCCGACCTCGTTACCGCAGAGGCCGATAGGCTCCGGTCCCGTAACCCGGCACCGAGCGGTTGATCATGTCGGGAAAGACCTCGGCGACTTTGGCGTCGAAGACGAAATCGCTTACCCGCTCCAGCGGCTCGGCGTAGAGACGGTCTCTGTCGGATTGCATGGCCATGGGGGGATTATACGGGGTGCGGCATCCGGCAGGGGTATCGAATGGGGTCCTTCCATCCGCCACCGGCGATCACAAATCCGTCACATCACCTTGTTAGCCTGCCCGATCGATTCCATACATATCAGAGGGCCACCCATGTCGGCAATTTCCAAGGCGCTTCGCAACGCGGTCCATCAGCATGCCCCCACCACCCTGATGGGGATGCAGCAACGCCTGTTCAGCCTTTGGTTCAACAGCTTCATCTACAACCAGATCTGGGAAGACCCGGCGGTGGATTTGCAGGCCCTGGCGCTGACGCCCGAAAGCCGGGTGCTGTGCATCGCCTCCGGCGGCTGCAATGTGCTCAATTATTTGGCGGCATCCCCAGCCCACATCACCGCCATCGACCTGAATCCTTACCATCTCTCCCTGACTCGCCTGAAGCTGGCGGCCATGAAGCACCTGCCGGATCACGCCGCCTTCTACGACTTCTTTGGCTATGCCGACGGCGCCGGTAATCTGGAGAATTACGAGCGTTACATCCGGCCCCACCTCGACGCGGAACTGGATGCCTTCTGGGAGGGGCGAAGCATGGTCGGCCGCAAGCGCCTGCACATGTTCCGCGACGGGCTGTATCGTCATTCGCGCTTCGGTTATTTCATGCGTCTCCTGCACGGCATCGCCCGCCGCACCCACTATCACCCGGAGCGGCTGCTGAGCGCCCAATCCCTGGACGAGCAAAAGGCCATATTCCAGCGGCACATCGCCCCCTTCTTCGATAACCGGCTGGTGAAGTTCCTGGGCAAGCTGCCGGTGTCGGTGTTCAGCCTCGGCATACCGCCCCAGCAATACAAGGCGATGAAGGCCCAGGGCGACCTGATCGGCCAATACCGCGAGCGGGTCGAGCGGCTGGCCTGCCAGTTCCCCATCCAGGACAACTACTTCGCCTGGCAGGGGTTCAGCCACAGCTACGACCATGTGAAGCGCCAGGCGATCCCGCCCTATCTGCGCGCCGACAACTACGACCTGATCCGCGGCCAGTTGGGCAAGGTGGACACCCAGCTTGGCTCGATGATCGATTTTCTTCGGGAACAACCGGCCCACAGCTACGACCGTTTCGTCTTCCTCGATGCCCAGGATTGGATGAGCGACGAGGTGTTGTGTCAGTTGTGGCGCGAGGTGGAGCGGACCGGCAAACCGGGGACGCGGGTCATCTTCCGCACCGCAGCGGCTGAATCGCCCTTGGATTCGGCCTTGCCGCCGGAGTTGCTGGCCCGCTTCAGCTACGAGGCCGAGACCTCGAAAACCCTTTTCCAGCAGGACCGTTCCGCCATCTACGGCGGCTTCCACCTCTACCGCAAGGCCGGCTGACATGGACGCCATGGCGCAAATGGACCGGCATTACCGTTACCAGCGGTATGTTTATGATCTGTCGCGGAAATACTACCTGCTGGGGCGCGACCAACTGCTGGATGAGATCCCGCTGAGGGAGGGTGAAACCCTGCTGGAGATCGGCTGCGGCACGGCGCGCAATCTCATCGGTCTCGCCCGGCGCCACCCCGGCGCCCGGCTCTTTGGACTGGACGCCTCCGGCACCATGCTGGCTACCGCCCACAAAAACATCGGCGGAGACAGCATCCCGCTACGCCAAGGGCTGGCGAATCAGGTGAGCTACCGGGACTTCGGCCTGGATGAACCCTTCGACCACATCCTCTTCTCCTACGTCCTCTCCATGATCCCCGGCTGGCGGAGCGCCCTGAAACAGGCCCTGCGGCTGCTCAAGCCGGGCGGAGCGATCCACATCGTCGATTTCGCCGATCAGCAGGCAATGCCCCGCTGGTTCCGGGGCATGCTGCTCACCTGGCTCGATTGGTTCCAGGTCCATCCCGATCCCGAACTCCCTGGCTACCTCCAACAGCTCGCCGGGCAGCGGGGCGATGAACTTCAGATGCGATTCCTGCCTGGCCGCTATGCCTTGTTGGGCCATTATCGGAAGGCGTCGTAGGGATTTGGCGCTGGATGCGTTTCAGTTGTCCGACTCCATGATCGGGTTCGCCACCTGGTTGAGAGAAGCGAGGCACGATGCACTGCACACCCTCGACCTTCCCCAAAAAGAATCTCACGCCAGAAGATGACTTAAAAAGAGGAAAAAGGAAGCAAAGGGGAACTGGAGACATACCGTTTACAACTACCCACAATCCGCCTACAGTTTGGATATATATCTATCCAAGAGAAATCCCATGAACCGCTACCATATCCAGCGGGGAACTGCCCGCACCACCGTCACACTCGACTCAACCATCTGCGAGTTGCTGGCATTGAAAATGGGCAAGTCACCCGACACGCAGGATTCCCATGCAGTTGTACGTCAGTGGCTACAGGCTGTCACCGACAGCGAAGATGACCATGAGCGGGATAATTTCAGCCAATGGTTGAAAATGAAAGCCATCCTTTACATTGCGGATGATGGATTAATCACCAAACACCGTCAGTGGCAAGATCACATCGATAAAAGTTGGAACGAGGAGCTAACCCGCCGCGTCAACGAAGCTGACTCAGGCAAAGTTAGAATGATACCCAAAGATGATGTATTCAAGGCGGCGAGAGAGCAACTTGCATGATCGTCATCCATCCGGCGGCGCAGCAAGAGTTGATTGATGCGGCTGCCTATTACGAAGAACAGTTGACCGGATTGGGGACAGAGTATCTGGATGTTCTTGAACAAACCATTGACAAAATTGCCGTCAATCCATACTCCAGCTACTTGTCCCATCCGCATTTGCAGATTCGGCGGTCTATTGTTCCGCGTTTTCCCTATTTGGTGTATTACCGGGTGAATACAGGGCTGATCGATGTATTTGCCATCGCCCACCAGTCACGTAGGCCGGATTACTGGGTTGACCGCCCCGAAGTACATTAACCCCCTCTACGGCGCCCCTCCTTTTTCACATCGGCGCACGCTCCACAGAAACCACAAGGCCGGCACGAACAGCCACACCAGACGCGCCTGGTAGCGGTCGTCGGGGTTGGAGACGATGCCGGTGACGGCGGCGTTGGTCAGGGTGGCGAGCACGAGCAGCCAGAAGAAGCGGCTGGCCGGGGTTGACGGCCCCCGGTTGCGGAGGGCCAGGATCAGCCCCAGCGCCATGGCGAGTCCGATGGTTGTCTGGTGGACCAGACTGAGCCCCTTGAGACGCAGGTCTTCGACGTATTGACGGGCGGCGGTCTGACGGGCGATCTCGTTGGGGAAGTAGTGCTGCACCACATCCTGCAAGGGGGCCGCGTGCCAGATGTCCTGCCCCATGCCGCTGCCGGTACCGAATCTGGCAAGCTGCTCCAGCCAATTACCCAAGGCGGCACGCAGATTGGAGCCGGGATGGGCGAGCCAGGACCCAATCACGATCTGCCGCGCCTCCGGGCCGATGGTCCCCCACGCCTGCCAGCCGCCCATCTGTTCGAAGGCGGAACCGCGCTGCCAGAGAAAGTCGTTGGCCCCGTTGGGTCCGGCAAACAATTGGTCCTGATAGTCGCAGATACGGTAGCCGGCCTGGGGGCAGACCTCGCGCAGATAGCGTTGTGCCTCGCCGTCGCGGATGAGCCGGGCCAGGGCCATGATGGGCGCGTTGCGGCTCATGTAGGCCTCGCCGGTGGCAAGGTAGTGACTGACCGGCGTCACCAGGATGCCCGAGAGGACCACGCCCAGGACCCATCCGGCCTTCACCGCTGCAACCCCGCGCCAGGCCATGAATAGGCCCGCGAGGGCTACGGCGAGGGCTGTGGGCAGGTGGGAGGCATGGGCGCTGATCGCGGTCAGGGTGATAAGGATCAGCGCCAGGCGCCGAGCCGGGGAGAGGGGTGCCAGCAACAGCAGCCCCAACCCGGCCAGCATGATGCCGGTAAAGAAGTCGGGCATTACCTGGCTGGAGAACCAGGGCAGGCCGGTTCCCAACGCCAGAAACGGCAGACAGGTCAAGAATAGCCAGGGACTCCGCTGGGGCGGCAGCAGGGCGCGGAACAGCTCCACCAGCACATAGGCGCCGATGGCGGCCTGCGACAACACCACGGCCCAAAGGGTACCCATTTGTTCCGGTCCCGCCAGGAAGAGGCTGTAGGGAAGCGTCCGATAGTGTGCCGGGGTCAGGGTGAAGGCGGAGCGGATGTAGTCCATCGAATCGTAGAAGAAGAGGGGATGGCCGTTCCACAGGGCCGGCCAGCAGAGGACCAGGGTCGTCAGCATCCAAAGCAGCCACCAGCGGTCGGCGGATGCTGTCTCTGCGGGGGAGCTGTTTGTGTTCATCGTTGGGGAATGCTCCAGTTTTTCGCGGCCTGTGCGGGGTTTTTCATGGGTTCGCCGCGAAACACCAGGTGTTTGTTGGCCAGGTAGTTGAAGACCAGCGCCACGGCGGAACCCAGGGCCACACCCAGGACCGGCTGGGCGCGAACCGCATCCAGGGTCATGAGGGCCAGGGCGAAGCAGAGGTAGTTGATGCCACCGCCCAGGCCGTTCACCGCCAGGTAGCGGGTCCATTCTCGCCAGAGGCCGCGCTGGGGATCTGCGTCGAAGGTATAGCGGCGGTTGAGCAGCCAGGTCCCTGTCGCGGCCGCCAGATAGGAGAAAATCCGCGCCACAAGCGGGTCCAGCCCCAGTGCCATCAGGCCCTGAAGGACAACGGCATCGAGCAGAAAGCCGACGCAGCCAACCAGGCAAAAACGCAGAAACCGCATCTTCACAAATCTGCCAGGAGCAGATTTGGACGCCGACACGGCGCCCGCAGGGGGAAAAACAGGGACGTTTTTCATCAACCCGGCGGCGGACAGGCCAGATAATTGAGACGGCGCAGCTCTTGCCGTCCGCGCGTCACCGTGTCCAGGATCAGACCGCAGGCCATGCTGAGGGAGGCGAGGATCGTCAACCCGGTGGCCAGGATGGCGGTGGGAAAGCGCGGCACCAGGCCGGTTTCGATATAGGTGACGAAGAGCGGCGCGGCCAGGATCAGGGCCAGCAAGCCGAGGATCGCCCCGGCCAGGGAAAAGAACTCCAACGGCCGTTCGCTGCGGAACAGCTTGAGGATGGTGAGGAGGATGCGGAAACCGTCGCGATAGGTGTTCAGCTTGCTGGCCGATCCCTCCGGCCGCGAGCGGTAGGGGGTGACGGCCTCGTCCACCGGCATGCGCAGTTCCAGGGCGTGGATGGTCAGCTCGGTCTCGGTCTCGAACCCGGCGGAGATGGCCGGAAAGGTCTTGACGAAGCGGCGCGAGAAGACCCGGTAGCCGGAGAGGATGTCGCTGAACTGGCGGCCGAAGAGGGTGGCGACAAAGCCGGTCAGCAGGGCGTTGCCGAAGCGGTGGCCCCGGCGATAGGCGGCCTGCTCGCCCGACTCGCGGCAGCCCACCACCATGTCCAGCTGCGCGGCGCGCAGCCGTTCGATCATGGCCGGGGCGCTGGCGGCGTGGTAGGTGTCGTCGCCGTCCACCAGCACATAGATATCGGCGTCGATGTCGGCGAACATCCGCCGCACCACGTTGCCCTTGCCCTGGCGCGGCTCGGTGCGCACGATGGCGCCCGCCGTTGCCGCCGCCTCGCGGGTGCCGTCGCGGGAGTTGTTGTCGTAGACATAGACCGCCGCCTCGGGCAGGGCGGCGCGGAAGTCATGCACTACCTGGCCGATGGCGGCCTCTTCGTTGTAGCAAGGAATCAACACGGCGACGCGCTCCGGGGTATGCCAAGGGGCCGTGGCGGCGGGGAGATGCAAGAGATTGCTCATGGAATCGGTCATCACAGGTAAAAATCAAAGGGTCGCGGAAAACAGCCAGATGCTCCCCTGGGCCAAACTCGCCCCCATGAGGGCGCCGGCTGCCACGTCGCTGGGGTAGTGCAGCCCCAGGACCATGCGCGACAGGGCGACCAGCACTGCGAAGGGGACCACCAGCACGGCCCATTCGGGGTAGTAGTGCAACAGCACCCAACTGAAGCCGACCGCGTGCAGGGTATGGCCGGAGGGGAAGCTGAACTGGTCCAGCGCGGCGACGTTCTGGAAGATGTCGCCGCTGTGGTTGTAGGGGCGGACCCGCGCGGTCTTGCTCTTCAGCAGCTTGTAGAAGAAAAGCCCCACCAGCCCAACCAGGGCCATGTGCAGGGAGACGCCGGCTGCCTCCCATCCGTAGAGCACCGGCAGCATGGCCATCAGCACATACCAGAAGACCCCGTCGCCCAGGCGGCTGACGGCGGCGAAGAAGCGGCTGACCCGCTGCCAGGTATTGATGCGGTTGAAGAGCAGGCAGAGGGGTATCTCGGCATCGTTAAACTGATGGAGCAGTTTCATGGCGCACCTCGTGAAGGATCTTATGAATGGTCCGATGCAGTTGTCCCACCACCTGCTCCCAGTTGAGGCTGTGAGCCGTCCGATTGGCTTCGGCTCCCATGCGGCGGCGTAGCCCGGCGTCACCCGCCAGCTTGACGCCGGCGGCGATAAAGGCGTCGTTGTCGTCCAGGGTCACGGCGATGCCGTTCTCGCCGGAGCGGATGTACTCGCGCGCGGCGGCGTAATCGAAGGCCACCACCGGCAGACCGCAGGCCATGGCTTCGAGGATCACATTGCCGAAGGTCTCGCTGGTGCTGGGGAACAGAAAGAGATCGCTGCTGGCGTAGTGTTGCGCCAAGTCGACCCCGCTCCGCATGCCGGCGAAGAGGCAGTCGGGATGCAGCCGTTGCAGGCGCTTTCGTTCTGGACCATCTCCGACCAGCAGGAAACGGGCGCCGGGGCAGGTCTGCTGAATGGCGCGGAAGGCCGAGAAGGCGAGATGGAGATTCTTTTCCGGCGCCATGCGCGCCACCAGGGTAACCAGCAGTTGATCGGGCGTGACGCCCAGTTGCTCGCGCAGCCGCTCGTCGCGGTGACGCGGGTGGAACAGATCCGCGTCTATGCCCCGCTCCATGAGCCCCAGCTTTTCGTAACCGTCGGCGGCCAATTGCCGGCTCAACTCGCGGGTGGGGACCAGGGTAATCCTTGTCTGGTTGTGGATATGACGCAGGTAGTGCTTTGCCAGGTGGAAGAGGCTGCTCAGGTAGTAGCGGCTGTACTGGTCGTAGTTGGTGTGGAAGTCGCTGATGACCGGAATCGACAGCCGGTTGGCCGCCTTGATGGCCGAATAGCCTAACGGCCCCTCGGTGACGATCTGCACCAGATCGGGCCGCTGCCCGCGCCAAAGGCGGAGCAGGGGGTAGTATTGGGGAAAGCCCAGGCGCACCTCGTTGTAGAAGGGCAGGCTCAGTCCATTGACCAGGTATTCCTCGAAATCCTCCTCGCGCAGGGCCTTTTCACCCGGCTCGCGGCGCGGACGCACCAGTTGGACGCGGTAGCCGCCCCGGCGGCGCAACCCCTTTACCAGATGGTTGATGGTGTTGGCCACGCCGTTGATCTCCGGCGGCCAGGTCTCGGTGATCACCGCCAGCCGGACGGTCTCTCCTGGCGCCATGCCGATGGAGGGAAGAACTGCGGTAGCGTTGGCCGTCGGCACAGGTTGAGACACCTTGAATCAGCGTGGAAAGCGCATCGGACGTTGTTGGGTAGGTCGGCCTTCAGGCCGAGTGCGGCGTTGATGGACGGCCTGAAGGCCGACCTACCCCTTAAGATGCGCCCATTCTCCGGCGGCAATGCTGCAATTGGGTGACGGCTGCGTGACGGTTGGAAGACAAGAACTTTCTCCATGGAAACAAGCCTGTAACCTAAGCGGGACAGACTGGGCGGCATGGTCCTACCGAAGAGGTCGTCATGCCCGCCGTCTCCCCCCTGCGCCCCTTGCGTTACCGCAGCATCTGGCTGTCCGATGTCCACTTGGGCTTCAAGGGCTGTCAGGCCCGCTTCCTGCTCGATTTCCTCCATCACACCCAGTGCGAATACCTCTATCTGGTGGGCGACATCATCGATGTCTGGAACATGAAACGCGGGATCTATTGGCCCCAGGCGCACAACAACATTGTGCGTTCCCTGCTGGGCAAGGCCAAACACGATACCCAGGTTGTCTATGTACCTGGCAACCATGACGAAATCTTCCGGGAATACACCGGCATGACCATGGGCAACATCGCCATCCGCGACAATGCCATCCACATCACCGCCAAGGGACTGCGCCTATTGGTGCTGCACGGCGATGAATTCGACACCCTGGTCAAGTGCAGCCCCTGGCTGGCCCACATGGGCAGCCACGCCTACGATCTCCTGATCCGATTCAACATTCTGCTGAACGGATTCCGCCGCAGCTTCGGCATGCCCTACTGGTCGCTGGCCGGTTTCCTGAAGCAGAAGATCAAGAACGCCGTCAGCTACATCGGCAACTTCGAACAGGCGGTGGTATACGAAGCCGGGAAGCAAGGCGTGGATGGCCTGGTGTGCGGTCATATTCATCACGCCGCCATCCAGTCATACGGCGGCGTCGCCTACTACAACTGCGGCGACTGGGTCGAGAGCTGCACCGCCCTGGTGGAGGATTTCAGCGGCAATATCGGCCTGGTCCGCTGGGCCGAGAATGGCTTCGAAACCCTCATCCCCGCCGCGAGCGCTATCGGCGAACCGCTCTTTGCGCAAACCAAGGCGATTTGATGAAAAACGTCCCTGTTTTTCCCCCTGCGGGCGCCGTGTCGGCGTCCAAATCTGCTCCTGGCAGATTTGTGCTGCCGGCATCCGGGCCGGACAGGGCAGTCTCGTCCATCACCTGCCGGTATTCGTCCAGCATCTTGTCCGCCAGCGCGGGCGCCGACCAAGTCCCGGCATAGCGAACCGCCGCCTGCCCCATCCGGGCGCGCAGGCCCGGATCGCACAGCAATTGGATGGCCTTGGCGGCGAAGCCGACGACTTCTTCCTCGGCGATCAAGGCGGCGCCATGGCCGCCGTCGAGCACCTCCTTGGTCCCCATCACGGCAGTGGAGACCACCGGCACCCCCAAAGCCATCGCCTCCAGCAGCACCAAACCCTGGGTCTCGGTACGGGAGGAAAAGACAAAGACATCGCCGGCGCAATAACAGTCCTGCAAGTCGCCATCGCGTTTCAGATAGCCGGCCAGCAGGGCGTTCCCGGCCAGTCCCTCCCGCTGGATGCGCCGTTCCAGCGAGGCCCGCGCCGGCCCCTCCCCCGCCATCAGCAGCAGAATATTGGGTATCGTCTTTTTCACCTCGGCCAAAACATCGATCAAAAAGCAGAGATTCTTCTCATGGGCGAGACGCCCCACATGGACCATGACCGGCCGATCCGGCGGAATGCCCTGTCTGCGGCGGAAACGCGCCCCGTCGCCCGCCTCGAACGGTCGCGACTCGATGCCGGTGGGAATGACCGCCATCCGGTTGGTCACGCCGTAATTGCGCAAAACCTGGCACATGGCCTGGGACGGAACCACAATGCCATCGGCCGCGTTGCACTGGCTCGTCGAAAAGCGCCGCGCCGCCGCCCGCAGCAGGGCGCGGGGCAGAAAGCGGATGTACTTGTCCAGGTACTCCTCGAAGAAGGTGTGATAGCTCTCCACCACCGGAATGCCCAGCGCGCGGGCCAGCCGGAGCCCCTCGTAATGGGCGATGAAGGGGGTATGGATGTGGAGGATGTCGAAGCCCCTTTGGCGAAGGGTCCCGATCAGTTCGCGGATGGATCTGGCCCGGAGAATCCGGTCCTCGGGATCGACCGGCAAAAAGCGGGAGGGAATGCGGATGACCTCGAACGCCTGCACGGTCTCCTGACCGTAATCGGGGGCGATCAGCGTGACCTGATGGCCCTTCTCCACGAACTCCTTGGCAAAGGTCCAAATCGAGGTCGATACCCCGTTGATCCGGGGAAAGTAGACATCGGAGATCATCAAAATGCGCACGGGCCGCTCCCAGATGGAAATTCCGGGATTGCAGCAGGGGAAGTCGGACGGTTTCGTGACGGAACGGTGACGGGATGATGACAGGATCAAGGCCCCGCCGAGGGACGGGTACGCGGCTCGGGACCGTGGCGAACCCAGGGCCTCAAAAACTTCATTAGATGGTGCCCGGGACCGGAGTCGAACCGGTACGGCCGCAATGGCCGGCGGATTTTAAGTCCGCTGCGTCTACCAATTTCGCCACCCGGGCTGATGGGCTAACAAAAAAACCGGCGCTAGGCCGGTTTTTTTGAGTGGAGGCTCGGGCCGGAATCGAACCGACGTCCACGGATTTGCAGTCCGCTGCATAACCCCTCTGCCACCGAGCCGAACTTGTTTCGTAATTGCTGATGAAAAAACCCCGGCCGCTTGTGCTCGGGGTTTTCGATGTTTGGAGCGGGAAACGAGACTCGAACTCGCGACCCCAACCTTGGCAAGGTTGTGCTCTACCAACTGAGCTATTCCCGCAATGTCGATGGGCGGCATTTTAGTTTCCCCGGAAGGATTGTCAACACCTATGCCGTAAAATGCCGTAAAAGTTTTGTAATGAGACTCTTATTTTCCCCGTGTCAGGGCCGGCCACGCAGCCTGGAGATAGACCACCATGCTCCAGAGCGTCAACAGGGTCGCGACGTAGAGTAGGACGTATCCGACGGTGTAAGTGGGAAAGTTGCCGACAGGGGCCTGATAGATCAGCAGAAATATGGCGAGCATCTGCGCCGTGGTCTTGAACTTGCCCACCATGGAGACCGCCACCTGTGTCCGTTCTCCCAATTCCGCCATCCACTCCCTGAGCGCCGAGATGGTTATCTCCCGTCCGATGATGACCAGGGCCGGGATGGCCATCCAGGGTTTCGGGTCCCGCTGCACCAGGAGCACCAGTGCCGTGGCCACCATGAGCTTGTCGGCGACGGGGTCGAGGAAGGCGCCGAGCGAAGAGACTTGGCCCAGTCTGCGTGCCAGCCAGCCGTCCACCAGGTCGGTGAAGGCGGCGATGGCGAACACCAGCGCGCAGGCGGTATAGGCCCATTTCACCGGCAGATAGAAAAGGGGCACAAACACGGGGATCAGCGCGATCCGCAGCAGGGTCAGCAGGTTGGGGATGTTCATGGTCGTTATTCTCCCTCGCCGTGGAAGGCCTCATAGATCTGTTCCGCCAGGACGCCGCTGATCCCTTCCACCCTGGCCAGGTCCTCGATGCCGGCGCGGCTGACGCCCTGCAATCCGCCGAAGGCCTTCAGCAACTGCTGGCGGCGTTTGGCGCCGATGCCGGGGATGGACTCCAGGACCGATTGGGTCCGGACCTTGCCGCGCCGACGCCGGTGGCCGGTAATGGCGAAACGGTGCGCCTCGTCGCGGATCTGCTGGATCAAATGCAATGCGGGGGAATCGGCGGCTAGTATAGTGGGCGCCTCCCGGCCCAACAAGAACAGCCGCTCCAGACCGGGCCTGCGGTCCGCCCCCTTGGCGACGCCGATCAATTGGACCCCGGCGATCCCCAGTTCCCCCAGCACCTCCCCCGCCTGCGCCAGTTGCCCCTTGCCGCCGTCGATGAAGAGGATGTCGGGCAGCGGGGCCTCCCCCGCCTTGAGCCGGGCATAGCGTCGCTCCAGGGCCTGCCGCATGGCGGCGTAGTCGTCTCCCGGCTCGATGCCCTCGATATTGAACAAGCGGTAATCGGACTTGAGCGGGCCACTGGCATCGAACACCACGCAGGAGGCCACCGCCTTCTCGCCGCCCGTATGGCTGATGTCGAAGCACTCCATGCGCTCGGGCGTCTCTTCCAGGCCGAAGGCCTCCCGCAGGGCCTCCAGACGCTGCTGCACGCCCTCTTTTTGTGCCAGCCTGGCCCGCAGGGAGAGCCGGGCATTGTTGTCGGCCATCCTGAGCCAACGCGCCCGTTCGCCCCGAGGCCGGCAGCGGATCGCCACCCGGTGGCCGGCCTGCTCGCAGAGCACGGACTCCAGCGCCTCCCGGTCCTCCGGCTCGTGGCTCAGCAGCAGTTCGGCCGGGACCTGGCGGCCGATGTAGTGCTGGGCCAGGAAGGCCGACAACAGATCGGCCTCCTCCTGCCCGCCGGGCAATTTGGGGTAAAAGGCCTTGTTGCCCAGATTGCGGCCGCCACGGATGAAGAAGAGCTGGACGCAGGCCTGCCCCCCCTCGCAGGCGGCGGCCAGGATATCCAGATCCCCCTTCTCGTTGCTGACGTACTGCTTCTCCTGGATGCGGCGCAGGTCGGCGATCTGGTCGCGGAAGCGGGCGGCCTGTTCGAACTCCAGCCGCTCCGAGGCCTGCTCCATGCGCCCAGCCAGCTTGTCCATCACTTCGCTGGCGCGGCCTTCCAGAAAGAGAGCGGCATCCCCCACATCCCGGCCGTAGCCCGCCTCGTCGATGAGGGCCACGCAGGGGGCGGTGCAGCGTTTGATCTGGTATTGCAGACAGGGCCGGGAACGGTTGCGGAAGAAGCTATCCTCGCACTGGCGCACCGGAAAGAGCTTCTGCAAGAGTTGCAAGGTCTGGCGGATGGAACCGCCGCTGGGATAGGGGCCGAAGAAGCGCCCGCCCCCCTTGCGCGCCCCCCGGTGAGAGGTCAGACGCGGAAAGGGGTGGTCGGTGAGGTGGATGTAGGGGTAGCTCTTGTCGTCCCGCAGCAGCACGTTGTAGCGCGGCTGAAGGCCCTTGATCAGGTTGTTCTCCAGGATCAGGGCCTCGGCCTCGGTGTGGGTCACCGTGATCTCGATGGCGCGGATCTGGGAGACCATCGAATGGATGCGCCGGTTGAGGGTGCGGGTGAAATAGCTCCCCACCCGCCGCTGGAGGTTCTTCGCCTTGCCCACATAGAGCAGCCGTCCTTCCCCGTCCAGCATGCGATAGACGCCGGGGCGGCGGGTCAGGGTCTTGAGAAAGGCCTGGTGGTCGAATTCGGCGGTCAGCGGTTCGGTCATGGCCCGATTATCCAAGATTTCGGGCAAGGAAAGGCAGTATCGGAAAGGGGCCTGTCTATAATCAATCCATCCCTCTCCTTCCAGTGAAGACCATGGAACCTCAGACCCTACTCATCGTCGATGACGAGCCCGCCCAGTCGATCGCCGCCTGGCGGAACATGCCGTCCATAGATCTGGGAGATAGGGGAGTGCCTTTCATCATCGCCGCCGCCTGGCTCTGGCTGCTGCTCGTCCTGCCCGCCGCGCCCTTAGGGGCCGCCGAGCCGGTACCCGTCTTCGTCCTGCATTCCTACAGCCAGGAATACCCCTGGACCCGTGGCCAGCACAGCGGATTCATGGACGTTCTGAACGCGGACAAGGCCCGCGGCTACGATGTCCGCGCCGAGTATCTCGACACCAAGCGCACCGGCTACACCCCGGCCTACGGCGATCTCATCGCCGGCCAGTTGCGCGAAAAATACCGTGGCTACCGGCCGGCGGCGGTCTATGTCAGCGACGACAACGCCCTCAGCTTCGCCCTGACCCACCTCGACCAGATCTTTCCCCAGGTGCCGGTCTTCTTCTCCGGCGTCAACGACTACGGCGTCAGGCCGCGCCTCGATCCCGCGCGGGTCACCGGCGTATTCGAGAAGAAGGAGATCGGCCCCAATCTCGAACTGATGCGCATGATCGCGCGCGATGTCCGGGAGATCCTGGTGGTCGGCGACGCCACCGAGACCTACCGCGCCATCGAACACGAGATCCGCCTGGAACTGGCGCGCCAGCCCGGCATCAGCGCCACCTTCATCTCCGCCGCCCGGATCGAGGACCTCATCGCCCGCCTCAAGGCACAACGGACGCGCTTCGTCTTCCTGACCACCCTCGGGGCGATCGCAGGCCCGGACGGCCGCAAGCTCACCCTGCCGGAGACCATCGGCGCCATCGTCAAGGCCGGGGATTTCGTCGTCTTCAGCATGGAGGACGCCTACCTCTACCCCGGCGTCCTGGGCGGCTATGTCACCAGCGGCCCGCGCCAGGGCGGCGCGGCCGCCGGGCTGCTGCGCCGCTGGCTGGACGGGGAGCCCCTCACCGCCCTGCCGCCCATCGAGGCGAGCCCGAAACGACTACATCGTCGACGATATCGAACTGGCGCGCGCGGGGCTCGGCCTGCCGCCGGATGTCGCCCGGCAGGCGACCCATCTGAACGTCCCGCCGACCTTCTACCAGGCCAACCGTCCGCTGGTGCTCGGCAGCCTCTATGCCCTGGCTTCCCTGCTGATACTGGGTCTGATCGCCGCCCTGAGCCTCTATGTCCGCAAGAACCGGCAGATCGCCGAGGCCGCGCGGCAGCTCTCCGAGAGTGAGCAGCGGCTGCGGCTGGCGCAACAGAGCGCCAATGTCGGCATCTGGGACTGGTATGTCACCACCGGCCGGGTGACCTGGACCCCCGAACTGGAAGGGCTCTATGGCTATCCGGAGGGAAGCTTCCCCGGCACCTACGCGGCATTCAGCGCCCGCGTGGATCCCGATGACCTGGCCGAGGTGGAGCGTCTGCGCGACGCGGCGGTCGAGGCCCACCAGTCCTTCGACTTTGATTTCCGCATCTGCCTGCCGTCGGGCGTCACGCGATGGATCAACTGCAAGGGCGCCGCGCTCTATGGGCGCGACGGCGGCCCACAGCGCGTTTTCGGCGTCAACATCGACATCACCCGGCGCAAGGTGGCCGAGGAGCAACTGCGCAAGCTTTCCCAGGCGGTGGAGCAGAGCCCGGAAAGCATCCTCATCACCGGCCTGGATGCCCGCATCGAGTATGTCAACGCGGCCTTTCTGAATACCACCGGCTACCGGCTCGAAGAGGTGATCGGCCAGAACCCCCGCATCCTCCAGTCCGGCAAGACCCCGCCGGAGATCCATGCCTCCCTCTGGAGCGCCCTGGCCCGGGGCGAGGCCTGGAAGGGCGAGTTCACCAACCGGCGCCGGGACGGCAGCGAATTCACCGAGTTCGCCCACATCAGTCCGATCCGCCAGCTCGATGGCAGGATCAGCCATTACGTGGCGGTGCAGGAGGACATCACCGAGAAGAAACACATGGCGTCCGAGCTGGACCGCCATCGCCGGCACCTGGAGGAAGAGGTGGCCCAGCGCACCGCCGAACTGACCACTGCCCGCGACCGGGCCGAGGCGGCGGTCCGTGCCAAGGCGGCCTTCCTGGCCAACATGAGCCACGAGATCCGCACACCGATGAACGCTATCCTGGGCATGGCCCACCTGCTGCGGCGCGGCCAGACCACCCCGGAACAGCTCGACCATATCGACAAGATCAATGTGGCCGGGCGCCATCTGCTCGGGGTCATCAACGACATCCTCGACCTCTCCAAGGTGGAGGCGGGCAAGTTCAAACTGGAGGCGCGGCCGCTGAATCCCGCCACCATCCCCCTGCACTGCGTCTCCCTGCTGGCCGAGCAGGCACGCCAGAAGGGCCTGGAACTGCGACTGGAGACCGGGGCGCTGCCCGAGCAGTTGTTCGGCGACGCCAGCCGGCTCACCCAGGCCCTGCTCAACCTGGCCGGCAATGCCCTGAAGTTCACCCGGCGCGGTCACGTCAGCCTGCATACCCGGCTGGTGTCGGAGGACGAGGCGGGGGCGCTGCTGCGCTTCGAAGTAGCGGACAGCGGCATCGGTATCGCCCCCGAAGCCCTGCCCCGGCTGTTCCGCGCCTTCGAACAGGCGGACAGCTCCACCACCCGCCGCTATGGCGGCAGCGGCCTGGGGCTGGCCATCACCCGCTATCTCGCCGAGCTGATGGGCGGCGAGGTCGGCGCCGAAAGCACCGCCGGTGTCGGCAGCACCTTCTGGTTCACCGCCCGGCTCGCCCGCTGCGCCGCCGGGGTGGCGGGCAGCTTGGACAATGACGAACCGAAGCGGAATGCCGAGGCGATCCTGGCGCGCGACTACCGCAGCGCCCGCCTCCTGCTGGTCGAGGACGAACCCGTCAATCAGGAGGTGGGCCGCGGCCTGTTGAGCGGCATCGGCCTATGGGTCGAGGTAGCGGAAAACGGCGCCCAGGCCGTGCGGCGGATCCTCGGCGGCGAGCGCTTCGAGGCCATCCTGATGGACATGCAGATGCCGGAGATGGACGGACTGGAGGCAACCCGGCAGATCCGTCAATTGCCAGAGGGCGGGACGGTGCCCATCCTGGCCATGACCGCCAACGCCTTCGCCGAGGATCGGGAACGCTGCCTGGCCGCCGGCATGAACGACTTCGTCGCCAAGCCGGTGGAGCCCGAGGCCCTGTTCGCCACTCTGCTCCATTGGCTGCCGCCGCGCGCGCCGCGCGCCGAGGCACCGGCCATGCCCGAGGCAGCCCCAGACGCCGCCGCCATCGCGGCCCTGCGCAGTCAACTGGCGGCCCTCGACGGCCCGGAGCTGGAGCAGACCCTGCGCATCCTGCACGGCGACGTGGCGCAGTATACCGGCATGCTGCGGGGTTTCGCCGAACGGTACAGCCGCGATACCTCGGCGCTCGATGACCTGCTGGCGGCGGGCCGGATGGAGGATGCCCGCCAGCTCGCCCATCGTCTCAAGGGCGCGGCCGGGTCCCTGGGACTGGCCCGTCTGCGGGCCGCCGCCGTGGAGCTGGACGATTGTCTGCGCCAAGGCGAGGAGGCCGAGGCGCTTGCCGGCCCTGTGGCCGGTCTGATGCAGGAGATGGCCATCCTGCGCGATGCGGTGGCCGGACTTCCCGCCGAAGGGGAGATGGGGGTGGCGAACATCGATGAGGCGCAGGTCCAGGCATTGCTGGAGGAGATGGAAGGGCTCCTCGCCACCGACGATGCCGCCGCGTACCACTTGCTCGCACAACAACGCACCCAGTTGCGCCGGGCTATCGGCCCCGACCTGGAGCCCTTGGCCCATCAGATCGAGGCATTCGATTTTCCGGCCGCCCTGGTGACCCTCCGCGCCTTGCGGGCGAGGTAGCCACGGTCAGGCGGTTAAGCAAGGAATTTAGATTAGATGTGGTTATTCAGCTCCCCCTCCCTTCGGGAGGGGGTTGGGGGGAGGGCTGGGCGTAGATCGGGCACCTCTGCCCGAATCGACCTCTTACCCCCTCCCCAACCCTCCCCCTCAAAGGGGGAGGGGGTAAGGTAACTCCCGAATTGGGCTGAATAGTTACATTTTGATTAGGGCCCTTGCTCGGGCAAAGACGGCGCGGAACATCTCGGGTGTCAGGCGGCGGGTTTGGGTGTTGTAGCGGCTGCAATGGTAGGAGTCGAGCAGCAGCCTTCCGGCGACCGGATGCTCCCTGCCGTGGCCGAAGGAATGGAGAGAGGCACGCTCCCCCACGGCCCTGAGTACGGCGTTGTGGGCGATGGACCCCAGGGCCAGGATGAGCGCCCCAGCCGGCAGTGCCTTGATTTCTGCCGCGAGGAACCCGTTGCAACGACGGATCTCGTCCCCATTGGGCTTGTTTTGCGGCGGCAGGCACTTGACGGCATTGGTGATGCGGCAATCGATCAGCCTCAGACCGTCATCGCGGGAGACGGATTCCGGCCCGCTGGCAAAGCCGAATTCATGCAGGGTGGCGTACAACAGGATGCCCGCATGGTCTCCGGTGAAAGGCCGCCCGGTGCGGTTGGCACCGTGCATGCCGGGCGCCAGGCCGACGATCAGCAGACGGGGATTCGGATCGCCGAAGGGGGCGACCGGCGCGGCGTGGTATCCAGGGTTATCGGCTTGGACCTGGGCGAGAAAGGCAGAGAGCCGGGAGCAGGCGGAACAGGCGGGGTCAAACATCGCGATCGTCTGGCTCAATCCGGGCTGCCCCCCAACATGCCATGGCGGATGGCCAGGTGGGTAAGATCCACGTCCGTCTTCACCCCGAGCTTTCCATACAGCCGGTACCTGTAGGTGCTGACGGTCTTGGGGCTGAGGAAAAGGTTGTCGGCGATATCCTGGGTCTTCACCCCTTGCACGATCATCATCAGCACCTGCAACTCGCGCTGGGTCAGATCGAGGAAGGGGGCGGACTCTTCCTTACCGCTCAAGATGGCCATCGAAAGGCTGCGAGCCAGCTCCGTGGCGATATAGGGCTGCCCCCGGTTCACCGTGCGGATGGCCTCGAACAGCTCTTCCGCCGAACAACCCTTCGTCAGATAACCCAGGGCACCGGCCTCGCTCATCTGACTGGGAAAAGGCGACGCGAACTGCACGCTCAGGGCAATGACCTTGGTGTCTGGAAAGGTCCGGGAGATATGGCCGGTTGCCGCGATGCCACCCATGCCGGGCATCAGCACATCCATCAAGACAACCGAGGGGCTGAGACTGGCGACCAGTTTCAGCGCATCCTCGCCGTTCGAGGCCTCACCGGCGACCTCAAACTCGTCGGAGGATTCGAGAATCCGGCGAAACCCGGTTCGGACCAACTCATGGTCATCAACCACCAAAACCTGGATCACCCGGCCCCCTAGACCTTGAAAGAAACTCCATCTCCAACAACCCGCCGCTAAAAATCACAGGGATGGGATTTTTAGCGGTTTCCTTAAGAGTCGAATGGATATAGCGGCCAATAATGTCGTAATTCCAAGGGATTGTCATCACATCATCGGGTATTGAACCCACAGGGTCATCCGGGGAGCGCCTCAAGACTTTAATGGGACCTCTAATCGGGCCGCAGGGGACAGAAGAGGTCGCTCCCAACGGAGTTCTCTGGAATCTCGCTCGGATCGATTCGTTCGGTTATTTCTACCCTGTCACATTTATCTTCTTGATTCTATAGTGGATTGTATATAAACCCCATCATCTTGCCGACCTCCTGGACCTCCGACCCGGATCGCTGTTCGGCGGTGGGGGTGCCGAAGGAACAGCAGGTGCCCAAGAGCAAGACGGAACTGGCCTTGGAGATGGTGCGCCACCAGCGTCGGCAAGGCATCCGGTTTACCTGGGTGGGTGCGGACGGACTGTACGGCAACGATCCCGCCTTCCTGCGGGCGCTGGACGACGACGGCGAGTGTTTCCTGATCGACATCCACAGCGACCAGCGGCTGTACCGGGAAGACCCCGAGCCGAAGGTGCTAGAGCGCCAGGGGCCGCGTGGCCGCGTACCTCGTCGGCTGCAAGCACGGAGTGAAGCGATAGAAGCCCGTGACTGGGTGGCCCGGCAACCGGAGGCAGATGCAAAGCCAGCGCTACTGGATCAAGTGGCAGTTCCAGGACGCCAAGGGGCAGGTCGGGATAGGTCATTACCAAGCGCACGGCTGGAAGTCCTGGCATCACCACATGACACTGGTGGCGAAGGCGATGCTGTTCCTGCTGGAAGGCGGCTTCGACAACATTCGGCGTATCCGTCCGCCACCGCAAGCGACAGGCTTCCATCGATGCAGCCTATTGCAAACAGGAACGCGCCGATGCCATGGTTGCTACTGGCTGAACTTCCAGTGCAAATGCGAAATTGTTCCGCTTGTCAAGGCGATGAATGTGACAAAGTAGAACTAGCAGCCTGTCGGACTTAACCGTTTGAAGCGAAAATCACCGGGAGCGAATCAAATCAGCTTTATCGAACGAGGCGAATAGTGGCGCTATTTAACGAGTTCGATAAGCTGAGTTGATCGCTCTCCGGGGATTTGCAGCCAAACAGCGTTAAGTCCGACAGGCTGCTAGGCATTGGCAGGGGATAAATCCACGAGAATCTCCCTGAATTGTTCCAGTGCCGCCTCCAGGTCTTCGACGATCTCTGCAGCAATGATCTCTGGCGCGGGCAGGGTGTCGGAATCCGACAGCGATTCATCCCTCAACCAGAAGATGTCCAGGCTGGCCTTGTCGCGGTTGACAAGGTCTTCGTAGTCGTAGGCGCGCCAGCGGCCGTCGGGGGTTTTCTCCGACCACGTGGCCTTGCGATCATGCCGGTTCTCCGGCTTGTAACACCGCACGAACTCATCCAGATCCTCCCGCTTCAGCGGATCGGTCTTGAGCGTGAAGTGCATGTTGGTGCGCAGGTCGTAGATCCACAGCTTCTTGGTCCACAGGGTTTTGGCGGCGGGCCTTCTTGTCGAAGAACAGCACGTTCGCCTTCACGCCCTGGGCGTAGAACAGGCCGGTGGGCAGGCGCAGCAGGGTGTGGACGTCGCAGTCGTGCAGCAGTTTGCGGCGGATGGTCTCGCCTGCCCCGCCTTCGAACAGCACGTTGTCCGGCAGCACCAGGGCCGCGCGGCCGTTCTGCTTCAGCAGCGTCTTCACGTGCTGGACGAAGTTGAGCTGCTTGTTCGAGGTGGTGGCCCAGAAGTCGTCACGCTCGACGGTGTCGCGCTCCTTGCTGACCTTGCCCTCCTCGCCCACGATGGTCGTGCTGCTCTTCTTGCCGAAGGGCGGATTGGTCAGCACCAGGTCGAAGCGCTCGCCGGGGTCGGCGGCCAGCGAATCGCCCACCGCAATCGGCTCGAACTCCTGGCTGCCGATGCCATGCAGCAGCATGTTCATGGCGCACAGCCGGGCGGTGGCCTGCACCAGTTCCCAGCCCTTGAAGCTTTCCCCGCGCAGTTTCTTCTTCTCCGCCGAAGTCATGTTGGGGTAATGCTTCACCACATAGTCGTGCGCCGCCAGCAGAAAGCCGCCGGTGCCGCAGGCCGGGTCGGAGATAGTCTCGCCGGGCCGGGGCGCCATCGCATCGACAATCGCCTGGATCAGCGGGCGCGGCGTGAAGTACTGGCCCGCGCCCGACTTGGTGTCCTGCGCGTTCTTCTCCAGCAGGCCCTCGTAGGCGTCGCCCTTCACGTCGGCGCTCATCGACACCCAGGTTTCCCCGGGTCTTCCAGGCTTATCGATCAGGTCCACGATCAGCCGCCGCAGCTTGGCCGGGTCCTGGAACTTGTTCTGCGACTTGTTGAAGATCAGGCCGAGCAGGCCTTTCTGCCTGCCCAGTTGTTCCAGGGTGTGGCGGTAGTGGTCGAACAGCTCGTCGCCGTCCTTCCTCAACAGGCTCGCCCAGTCATAGCCGGCGGGCACCGGGCTGGCCTGGTTGTAGGGCTGCCGGCTGCGCTCATCGGCCATCTTCAGGAACAGCAGATAGGTGAGCTGCTCGACGTAGTCGCCGTAGCTCATGCCGTCGTCGCGCAGGACGTTGCAGTAGTTCCAGAGTTTCTGGACGATGGTTGCGGTGTTCACTGCGTGGGTTCCTTATTCTTTTCTTGACTCATGTTGCCGATTGCCCGCATGCGGCGGATCAATTCAGGCAGGCGTGCCTGGCTGGCGGCATCGCCGGGAAGATGTCCGGGCAGCGCCATCAGAAAGTTGCGATCTCCGAGCAAGGTATTGATCTCAGCCGCGATATAGCGCCGCAATTCGCCATCCGCTTGATCAATCTCCTGCAGCAACTCAGGTCGTCCATCGACCACCGTAATAATGTCTTCGAGGTCATGGCTGGCGAGATAGTCGTTGTTACCCCGGCCATGAAAAGCCTCGAACTTCGTTGCCACAAATACCGGGGCTGTAATCAGCCGGATATCCAGGCCATTCGGCAGATTGATCCGCGCAGCGGTTTCAATGGCCAGGGGATACCAGCGGTTATGAAACCCCAGTATGCCGGGCTGGCTGGGCATCAGGTCGAGCGCAATGCCGTGCAACACCCAGCGGCAGATCGGCGCCTCGGGCGAAAGATCATGCTTGAAGCCACGCGCTTCGACCGCCTTTTCCATCGCGTGGTAATCGGCGGTGGAAATGGCATGCACCACCACATCCACATCCTGCGTAGCCCGGATAGCCTGGGCGCGCGGCGTAGTCAGGAGCAAGCCCGTCGCGCACCCGCCCACGAAAACCAGCGAATCGCACAAGTCCCCCAGCGATTTTGCGATCAGCATCAAAATCGGCAGGTTCGGATCATCCATCCTGAAAACATTCTCGCTCACTGCAAACGTTCCTCAAGGTATTTACGGGCCAGTTCGCGCTCCCTTGCCTGCCCGGCCCTCAACGCATCGAACAAGGCCAGCAACTCATAGAGCACGGGGTCTTCCCGTGCCGCCAGCGGCAGGTTCTCGTACAAAGGCAGCAAGCCCGGCCCCCGCGCGATACCTTCGGGATGCGGCCACACCGGAGGCGGCTCGTTCGACGCGACGATCATCTCCTTGAGCGGAGAAACGCCGTAGACCGTTGGGAAGCCGATCGTGATTTCGCCCCGCACGGCCGGATAGGCATACGGCGCCCCGTAAATCACGAATCCGCGCAGCGCCGCCAATACCGGCCCGGGCTGACCATCGACCAACGCCACCAGCCGCGCAGCCGTCAAACGCTGCACAGCGGCGTGCGCCTCAAAGCGAGACATTCGCATGACGTCGGCCAAAACGGCATAGGGCATCCACTGCCCTTTCAGGGCCACCAGTTTCAAGGCGACCGCCAGATCCTGCGGTTTGAGCACCCACTGGCGCCCGCTCGCCCGCTTCATCGCAACGGATTTTTCAGATGACATAGCGCTTCTCGTATGCTGTATGCATATAGCATACATAAAATTAAGAAGCTGGCAATACTAAGCTGCCATATGTTGTATGCATACCGCATATAGACCACCAGACTGTCGTTATCTGGCCGGTTTGAATTTTTGAACCGATGCAAACCCAGGGTTTGCAAAATTGACCCAACTTAAACCTAGCGCAATGCCCGGCGCGTAACAGAGAAAATATATCGAGTACGCGATAGTTCAGCTATTCGAGGAAATATTGCGCACACCACATATCTGCCGCACCACTATCTTCGCGCCACCATTTTTATAGATGTCGCAAGACAGCGTACCGCAGATCATCATCACCCCAGATGGCCACCATGTTTGCCATCATCATGATGATGGCAAACATGGTGGGCGCGGCGTGAAGTACTGGCTCGCGCCGGACTTGGTGTCCTGCGCGTTCTTCTCCAGCAGGCCCTCGTAGGCGTCGCCCTTCACGTCGGCGCTCATCGACACCCAGGTTTCCTTGTCGATCAGGTCAACGATCAACCGCCGCAACTTGGCCGGGTCCTGAAACTTGTTCTGCGACTTGGTGAAGATCAGGCCGAGGAGGCCTTTCTGGTGGCCCAGTTGCTCCAGCGTGTGGCGGTAGTGGTCGAACAGCTCGTCGCCGTCCCGCCACAACAGGCTGGCCCAATCATGGGACTTGGGCACTGGGCTGGGCTGGTTGTAAGGCGGCTTGCAGCGCTCGTCCGCCATCTTCAGGAACAGCAGATAGGTGAGCTGCTCGACGTAGTCGCCGTAGCTCATGCCGTCGTCACGCAGGACGTTGCAGTAGTTCCAGAGTTTCTGGACGATGGTGGCGGTGTTCAAACGCTACTCCTGGCGCGCTATCGCACGCAGTTTGTCTTCAAGGTCGGGCAGACGCTGCTGGCTTGCCAAATCTCCCGGCATATGGCCCGGCAACGCCTCGATGAAGGCTGGCGTGGCAAGCAGGGTGGCAACGCGCTCCCCAAGATAGGTTCTCAATTCGCTTCGGCTGGTCCGGCATTCAGCGATCAGGCTGTCCCTGCCATCGATGACCGCCAAGAAATCGCCCAGATCGTGGCTGAACAAATAGTCGTTATTGCCGCGCCCGGAAAATGCCTCCAATTTGGTCGCCAGGAAAACCGGGGCCGCGACCAGACGGATCATCCTGCCGCTGGGCAATGCCTGAGGGGCAGCCGTCTCCAGCGCCAACGGATACCAACGATTGGAAAACCCCAGAATGCTCTCCACCGGGGGCATCACATCCACCGCCACCGCCCCCGCGCGCCAGCGGCAGATCGGCGCATCCGGGCTCATGTCATGGCGAAAGCCCCGAGCCGTCAAAGTTTTTCCCACGCGATGGTAGTCCGCCAAGGTCAGGGCCTGGACCAGCAAATCCACATCTTCCGTGGGTCGAATCGAAGGCATGGCCGGGTCGGTAATCAGCAAGCCCGCAACCGCGCCGCCGACAAACACGAACGCTTCCAGCAGGTCGTCGCCCAGCCTCTGGGCAACCGATTCCAGCATCAACACATTGACGTCGTTGGGGTTCATCCTGCCAGCCGCTCATCCAGCATCGGCATGGCCAAGGCTCGCTCGCGTGGACTGCCACCACGCACCGCATCGAACAACACCAGCAATTCATACAGCGCGGGATTTCTTCCCGCCGCTTCGGGCACCGTAGTCAGTTATAAAAAGGAAAAAAAGAAGGGGACCCTCGTAGTTCGGAGCCCAAGTGCTTGACTTGAGATTGTATCCACCGAGAAGTTGGAGGTATCCCCATGAACAAGCGTAGATATCGTAGCGT
>Ga0208863_1000436_pt1 | contig 42473 bp, 51 predicted proteins | sample RifOxyD3_FD_184040 | JGI IMG/M metagenome (GOLD analysis project Ga0208863, IMG submission 184040) | Soil microbial communities from Rifle, Colorado - Rifle Oxygen_injection D3 (SPAdes) | ecosystem: Environmental > Terrestrial > Deep subsurface > Rock core/Sediment | place: Rifle, Colorado...
CCTTTCGCCTGTTAAACTCCGGCTAGGGCGTTGCTGGTACTGACGGCGAACTGGCCTTTGGCATCATACGTGCTGCGGGTAGTGCGCGGTACAATCACGGCATCCGAACCGGCGGCAGGCGCGGCGGCCTCCCCTGCACTCCCGTTGCAGTTGCGCGTCGTCACGGAGGTTTTGTTGCCGAACGTATCGTAGGTATATTCGGTGACAAGGCAGAGTTGTGCATTGCCCGGTTCGATCACTTCTTTGATGAGCAACCCGCTCAGCGGATCATACGTAAAGCTGGAGCTACGGGTTGCCGTTGCAGCCTGTGCCTGCGGCATGGACAGAGTAAAAGCCAGCAAGGCTGCCGTAATGGCGAGAGGTAAGCGCTGAATCATGAGCGTAGATTCCTAGTCGTTTAAGGTTTAGTGCTGCTGACTGTGGCGTTGGTTAAGCGCCCCAAGTACCAGTTTCCCGTGTCATTGACATAGGTGTTGGTGGTGGTCTTGCTGTAACCATCTGGCGTCGAGACGGTGATCACCGTCGGATTGCCGTAGGCATCGTACGTGGTGCCAGTGGTGACTGTGCTGATCAGCCCCCCGGTCAGCTCGTAGCTGGTTTCCACGCTTTGCGTCAGTTGCGGGGCGTGGTACTGCGCACTCCACGCCGCATTGACGGTCGAGGCCCAAGTGTTGGAGACATTGTTGAGCACGACTCCGGTTGCAGTCTGTTTCTGCGCTGTCAGCGGCAATCCTTGGAACGGATAGTCTTGACGGTAGGTCGTCGTGCTGACAATACCGGTTTGCGGGTCAGTATTGACTGTTTGTCTGAAGCCCAGGAACCCGCCGCCGGTCAGGTGGCTTTTAGCACCCGTGTAGCGGTAATTGCTGACGTAGTCCCCGCCAACGCCGTTGCTGGAAGAGACCGAGGAAACAACATACAGCGGAGCCTGGATGTCCACGAGCGGATAGGTAGCAGTGGATTCCTTGGTATAAACTGTCGCATCAGTCAGCGGTTTGTAGGCGATGGCAGTGGAAGCGCCGAGACCGTTGGTAATAGTTAACAGCAGGTCGGGAAAGTGGGGGGAGGCAGATCTGACCATTACTCGCGAGCTCAACGGATTTACAAACCACAAATCCGGTTTGCCGTCCCCGTTAAAATCATTAAATCCGAACCATCCTTGACCCGCCCAATTATTTCCGTTCGCCCACTCGGTCTCCGGCGCAAAGCCCGCTCCTGTGGACAGTCTGACCATTACTCGCGAGCTCGACGGATTTACAAACCACAAATCCGGTTTGCCGTCCCCGTTAAAATCATTAAATCCGAACCATCCTTGACCCGCCCAATTATTTCCGTTCGCCCACTCGGTCTCCGGCGCAAAGCCCGTTCCTCCCTGTTGCCAGCCCAGTTTCGTTGGCTTCAAACAAGTTGCCGTTACAGCCAATCCATCACACTCTTGCAGTTGCGTGACTCGGGACCGTTTAGTGGCCGTGCTGACGTCATAAGCCAGGCGATAGTCCTTCACCAACGTATCCACCCCCTTCACCACGGTATAGGTATAGATGTGGTCGATCAGCCAGGGTGTGCCGATCCTGGAGCCGCCGTCATAGCCAATTTGCGTATCGGTTCGAGCCAGCAGATGGAAATCGACGTGGCTATACGGTAAAAGTCCTGCACGGGCATTGCCGGTATACAGAATCGAAGTGGGCACATACGCCCCCCAGGTAACGGTATCCTTGGCATATTTGACAGCCAGGTAGTTCCCCTTGCTGTCGGTGATTTTGTTCACAGCCCACACGCGAATCGGACGGGACGCCGCCGTCGCTGCCGGGCCTTGGGTTTCTACGGCGGAATCCACTGTGTTACCGAACTCCATGATCTGCCCGCTCTTGGTCCAGACCTTGAAATATCCGGGGCCTGTTACGGGTGAACCACTGGTGCCATAGGAAATGATTCTGCTAAAACTCTCCCCCTCGGTACGGTACTCGGTGCCACTCGAACCGTAACTACCTGCAATCGCGACCAGACGCTGACCGTCAAGACAAAGACTGTCACTCGCCGTGTAGTTGACAGCTGATTTGACCCCATCCTGTATGAGCGTCTTCGGACAACGGGTAATCGCTGAAAGCCCGGAAAGACTCCACCCCATTCCCAACAGACCATTCCCACCCTGGCTGTTATAGGAGAGCGCCAAACTCGGCGCCATACCAGCGGTACCGGGCGGCACTGCAATCGGCACGGTATAGCTGGCCGCACCGGAAGGGGTGACATCAAACTGACCGGGCGTAAAGAACGTTGCCTGCGCCGGTGATGCTATCAATAGGCTGGATGCTGTTGCCAAAACAGCCGTTGCACGAACCGCTGGTGTAGTTACGCGCGAGATTGATCTGGCAACCGTGCCGATTACCGATTTAATAGCACAAACACCGATGAAATTTTGAGTCACAGTTTTACCCCTATGGCAGAAAGACCATTGATTTTTTTTGCAAGCCAACCGCCACTTCACCGGCTGGCTGATGATTTTTGGAATAAGTAAGCGTTATGGCAACGTTGCAGGCACACCAGATTGAACCGTCAACACCGGCATTGCAGTAATGCCAGACGCAGCCATCGGATCTAGAACCGGCGTCATGGAAAGAAGATCTGGAGCTGGGTTTGAAGCGTCTGGCATGGGTGGAGCAGGCCAAACCGGATCCGGTGGCAAAACAAGGGCAGGATCAACAGGCACGTCACTCCCTGCCATTGATGGAGAACTGATGAGCAGCGGGAGTGACAACAACATCACACCCAATATGCTGCACGAAATACGTTGCAGTTGAGATGCTTCTATCGCACCTTTGTCATTTTGATTCATACAAAAAATTCCGGAACATTAAATAGGAGAAACTCGTAACGGTATCACCGCCAAAATTATACAAAACCAAACTTACATGTCCCTTACAAACGATATGATTATTGTCAGGTTAACGCAAAAAAATTGAAGGCAAGCCTCCTGAGCCCTGATGCTTTGGCTGTTTTAGCCTGAACTTTGCATAAATTTTCGTCTGTGCAATTTTAAAAAGTGTCGTGCCATTTTTTTGATTTTCTGGCGAAGTTTCCCCCAGCCCCCACTGGCGGGGTGAAGCGTGAGTCAGTTATTGAAAAGGGTGGGTGGCGTGGTCTCGTGTGCCAAACGTGCCAAGTCATGGAGAGGCTCGCATGGCGGGTTTCCTTCCAGCAAAGCAAAGTCGCTGACAAACCTGTGCCAGTATTGTTTTGACCGGGCAGGACGTAGGCAGGTGGAGGTGCACCCGATCTTTGTATTGTTTGACCCTTACGGCAATCTTGAACAGAGAGAGGAAGACCGTCTTGGGTTGAGCCTTTGCCAGCGTTGTGCCTTGCAATCCCGGTTGGCGCAACTGCTGGTGCAACACGTAAGCTGCCGCCGTCAGCAGTAGGCGACCGCAGTTGGCAACGAAGGTTGACGCTGAGGTCCGGTCGGACTTCAGATCGCATTTGACTTGCTTGTTCCAGTTTTCCGCCTGTCCGCGTCCGCAATAGTCTTGTTGATAGAGCGTGCTGGGTGTCGGACTACGTAGCGTGGTCACGACGAAACGTTCGTTGTCCTTATTGGGTGCGCCATTGCTGCCTGCCTGTACCTCTGCCTTGAGTACCACGCGATGCGTTTTCGACCAGGACTTGTGCTGGATCAGCACATCCACGATAGCGTCGCTCCGTTGCTAGACGCGGCCTGGATACTGGATACCGATACGATAAGGTGATGGGTTGGGGCTACACTACAGAGTTAAATTGCATGTTTTTTCTAATATACTGATTTTATTTATATTTTTACATTGCGCATTGGCTTTGCTTGAGTTGATAACCGTGCTGTAAAATTCAGCCATGCGTTCAGCCTGACGACTGGCAGACCATTCACGCGCATACTCCCGGCCCAAATCGCCCAGTGAATTGCGCGCCTCACCGTCTGTGAGCATACGGATGATTTTTCCGGAGAAATCCGCCAGTTCTTCCCGGGCTACCCAGACGCCTGCGCCATTTTTCAGTACATCCAGCGTGCCTAGCTCTGCGGTCGATACCACCGGTGTGCCTTGCGCCATGGCTTCTAGCAACACCAAGCCCTGTGTCTCGGTGCGGGAGGCGAAGATAAAGATGTCTGCCGCGCGATAGCAGTCGTTGAGTTCGGTCTGCCGATCCAGATAGCCGATGAACTGCACATTGTCATTCAGCCCCTGTGTCTTTGCTTCCTGTTCCAGTGCCGTGCGAGCCGGGCCTTCGCCGGCGATGACAAACAGCACATCGGGAATTTCCTTTTTGACGCAGGCAACGGCCTTGAGCAGAAAGCCGATATTCTTTTCATGTGCTACACGTCCCAGAAACAGCAGTACCGGCCTGTCCTGAGCGATGCCCTGTTTCTCGCGAAAAGCAGTGCGATTCCCCGGCGTAAATCGTGCGGTCTCAATGCCGGTTGGAATCACCTGTGTCGGTGTGGTGATGCCGTAGTCCTTTAAGACCTGTAGCATGGGGTTGGATGGTACAACCATGCCTTCCAGACTGTTGCCCTGATGACGCGAGAAGCGACGAGCGGCCAGTCGCATCAGTTTTCTGGGAACCAGCGGAATGTAGTGGTAAAGATACTCTTCAAAAAAGGTATGATAGGTCTCCACGCAGGGGATGCCCAGTACCCGAGCCATCTTCACGCCCAGATAATGCGCCACAAACGGCGTTTGTACGTGGATCACGTCATAGCGCTCTTGGCGCAATCTCTCCAGATGCTGCATTGCTGCGCCATAGCGCATAAAGCGGTCTTCAGGGTCCATTGGAACGCTACGTGCAGGGATGCGCCATATATCCGATTCATCCGTGCTGCTGGTCTGGTATTCGGGCGCGATCAGATGAACCGTGTGGCTCTGTGCGCGCAACTCCTGGCGGAAGGTCTGCATCGAAGTGGATACGCCGTTGACGCGCGGGAAATAGACATCAGAAATGAACAGGATTTTCATGGTGTTCTCCGTATATTTTAGGGGCGCAGGGCCAGTGCTGTGGTGGGTTTGTTCCAGTGAATTAACTCCATGCGACCGTCCAGATGTTCAACGATGGCGGTGCAGCTATCTACCCAGTCGCCGCAGTTGATATAGCTCAGTCCATCAACCTCCTTGATCATCGGCCAGTGAATATGGCCGCAGATCGCGCCATCCAGCCCTAAGTCTTTGGCATGGCGGATGACGGAATCTTCGAAGTTGAAGATGAAATTGAGCGCGGTCTTGATTCTGCGTTTGGCGTAACCGGCCAGTGACCAGTAGCCGGGGCGTCTTAGCGTGCGTCTTAGCCAGGACAGATAGATATTCAGACGTACCAGCAGGTTGTAGGCCATGTCGCCCAGTATGGCGACCCAACGATGATGCAGCGTGACCTGATCGAATTCATCGCCGTGGATCAGCAGATAGCGACGTCCGGCGGCGGCGGTGTGGATGTGCTCGGATACCACCATGACGTTGCCGAATGAAGTGCCGACATATTCGCGCATCGCCTCGTCGTGATTGCCCGGGATGAAGTAAACCTTTTTGCCATGACGCGCGCGTCGCAGCATCTTCTGTACAAAGGTGTTCTGGTCAGGTGTCCAATGTACGCTACCACGGCTCATCGCCCAAAGATCGACGATATCGCCCAGTAAAAATACCTGTTCGGAGTCGTATTCTTTAAGAAATTCAAGAAGCTGGCCAGCCTGACAGGCTTTGGTGCCCAAATGGATGTCGGACAGGAAAATTGAGCAGACGTGCTGTGTCATGTCGGAGCATGTGTTGTCGCCGACCGTTTGTGTAGCGGAGTTGCTGTAGTTCGATGTATTGACCATGAGATGAGCATCGCATGGTTGCATTTCGATATTGTTACAATATTGTTTTAATTCATAGAATTATAAGTTTGTACGGGTAATTGTATGCAACGGGCAGGTCATCATTTTGTAATATGGATGAGGTATTTTATGCAAAAACACCTACCGTAAAAAAATGCCTGAAAACTCTCGAAACAACCGATTCCGCTTTGTGACGGACGCCAGTGTGGACGTTCTGCTGACTGTGCTGATCCTTGTCATCCTGTTAGGCATGAGTATAGACACGGCGATTAGCCTTTAACCGGATTACGGCGGCGATTTGGACGCGTGGTGCAAGTGATTACGCCACTGAGGGGTGATATGAAAAAAGGGGCGCTATAACTCGCCCCTTGTGATGCAGCCGGCAGGCAGATTAACCGAATCTGCCAGTGATGTAATCTTCAGTTTCTTTGCGTTTCGGGTTGGTGAACACCGTGCTGGTGTCGCCGAATTCGATCAGATCGCCCAGATACATGTAAGCCGTGTAATCGGAGACGCGCGCGGCTTGTTGCATGTTGTGGGTGACGATCACGATGGTGAAGTCTTCCTTCAGTTCGTCGATCAGTTTTTCGATGTGTGCGGTAGAAATCGGGTCTAGTGCCGAAGTCGGCTCATCCAGCAGCAGCACCTCGGGTTTGACGGCGATTGCACGCGCGATACAAAGACGCTGTTGCTGACCGCCGGATAAACCCATACCGCTTTGTTTGAGCTTGTCTTTGACTTCCACCCAGAGCGCGGCTTTCTTCAATGCCCACTCGACACGCTCATCCATGTCATTCTTGGAGAGATTCTGGTAGAGCTTGACGCCAAAGGCGATGTTGTCATAAATCGACATCGGGAACGGTGTTGGCTTTTGAAATACCATGCCGATCTTTGCGCGCAATTTGTTAAGATCTTGTTTTTTATCAAGAATATTATCGCCATCCAGCAAAATAGAACCTGTCGCGGTCTGTTGTGGATAGAGCTGATACATACGGTTGAAGGTGCGCAGCAGGGTCGACTTACCGCAACCGGAAGGGCCGATGAAGGCAGTGACCTTCTTGTCTGCGATATTCAGATTGATATCTTTAAGTGCGCGGTATTTGCCGTAAAAGAAGTTCAGATCTTTGACGACGACTCTTGGATTTGCAATGGTTTCAGTGTTCATTGTTGGGCCTTATTAATGTGCAGCAGCACTTTGACGGAACAGTACACGCGCCAGGATGTTCAGCGTCAGTACACTAAAAGTAATCAGCAGGGCGCCGGCCCAGGCCAGATTCTGCCAGTCTTCGTATGGGCTCATGGCGAATTGGAATATCACCACCGGTAAATTGGCCATAGGCTGATCCATGTTATCGCTCCAGAACTGGTTGTTCAGCGCGGTGAACAGCAGTGGCGCGGTCTCCCCGCTGATGCGGGCAATCGCCAGCATGACGCCGGTGATGATGCCGGCACGGGCGGCTCGCAGCGTCACGAAGCTGATGATTTTCCATTGCGGCGCACCCAGGGCTGCGGCAGCTTCACGTAAGGTGGAAGGTACCAGACGCAACATGTTTTCCGTGGTGCGGATCACAATCGGAATCACGATGATGGCCAGTGCGATGGTGCCAGCCCAGCCGGAGAAGTGCCTGACGTGGACGACATACACTTCATAGACAAACAGCCCGATCACGATAGACGGTGCAGATAACAGGATGTCGTTGATGAAGCGTGTGACCGGCGCTAACCAGCCGCGCTGGCCGAATTCCGCCAGGTAGGTGCCGGCCAGAATGCCTATCGGTGTACCGATCAATGTACCGATCACCGTCATCATCAGACTGCCGAAAATGGCGTTGAACAGTCCTCCCGAACTGCCCGGTGGCGGCGTCATCTGTGTGAACACATGAGTATTGAGTGCCGGCAGACCATGGTCGAGCAGCGTCCAGAGTATCCAGCATAGCCAGAATAGGCCGAAGGCCATGGCTAAAACGGCAATGGTAAGTCCGGTTGCGTTGGCGATGCGTCGTCTGGTGTATAGATCTAGCATGATTAGGCTGCCTTTCCTTCGCGTTGGCCAAGTTTGTAGAGCATGTAACGCGCGAGTGATAACACCACGAAGGTGATGAAGAACAGAATCAGGCCCAGTTCAATCAGTGCGGAGGTGTACAGTTCGCCGAAAGCTTCGGTAAACTCGTTGGCCAGGGCGGATGAAATACTGTTACCTGGATTCAGGAGAGATTTGGTCAGTTCGTGTGCGTTACCGATCACGAAAGTCACTGCCATGGTTTCACCCAAAGCGCGACCCAGTCCCAGCATGATGCCGCCTGCCACGCCGACCTTGGTGTAAGGCAGTACGATGGACAGCATGACTTCCCAGGTGGTGGCGCCCAGACCGTAGGCTGATTCCTTGAGCAAGGTGGGCACCACGTCAAACACGTCGCGCATCACCGAGGCGATAAACGGAATCACCATGATGGCCAGGATAATACTGGCGGTAAGAATGCCGATACCCATAGGCGGGCCGGAGAAGAAGGGACCGATATAGGGTAACGTGCCGACATGCTGATTCAGCCACGGTTCGACATGGTCGGCGAACAATGGCGCAAACACAAACAAGCCCCACATACCGTAGATGATGCTGGGTATGCCGGCTAAGAGTTCGATGGCAACGCCCAGCGGGCGGCGCAGTACGCGCGGCGAGAGTTCAGTCAGGAACAGTGCGATACCGAAGCTTACCGGGATGGCGATGATCAGTGCGATTACGGAAGTGATCAGTGTGCCGACGATGGGTATCAGCGCGCCGAATTTATCGTTGACCGGATCCCAGTCCGGGCTGGTCAGAAAGCCGAAACCGAAGGCGCGAATCGCAGGCATACTGCCCATGACCAGCGAGAACAAAATGGCGGCAAGCAAAGCGAGTACGCCAAAAGCAGCCAGGCGGGTCAGATTGCGAAACAGCGCATCGAAGATGGATTGCCGTTTAAGGCGTGCGTCGTGTGAAAACATCGGCATAGTGTGTGTTCTGATTGGATAAACATTCAAGCGAAAAACGGGAGGAATAATCCCCCCGTAATTATAGCTCAGGGCTGCGCTTTGTCAGCCGCGTCGCTTTTGCTTATTTCCAGAGCGCCTTGCCAGTTGCATCTTTAATCTGTGTTTTCCATGAAGCGCGGATCAGTTTGACTACATCGTCCGGCAGGGTGACATAGTCCAGATCGCTGGCCAGTTTATCGCCGCTGGTGAAAGCCCAGTCAAAGAACTTCAGTGTGGCCAAAGCAGATTCCGGCTTGTCCTGCTTCTTGTGCATCAGGATGAAGGTCGCGCCGCTGATAGGCCAGGTGTCTCTGCCGGCTTCTTCAGTCAAAATCTCGTAAAAACCAGGCGCTTTAGCCCAGTCAGCACCTGCTGCTGCCGCCTTGAAGCTCTTCTCATTGGCCATGACGTAGTTGCCGTCGCGATTCTTCATTTGTACGGAGGACATCTTGTTTTGCAATGCATAAGCGTATTCGACATAGCCGATAGAGCCCTTGATGCGCTGTACGTAAGACGCTACACCTTCATTGCCCTTGCCGCCGGTTCCGGCCTTCCAGGAAACTGCCGTGCCTTCGCCTACTGTAGCTTTCCAGTCAGCGCTGACCTTAGCCAGGTAGTTGGTAAAAATGAAGCTGGTCCCGGAGCCGTCAGAACGGTGTACTACCGTGATGATGTCGTCAGGCAGCTTGAGATCTTTGTTCAGCGCAACGATCGCCGGGTCATTCCACTTGGTGATTTTACCCAGGTAGATATTGGCCAGAGTGTTACCGTCCAATTTCAGCTTGCCGTGCTCAATGCCGTTGATGTTGATAACAGGTACCACACCGCCGATGATGCTCGGGAATTGCATCAAACCTTCTTTGTTCAATTCTTCAGGTGTCAGCGGCTTGTCGGATGCGCCGAAATCGACCGTCTTGGCAGTGATCTGCTTGATGCCGCCGCCGGAGCCGATGGACTGGTAATTCATGTTAGTGCCGCTTTGTGCCTTGTAGGCTTCAGCCCATTTAGCGTAAGCCGGGTACGGGAAAGTCGCGCCGGCACCGGTGATGTCGGTGGCTGCGGCAACAGAGGCGTAGGCGAATGTGGAGGCTGCAGCGACGGCGATAATGATTTTCTTCAGCTTGAGATTCATGTTTTCTCCTTGATAATCGTTCGGGTTATTCCAGTGGCGACGCAAACATCGAATGAGGTGATTACGCGTTGGGATGCATCATAGTGTGCTTATGTGACAAAATTATTACGCCCGTTCATCGTTTTGCGGCCTGTGGCCGGAGGCTTGGCTGATTCTCGATTTTCGCCGCTCCGCATAGCGTAATCCGACAAAGGTCAGCCAGCCGACCAGGAACAGGCTCAGGGTAAAGGCGGCGTAGGAGACAGGCCAGGAGATACCCTGGGTCATCATCGAATATTCGGACATGCCACCGATGCCGGCCAGCACATTGAGCGGCATAAATACGACGCTGATGACCGTGAGACGTTTAATGTCTTTGTTCTGATTAATGTTGATCGAGCTGTCGGTCGCATCCATCAAAAAGTTGATCTTGTTAAACAGGAAGGCGGTGTGACCGTCTAGCGACTCAATGTCGCGCAAGATTTCACGCACGTTTTCATGCTGCGCTTCGGAGAGAAATTTAGCGCGCATCAAAAAAGACAGGGCGCGTCGGGTGTCCAGTACATTTCGGCGTATGCGCCCGTTAAGATCTTCCTCTTCGGCGATAGAGGCGAGTATGACTGCTGCCTCGTCATCGGTGATGTGCGATCTCAACACCTGTTTGCCCACTACGCCGAGGTCGGCGTACACATCTTCCAGCGCATTTGCAGAGTATTCGACATCGGCCGCATACAGGTCGAGCAGCACGTCTTTCGCTTCGGATACATAGTTCGATTGTGCGCGGGCGCGTAAACGCTGCAAGCGAAATACCGGCAGTTCTTCGCTGCGTACCGAGAACAAGGTTCCGCGTTGCAAAATGAAAGCGACCGCCACGTTGCGCGATTCATCTTCGCGGTCGAGCAGGAAATCAGAGTGCAGGTGGACTTCATCGCCCTCTTCGACATAGAAACGCGCACTGGTTTCCAGGTCGGTCAGTGCCTTGGGGTTGGGTAAATCTACGCCGAACAGTTCGCGCGCCCAGGCGATTTGCTCGTCATCCGGCGCGACCAGGTCAATCCAGATCGGGGTGGCCTTGGCTAAATCCTCCCGACTGGAGATCGGAATCTGCCGCAGGCGACCTTCGTGCAGATCGAAAACGCGTATGGTCTTGCTGCGATCCTGAGGCTGAGGCTTGGCTTCGGCTACCAGTTCTGAGCGGACATCGTCCGAAATGACCAGAAGAATTTCCTCTTTCCGCTCTTCGGAAATAAGTTGCCAGATGATCTCGCGGTCATCGTGCGGCACAGCTTCGAGAATTTGCGCAACGGCCTGGGTGTCGTGCTGCTCCAGTCGGGTTTGCAGTTCGACCAGATTTTGCTTGTGAGCCAGCGTTTCGATTAGCTTGTGTTTTTGCAACAGCCGGTTTACCTGCCACAGATTCTTTTGTATGGCGGTCTGGTCTTCGTTGTTATTGTTTTCCAGCATAATCCGACCCGTTCGTAAATTTCCGCAATTTTAACCTATAAATTGCGGAATATTCTCAAGACGCACCGCTGATTTTGTAAGGCTTAAATATATTTAATATTCAATGAGATGTATATTTAATCTTGGCTGTCGACATGTTTTTACGCGTGGCGATAATTACGCAGTTCCCGGTGTTGATGATCGCGGCGTTCAATGAAAAGACTGTTGCCGGGCTTAATTTTGGCGATTTTCAAGACATCGTTCGCTGCGTCCAGAATTTCATGATAAGAAGAGTAGATTTTTGGGTTGATCCGGATTGCCCCGAGCGAGAGGGTGGGAAGCAGATGGTGGAGGAGGCGGCCTTGTCTGTCTTCGGACTTGTAGCCGCCCATGTTGCGATGCGCTTTGTTGAATAATGCGGGCGATGTTTGCGCAAAATCGGCCAGCGCTCGATTGCAGCGCAGCTCCCAGTCCGGGCTTTGCATGATCAGGGTAAAGTTGTCGCCGTTGAGGTGGCCGATAAAGTCGTGCTTAGGGTGGCAAATTTTACTGAGCAATGTGCCGGTAAACTGAATGAGTTCATCGCCCTTGTGATAACCATATTCGCTGTTGAAAGATCTGAAATTATCCAAGTTTGCATGGCAGATGGTGTAAGGCTTTTCTGTATGCAGTAGCCGTTCGATGTGCTCATCAACGGGTATGTTGCCGGGCAATCGGGTAAGCGGGTTGGCATAACGAGCAGTTTCGATCTGCAATTTACTGATTTCACGTAATAAATCTTGACCTGAGCCTGTGCCGATATATCGACCCTGTTCGGTGATAATGAAGCCGTCGATAAAATGCTGGATGTCGGATTCGCTCAGAAATCCAGTCAGTTCGTGTATCGGCGTAGATTTTTCTACTCGCAGCGGGACGGTGTTCATGATTTCGCGAGTGATGTTCGGGTGTTCACGATGAATGAGTCGATCGAGAGGGGTGAAGAGTTGCTGGCGTGTGATGAGTCCGACCGGGCGGCCCTTGGTGACGATAGGGACGGCGCGCAGAGAAGGCTTGCTGCAAAAGTGCGCAATGATTTCATCAATTCCAGTGTCGGGCTGGAATGGTTCGACATGGCGCAACAGCGTTTCAACGGTCGCGCTGCGCATGTGAGCGGGTTGTTCGACAATGTCATTGATGTTGGTGTTATGGTGATTCCTTGATTCAGCCGTGGTCAGGCAGGCGGGAAAATTTACAACCGGCTGAAATGGTGCAGTCGAGTTTCGCTGGCTCAAGATTTCTTGCAGAGATTTCATCGTAAAATGACCAGTGAGTGAGTATGCGCGGCAGGATAATCAGTCAATGTTGCAGTTTCGTTAAGGTTTGTCTGCTTTTTGTTGTGCCAATTTGCCAGATATCGAAAATTCAGGTTGAACAAACCCGATTCATTCGGTAGAATCCGCCTTCTTTGAAAATTGGTTGGAGTAGAAGCATGGCACGTGTATGTCAAGTGACGGGCAAAGGCCCGATGAGTGGGAACAATGTTTCACATGCTAACAATAGAACCAAGCGCCGCTTCTTGCCTAATCTGCAACGTCGTCGCTTCTGGGTCGAGTCTGAAAATCGCTGGGTCAGCTTGCGCTTGACCAATGCAGGATTGCGTACCATCGACAAGAATGGTATCGAGTCTGTATTGACCGAAATGCGCGCACGCGGCGAAAAAATCTAAGGAGTATAGAAAATGCGCGAAAAAATTAAACTTGAGTCTAGTGCTGGCACCGGCCATTTCTACACGACAGACAAGAACAAACGTACCACACCGGGCAAGATCGAGATGAAGAAATACGATCCAGTGGTTCGCAAGCATGTGATGTACAAAGAAACTAAGCTGAAGTAATTCAGGCAGGTTTCATTGTGTAAAGAAAAACCCGCTTCGGCGGGTTTTTCTTTTGGAGGGGGTCAGGTCTTGCAATAACACATTTTTATTACAAAATGTGTTATTGCAAGACCTGACCCCCGACTTTATGCTTGTGCCCAAGCCTTTGCGGTGTCGTAATCGGTGAACACCTGAATGTCGGCATCGACGAACAGGCGCGAGAGCAGGCTTTGCCAGGTGATCCACTGATTGTCTGTGACGACAGCGATTTTAGAAAAGTCGTGGTTGTGTTCGCGGCTGAAAAATTTAATCTCTTCCCACGCGACATCGACCGTGTAACCTAACATGGCGCGCAAATCGAACAGCAGGTTGAGTGTCCCGGAAGATTTCAGTTTGTATAAAGACTGCTCTTCGAACTCTTTGAAATCCGCGATGGTAAATTCGCCCAGTACTGCGATGTTGACGAGGTTGTCGGTTTGTTCGATGGTAATCATTTTTAGCTCTCTTTGGGTGATGGATGCTTCGGTGACAGGCTCAAGCTTAGCACACCGCTGGCGATAATGAACGCCATCCCTAGCCAACTTGACGGCGGCAGGGTTTCTTTCCACAGCGCGATGCCAAACAGGCTGGCGAAGACGATGGTGCTGTACGCTAAACTGCTCACGACCTGTGTTCTGCCGACCCGGTAGGCGCGGGTCATGGCGATTTGTGCCAGCGTCGCGGTGGCTGCGAGTCCTAGCAGTAACAGTGAACTCTGCCAAGTGATGGCATGGAACTGATCGAACAATATCCATACGCCGCTGCACACCGAGGCGATCAGGCTGAAGTAGAGCACCGTGCGCGTGTCGGGTTCGCCCAATATGCCTAATTGTTTGACGTTGAGGTAGGCGACGCCAGCGAGGAAGCCGGACGTTAAGCCTGCCAGTCCGGTTAAGAGTTGTTCGCGCGCCAGTGTCGGGTGTAGCAGCAATACCACGCCGCAGAAACCGGTCATGATGGCGAAGGATAAGGGTAAATGAAATTGATCCTTATAAATCAACATGGTGAGTAAGGTTAAAAACATCGGCGCGGTGTAGTTGAGGGTGATGGCGGTCGCCAGAGGAAGTCTGGTTATGCAATAGAAAAACAAGGTGAGCGCGATGGTGCCGGACAATCCGCGCCACAGGTGGTTGCGAAAGTGCCGTGTGGCGAGCGGGGTGCGCTGTGCGCGCATGATGAAAAAAACCAGCAACAGTCCGATGAAGGAGCGGTAGAACACCAGTTCAATATTGGAGAAATAGGGCGCGCCGAGTTTAACGAACACACCCATGCAGGCAAACAAAAAACCCGCAACCAGCATCCACAAGGCCCCCATCTAATGCGTCATTCCCGCGCAGGCGGTAATCGGGCCGGAATATCCGCTACGCGGGCAAAGCCTTGTTGTTCCGCTTCGCGGGTTGATTTGAATAACTGGATTCCCGCCTTTGCGGGAATGACAGAAATTACAGATGAGGAGCAAGGTTGCGGCGCAGATACTCGTGAAAATGCAGCATGCCATCTTCGGTGGGTGACTGGTAAGGGCCATGCTCTTCGATGCCGCGCTGATACAACGACTTTCGTCCCTGATGCATGCGCATGCAGATTACGTCATCTTCGATGGCGGTCTCGTTATAGGCTTTCTGTTCGGCCTCGACGTAATCACGCTCGAACAGCACGATGTCTTCCAGATAATAGAATTCGACGATGTTGGTGCAGGCTTCTGGTCCGCGAGGGATCAATGTGCTGATGACCAGCGTGCCGGGATACCACTCGACCATGATGTTCGGGTAGTAGGTCAGCCAGATTGCGCCGTATTTCGGCAATTTTCCGCCGTGGTAGCGCAATACCTGTTCCTGCCAGTCGCCATAGGCTGCGCTGCCGACTTTTTGCAGGGCATTTTTGATGCCGACGGTCTGCACGCTGTACTGTTCGCCGAACTCCCATTTCAGATCGTCGCAATCGACGAAATTGCCTAAGCCGGGGTGGAAGGGGACGACGTGATAATCTTCCAGATACACTTCGATAAAGGTCTTCCAGTTGAACGCGTATTCATCCACTTGTACGCGGTCCAGCATATATCCTGAAAAATCAAGGTCTTGCATCACGCCGACGCGAGCCAAATCCTTGGCGATATCGCGCTCACCGGAGAACAGCAAGCCGTTCCAGTTTTGCAACGGAGATTTGTTCAGGTGTAAACAGGGGTTTTGCGGAAAATGCGGCGCGCCCAGTAATTCGCCATCTGTTTTGTAAGTCCAGCGATGCAGCGGGCAGACGATGTGCTGTGCATTGCCGCGACCTTGCAGCATGGTCGCCTGACGGTGGCGGCAAATATTCGATAGCAGTTCTACGCCGTTCGGGTTGCGTACCAGCATTTGCGCCTCGTCGCGCAATACCTGATAGTCGCCCAGATTGGGAACCATCAATTCGTGGCCGACATAGTTCGGGCCTTGATCAAACAGCGTGCGCTGCTCTGCCTCCAAAACCTTGGGGTCGAAATACCAGGCTAACGGTGGTTGCACCTGAGCCGGAGTGAGTTGATTAACGATATTGGACAAACCCACACCATCCTTACTGTGAATATGTTTGTAACTTGAGAATTGCGTGATTTTCCCTTAAATCGGGGGGGAGGGCAACAAAAATTGGCTCAGACAGGTTGCGTTGGGTAAAATAGGCGTCTTTCCTATGCAGAAGACTGAAATGGCCGGAAAATCTCAAAAACCGTTGGGCTATGAAGCGGCGATGGTCGAGTTAGAGCAAATTGTCGCCGACATGGAGGCGGGCAAGTTGACGCTGGAAGATTCGCTGGCGGCGTATAAACGGGGTGCGGAGTTGCTGACATTTTGTCGCAGCCGTCTTGAGGATGCGCAGCAACAGGTGCGCGTGCTCGAAGAGGGTGTTTTGAAAGAGCTGGGCGAGGTGATGTGATGAATACTGATTTTTCCGCTTGGGCGCTTGCCCACCAGAGTCGCTTTGAAGATGTGCTGCGCGCCTTGTTGCCGCAGCCGGAAATTGCGCCGCAGCGTTTGCATCAGGCGATGCGCTATGCGGTGTTGGATGGCGGTAAGCGGGTGCGCCCTTTGCTGGCTTTCGCAGCGGGTGAAGTGGCAGGTGCAGATCAGACGCGCGTCAATATCGTCGCCGCTGCGGTCGAGATGATTCACGCTTATTCGCTGGTGCACGATGACATGCCTTGCATGGATGACGATGTGTTGCGCCGGGGCAAGCCTACCTGTCATGTGCAGTATGACGAAGCGACCGCCTTGTTGGTTGGCGACAGTCTGCAGTCGCTGGCGTTTCAGTTGCTGGTCGAGCACCGTCTTAGCGATGGACCTCAGCAGCAGTTGGCGATGATCAAGTTGCTCGCAGTGGCCTCCGGTTCGCGCGGCATGGCGGGCGGTCAGGCGATCGATCTGGACAGTGTCGGCAAGTCGTTGACGCTGCCGGAGCTGGAATTCATGCATATTCACAAGACCGGTGCGCTGATCCGTGCCGCAGTCTTATTGGGCGCGCAGTGCGGAAATGTTTCGGCTGAGCAACTGGCTAAACTGGATCACTACGGCAAATGTGTGGGGCTGGCATTTCAGGTGGTGGACGATGTGCTCGACTCGGAAGCTGATACTGCGACCTTGGGCAAGACCGCCGGTAAGGACGAAGATAACGACAAGCCAACTTATGTTAGTTTGCTAGGCGTAGTCGCTGCGCGGGAGATGGCAAAAAACCTGCACGCGGAAGCGCTGGACAGTCTGGTCGATTTTGGTGATGCCGGACAGCGTCTGCGCGAACTGGCCGATTTTATCGTGTTGAGAAAGTTTTGATGTATTCATTGCTCGATACCATTAACACCCCGGAGGATTTGCGCCATTTGACGCGCGAACAGCTGCCGCAACTGGCGCGCGAGTTGCGCGAGTTCCTGGTCGAATCGGTCAGTAAGACCGGCGGTCATCTCTCCTCCAATCTCGGCACGGTGGAACTGACCATTGCCTTGCATTCTATCTACAACACGCCGGAAGATAGGCTGGTGTGGGATGTCGGTCATCAGACCTATGTGCATAAAATTTTGACCGGACGTCGCGAGGCGATGAAGACGCTACGCATGGCGGGCGGTATTGCTGGTTTCCCCAAGCGCGAGGAGAGTCCCTACGACACCTTCGGCACGGGACATTCCAGCACATCGATTTCAGCCGCGCTGGGTATGGCGGTAGCTGCGCAGTTATCCGGATCCGATCGCCGAGCCGTGGCGATCATCGGTGACGGGGCGATGACGGGCGGCATGGCGTTTGAGGCGCTCAACAATGCCGGGGCGATGAACGCCAATTTGCTGGTGATACTCAACGACAACGATATGTCAATCTCGCGCCCGGTCGGCGCGTTAAATAACTATCTGGCTAGGTTGATGTCCGGACGTTTTTACGCTGCGATGCGCCGTGGCAGCGAAAAGGTCCTGAAGGGTATGCCGCCGGTGCTGGAATTTGCCAAACGTGCCGAAGAGCATGTTAAAGGCATGGTCACGCCCAGCACCTTGTTTGAAGAATTTGGTTTTAACTATATCGGCCCTATCGACGGTCACGATCTGAACGCACTGCTCGACACGCTGGGTAACATCCGCCAGCTCGAAGGCCCGCAGTTTTTGCATGTGGTCACGCAAAAGGGTAAGGGTTACTCGCTGGCCGAGGAAGACTGTCTGCTGTATCACGGCGTGGGTAAATTCGATAGGACCAATGGCATCGTGCAAAAGCATGCTGGCAAACCCACGTATACCGAAGTTTTCGGCCGCTGGTTGTGCGATATGGCCGCGATGGATGATCGCTTAGTCGGTATTACTCCGGCGATGTGCGAAGGCTCCGGCATGCCGGAATTCGCAAAACAATACCCAACTCGTTATTTCGATGTGGGCATCGCCGAGCAGCATGCGCTGACCTTCGCCGCTGGACTGGCTTGTGACGGTTACAAACCGGTGGTGGCGATTTATTCGACTTTCCTGCAGCGCGCTTATGATCAACTGATCCACGATATCGCGATACAAAAGCTTCCTGTCGTGCTGGCGATCGACCGGGGCGGACTGGTGGGCGCGGATGGCGCGACCCATGCGGGCAGTTTTGATCTTGCATTTTTGCGTTGCATCCCCAATATGACGGTGATGACGCCGTCCGATGAGAATGAATGCCGTCAGATGCTGTACACCGCGATGACGCTGGATACGCCGAGTGCGGTGCGTTATCCGCGCGGTATGGGGCCGGGCGTGGCGGTGATGGATGAAATGCAGGGGCTGCCGGTGGGACGTGGCGAAGTGCGCCGCGAAGGAAAGCGAGTGGCGATTTTAGCCTTTGGCTCCATGCTGGCGCCCGCGATGGCTGCCGGCGTGGAATTGGATGCGACCGTAGTCAACATGCGTTTCGTCAAACCGCTGGATATCGAGCTGGTGCAACGGCTGGCCGCAGAACATGAATTGCTGGTCACGGTGGAAGAAAATACGGTGCAGGGCGGGGCGGGCAGTGCGGTAGCCGAATGTGTGAGCGGTGTCGCGATGCTGAATCTGGGGCTGCCTGATCGTTTTATCGAACAGGGCGAACACGCGCAGATGCTCTCGGACTGCGGTTTGGATGCTGCCGGTTTGATTCGTACAATTAATAACAAATTGACCAAGTAACTTTGTCGGGATTGGTTATAATTCCCGCTATCCAAAATTTATTAGAAAGCTCACTATGAACGCTACTATCGCTGATGTGCAGAATCTGGCTGATTTACGGCAGATCGCCATCAACCGTGTCGGCATCAAAGGCATACGCCATCCCGTCAAAGTGCAGGATAAAAGTGTAGGTGTGCAGCACACCATCGCCACCTTCAATATGTATGTGCATCTGCCGCACAACTTTAAGGGCACGCACATGTCCCGCTTCGTCGAGATATTGAATCGCCACGAGCGCGAGATTTCTGTCGAGTCGTATGAAAGCATTTTGCGCGAGATGGTGAAATTGCTGGAAGCGGAATCCGGCTATATCGAGATGAATTTTCCCTACTTCGTCAATAAAACTGCGCCGATCTCGGGTGTGCAGAGTCTGCTCGATTACGATGTGACCCTGATCGGCGAAATGAAGGATGGCAAAGCCAGCGTGACGATGAAGGTGCTGGTTCCTGTGACCAGCCTTTGCCCCTGTTCCAAGAAGATCTCCGAGCGCGGCGCGCACAATCAGCGTTCCCATGTGACCATCACGCTGCGCACCAACAGCTTTGTCTGGATAGAAGATGTGGTCGCGATCGCCGAGAAACAGGCGTCTTGTGAGTTGTACGGTCTGCTCAAGCGTCCGGATGAAAAATACGTCACTGAACGCGCCTACGACAACCCCAAGTTTGTCGAAGACATGGTGCGCGATGTCGCCGCTGTGCTCAATGCCGATACGCGGGTCGATGCTTATATCGTTGAATCCGAGAATTTTGAGTCCATCCACAATCATTCGGCTTATGCGCTGATCGAAAGAGATAAAACGACGAGCAAGTAGCCGGGAAGCTCTTGATGCGCCCTATCGCTATCTTTCGTCATCTGGCCATCGAAGGCCCGGGTTTTCTGGCCGGGTTTCTCGATGAGCGCAGCATCCCCTGGCAGCTGATCGCCATCGATGAAGGCGCGGTCTTGCCTGAATCTGCGCAAGACTTTTCCGCTCTGGTATTTATGGGCGGGCCGATGAGTGTGAACGACGATCTGCCGTGGATTGCGCAGGAGCTGGCGTTGATACGGGAGGCGGTCGCGCACGATGTTCCGGTACTCGGCCACTGTCTGGGCGGGCAGCTGATTGCTAAGGCGCTGGGCGGGATAGTCGCGAGAAACCCTGTTAAGGAAATCGGCTGGGGGCGCGTTACGGTGGCAGACAATGAGGTTGCGCGCACCTGGTTCGGCGATATTGACGCTTTCGACGCTTTTCACTGGCACGGTGAGACCTTTACCCTGCCGCAAGGGGCGGTTCACCTGTTATCCAGCGAGCACTGCGAAAATCAGGCTTACGCCATCGGCCCGCATCTGGCCTTGCAATGTCACATCGAGATGACAGGGACGATGATAGCCGACTGGAGTGCTGCTGGGGAGGAAGAGCTCTCGGCTAGTGCCGCCAGCCCTGCGGTGCAGACATCGCAACTGATACAACTTCAAATGGCGCAAAAACTCCCGCACCTGCACGAAGTCGCAGCGCGTTTATATACGCGCTGGCTGGCCGGTGTGCCGAGATAGTGGATACGCTGGCGAAGTTGAGCCGTGGTGAACTCGCTGGGATTAAGCGGCTGGACTTGTCGTGCGGCTTAACGCAATTTCCCGCTGAAATCTACGATCTGGCCGATACGTTGGAGATCCTCAATCTCTCCGGAAATGCGCTGTCGACCTTGCCGGATGATTTGCACAGACTGCATAAGCTGCGGGTGATCTTCTGTTCCGACAATCAGTTCACCGAAGTGCCTGAAGTGTTGGGGCGCTGTCCGATGCTTGAGATGATCGGATTTAAAGCTAATAAAATCAATAGATTAAGTGGCTCTGCTTTGCCGCCTGCGCTGCGCTGGTTGATCCTGACCGATAATCAACTCACCGAATTGCCTGCTCAGATCGGGCAATGTATCCGTTTGCAGAAACTGATGCTGGCGGGAAATCAGTTGCAGCACCTGCCAGAGGAAATGGCGGCGTGCCGCAATCTGGAGTTGCTGAGGATTTCCGCCAATCGATTCGAGTCTTTGCCGGAATGGTTGATGTCTTTGCCGCGTCTTGCGTGGTTAGCGTTCGCCGGTAACCCCTTCGTCGATGTATTGGAAACCGCTTCCGTCGCGAAACAGGAAATTGCGCACATTCATTGGCATGGTATTGATTTACAACAAAAATTGGGTGAAGGTGCCTCCGGCATCATCCATCAGGCCGACTGGCAAACACCGGAAGGCGCTACGCCCGTTGCGGTCAAGTTGTTCAAGGGGGCGGTGACCAGCGATGGCCTGCCGAAAAGCGAAAAAGCCGCGTGTCTGGCAGCCGGTATCCACCCCAATTTAATTCCCGTCACCGGCAAGATCAGCGGGCATCCCGAAGGTGTGGCGGGCTTGGTGATGGAGTTGATCGATGCGCGCTTCATCAATTTGGCCGGTCCCCCCTGCCTGGAATCCTGTACGCGCGACATCTATCCTATCGGCACTACATTTTCGCTGTCTATGGTTTTAGCTATGGCACAGGGAATCGCTGCGGCGGCGGAACAGTTGCACGCTCGCGGCATCATGCATGGCGATTTGTATGCGCACAATATATTGTGGGATGAGCAGGGCGATTGCCTGCTGGGTGATTTCGGTGCGGCTTCCTTTATTCCACCGGATAAGGGGGCTGCGCTCGAACGCATCGAGGTGCGCGCCTTCGGCTGCCTGCTGGAAGAATTGCTGGAACGCTGCTCAGAATCTACAGCCGCGTTGTGGGATTTGCAGCGCCGCTGTGCTCAAACCGATGTCGCTGCCAGACCCTTGTTTGCGGAAATTGCCAAGAGTCTGGCCGATTTTCAATAAACCCCGCCAGTCCACTTTGTTAGGGCAGTAGGGGCTTTTTTGTTAGCCTTCGATAGTTCAAAATGGTGGACAACTCGTGCAGCAAGATCCCAACGACGAACCCGCCAGTACACTGTTGGAACGTATCCGCTCCGAGCGTGAAGGGCTGGTGGCCGTTAAACCCAAACGTGGCCGCAAATTGCTTGTGTGATTTATGAAATGGATCTCTAATGCACGAGAATGTTTTTTGCCGATCAACCAAAACTTGACATAAGTTACCATTATGGTAAATGATACGAGCTCGCAGACATTTTATTCACTGTCATTGATACAAGCGTTAGTGAAGCAAGGTCACCTAATGGTGGCTAATTTGCGTGCCAGTCATCGGTTGGAGGATTTGGGTTGGAATACAGATCTTCTGAAAGACTTTATTTTAGCTTTGGACGAAAGTCATTTTTTGAAGAAATATCCGCAGTGCTCATGCGGTAAACGTAATATCGATTGCGATGGCTACAAAATGCGATTTGATGAGAATGAACGTATTGAAGATAAGCATGACGGATTGGAGCTATTCATTAAGCTTGCCATTGCCAATCGCAGCAAAACATTGATTGTTTCTTTCCATACAGATGGATCACCAGGATGAAAAATATGCACATTTGCCCAATTTGTGATGAAGGGATTTTGCAGGCTCGGACCTATGGTCGCGACATGCAACATAAAGGGGTCAATATTTCTGTAGAGGGTTTGCAGTACGATTATTGTCCGGCTTGCGAAGCTGAAATGACTTCGCCAGTGCAACTTGACCAAAATGCAAAAATAATCCGTGAGGCATTTATTGCGGAGAGGGCGCGCGTTAAGTGTGAGCAAAATTTATTGACTGGCGCCCAGATTCGTCGGGTCAGGGAGCAGCTTGGGATTACCCAAAAGCAGGCCTCCAAAATATTTGGTGGTGGTCCAACCGCTTTTGCCAAGTATGAGGCGGAAGATGTTGTTCAAAGCGCGGGAATGGATAAACTTCTGCGCCTTGCATCGGAGGTGCCTGCCGCTAGCGCGTGGTTGCTTGACCGGGCGGGAGAGGGCATAAATCGTGATCATATGGAGCATGAAGCGTTTTTCGTGTTTCAGGATTTGCGTGCGGTGGCTTCGTCGATGCATAAAATGAAATTGCCTGATTGGTTTGCTGAGGATAGCAACACAAAGCATGGTAAATTTGACTTGAGCAGTGTTGCCTGTTGTAACGATGGAGCATACGCAGATGCGGCCTAGCCAACTTCAACTTTTAGATCTTGTCTATCTGAATATTAAAATTACTACGCGTCAGTCAATCGAGGGGGAAAATGCGGTCTTGCCATTTGATTTTGATGGTGTGCAGATAACAGAGGGGGCGGATTTTTCGATTCTTGATGACAACAAAGATGACCCCAGGCAATTCGCACTAAAGTTTCGTATCGCTCTTGAAAACAAAATAGGCAAGGCGGCTCCGTATGACGTAGATATTGAAGTGGCGGGTATTTTTTCAATAATTTCAGATATGCCAACTGCTGACAGAGAGGATTTTGTACGGGTCAATGGGTGTGCGGTCCTATACGGTGCAATTCGCGATCAGGTACTCACACTTACATCGCGTAGTGCACGAGGTGCTTTAATGTTACCGACGGTCAACTTTTTGGATTATCGGCGTAACGTGAAAGAACTAGTGGCTAAGTAACTGAGCGACTCGTTAACTAATTGTTTTTAAATATTTTTATGCTGAAGTTACAAACCAAAGCCATTAGTATCTCAACTAATCAAGGGCAATCAACGCTTTCCAAAGCGCAAAAGTCATTTAATACGCTGATCAAGAAAATTGAGGCTAAGCGGATTGAATTGGCGGCCTGGCAGGAAGCAATTCCCTTTTACCAGAAGAAACATAGTGTTGAATTGGCGCCTCTTCTTGAGATTGCGCAAGATTTACACGTTGATATCGTATATAGCCTGGATAGGATGTGTGGTCAAAAGGGACTGACTAAGCCCGAGCGAGACAAACTCGGGAACGTGATCGCGGCGTTGGCAGGGGATCTGGCCGCAGAGCGCGACGATGATGAGCTAAAAAGCCTTTACAACAAATACAGCGGCTCTGATTTCGATGCGGAAGAAGCGGAAGAGGCTTATCGCATGAAATTGTTAATGGAGTCCATGACGGGCGTCGATCTGGGTGATGATCTGGACGCCAGTTCGCCGGAAGAAATGATGCAGCGCATGCGGGAAAAGTTGCATGAGCAGCAGGCGAAAAATGCAGCAGAGCGGGAGGCCGCGAGCGCGACTGAAGAGGGGCCGTCGACGCGAAAAAAGACCGCGAAACAACTGGCCAAAGAGGCGCGTGAGCTGGCGGAAGAGCAGGAAATCAGTCAGTCTATCCGCGAGGTTTACCGCAAGCTGGTCAGTGCGCTGCACCCGGATCGGGAGCCTGACTTGCAGGAACGTGAGCGAAAAACGGCGTTGATGCAGCGGGTGAATCAGGCTTATGACAAGAAAAACCTGTTGCTGCTACTGGAGTTGCAGCTTGAACTGGAACACATCGATCAGGCGGCGATCAACGATATTTCCGAAAGCCGACTCAAACACTTTACTAAAGTATTGAAAGAGCAGCTCGGCGAACTGGAGCAGGAGATATTGCAAACAGACGATCTGTTCAGGATGCAATTTAATCTTGATCCTTATGAGCGCTTGAATCCAGCGACGATAATGCGTCAACTGGATTATCAGATCGCTGAGATGGCGCTTACTATCCGTGATCTTAAAAACGATCTGCTGATGTTTGAGGATATCAAGAAGCTGAAAGTCTGGCTCAAAAGCCTGCGTAAGCCGCGCAGGAAAATGGACCCTTGGGACGATGATTGCCCTTTTTAGGTTTGTAGCTTATTGATTTTAAAGTATTTTTCAGCCCGCGCGATCGGGCTGATTTTTGGCTTGCTGATTAAATGCGTTCCAGCACGGCGGCAAAGAAGCCGTCCGTAGCGTGCAGGTTAGGACGAAGTTCCAGATAGTCGCCCATCTCCATTTCGATCTTCTGTTGTTTCAATACTTCACCGGCAGGAAGCAGCACAAAGTCGGGATGACTGGCGAGGAAAGCTTGCACGATATGCTGATTTTCTTCCGGCAATATGCTGCAAGTCGCATAGACCAGACGACCGCCCTTTTTCACCAGACGACTGGCGGATGCCAGAATCGCTGTTTGCTTTTGATTGAGCTCTGCGATGCTCTGCGGCGATTGACGGAACTTCAGATCCGGATTGCGGCGCAAGGTGCCCAGTCCGCTGCACGGTGCATCGACCAGTACGCGGTCGATTTTGCCGGATAAGCGTTTGACCTTGAGATCGTTCTCATGCGCGATCAGCATAGGCTGGATGTTGGAGGCGCCCGAGCGTTTCAGACGCGGCTTGAGATTCGCCAAGCGCTTCTCAGACACGTCCATGGCGTACAACCGGCCTTGCGAATTCATCAGTGCCGAGAGCATCAGCGTCTTGCCGCCCGCGCCCGCGCAGAAATCTACCACCATGTCGTTGCGTTTCGGGGCTAATAAAAAGCCCAGCAACTGACTGCCTTCGTCCTGCACTTCTACTTTTCCTGTCGTGAACAACTCATCCTTGTTCAGTGGGATTTTCTCCTTGAGGCGAATACCGATCGGTGAATAGGGTGTCGGCGTCGCGTCGATATTCTGTTCTTTCAGCTGTAGCAGCACTTCTTCGCGTTTGGCCAGCAGGGTGTTGACGCGTATATCCAGCGGCGCGCCCAGTTGCATGGCCTGACCCAGCGTTAAGATTTCCTCGTCTGTATAGGAGGTGCGCATTTTTTCGATCAGCCATTCAGGCAGTTCGGCCTGGATAGACAGTGACTGACCTTCGTATTGCAAGCCTTTTGCCGTCGCCAGCCATTCCGCTTCATCGCGTTTCAATACCGGTTGAATTTCGCGCAGGTTATAGCCGCCGAATTTCACCAGATAGGCTAACGCCATGCGGCGCGGTGTGGCTTTGCCGTCACAGGCGGCTTCCAGCAGCAGGCGGTGGCGCAATACGCCAAAGGAGGTTTCGGCGACGATGGCGCGCTCGTTCGAACCGATGCGCTCCTTCTTGAAGAAGTAGCGCAGGGTGGTGTCGGCGGGATGTTCCAGCGGCAAAATGGTGCGCAGCGCGAGGATGACGAGGTCTAAACGGTATTCGGTAATCAGCATGGCATTTTTAATCTAAAGGTTCAGGGGCGAAGTTTAACAGTTAAAACTGGGACGGGTGAAGGTGTTGTTCTCTTGAGCGAGGTAGGGGCAACGATATGCCGGAGCGATATTGGCGACACCGGTTATGTCGAGGAGAGGCAGCTTGTGTGAAATATTTATGAAAGCCGGGTAACTTTACGGGTTTTGTAAGGGTGGTGTAAGTTGACTTGTGTAATATGCGGCAAGGATTCCGGTGGTCAGGCAAGTGCCGTATTTTTCGGTCAGGTTTGCGCTAATGCGGGTAAGGCGGCATGTTCCTGCTAGTAGATGTGTCATCGATACTTTTTCATCATCATTAAGGCGTACAAAAATGGTTAAATTTAGAGTGGAGACGGTGCTGGATAACGTTACCGGTTACTATTTTAAAGAAGTTTATTGCGGTGAAGAAAGCACGCCTTTGGTTGCCGGGAAACCGATTTACCGCAGCCATGAGCAGGCAATGGCTGATGCGATACAAATCTTCAAAAATGGAATGTATGGACAGTCAAGAGCGGCTTGTCTGCCTGCGTAATCAATGTGAGATAAAGGGCGAAATTACCGATGGGGTTTGATGCTGCGGCTGTTTGTGTCGGTCGGTTTTGTGCCAATAACGGAACTTTGGCTTTATAATACAGCTAGTTGTTCTGTACAGTGAAAATCCCTAATTTTTACTAGATTTTGTCTACAATTTTTAATATTGAACGATAGGAAATAGCATGCCAAATTCAATGTGCAGTATTCGGAGTGTTTTTGTTGCAATAAGTCTCAGTCTTGTCACAGGTTGCGCATCGATTACACATGTTCAGGATGTCACTTCTGATAAGGAAGGCTTTCTGATTAAGAAGTTCTCCCCACAAATGTTATTACCAACAGTATCAAAAAAACTTCCCACAGATGAAATCACTGGCAGCTTTCAGCGCCTCTCTATCACAACTGAAGCCAATGCTGTCTATGCTGATGGAAGAAAAGTGACTTACAATGTTGTGCATAATCTAATAAATGTAGGCAATGGTCTTGTTCAACAAATGCAAGAATCATCTAGCAATAATATTCCTTTTCAGCTCCTATATGCGCTAACTTACAGAGGCATTATTCCACTTAGATGGCAAACTATTAACATCGGAGATCCAAAAAGTATCTCAACAACTTCTGAGATCAAGGATGTGGTAAGAATCGACCCCATTCCCATGTCACTTGATAAGGAGTTTGTTACAGACATCATATCAGGAGCCGATATTCAGTTAATAAATTTTTCCTCTGAGCAGGCAACATGTAGAACCACTAACGCAATAGCTGCCAGTGATATTCACAAAAAATTAAGCGGTCAGGCTATTGAGATAGAATGTACATATCGAGAAAAGAACACTGTTCGACACAATGGTAAGTGGGTCATGCTTAAAGATTATGGTGTAGCTATAATGATTGAGAATACCACGACAGCACAAAAAACGACTATTCGTGTTACTGATATCGTAATTTGAAAGACAAAGTAACAATGCTCATTGTTACTTTTTTGAGAAAATAAATGGGGTTAATCGTCGGTAAAAAGAAAAAATTGCCGAATTTAAAAGAAAATCTTAAGGCAGTATCACGAAGCGAACTGGTTTGCGCGTGGGAGATGCTACGTGTAAAGCTGATGAAGCACTATAGTTCGCGAACGTCCGCTGTGTCTCGATACCTGACCGTCAAGTACAAAAAAGTTGCCAGTAAGTTGAGTATCTTATTCTTGCGATACCCGGATGTCGGAGATCACCATTTCGCCGGCAATCTCGCCGCTGCGGTCGATTTGACGGATTTTCACCGGCAGTAATCGATACTCCAGCCCCAGCCAGATTTCCAGCCCCTCTTCACCGGGCGCGTGCACCTTGCGCAGCGGCAAGACGTGTAGCTTACCGAGGCGGGTCTGGATTTCTTCCTCTATACCTACCGTCAGTTGGTAATTCTCCAGTTTTTTGCCGTTGCTGATATGCATCGTCACGACGGCTTCATCCAGCGGTAGTTGCGAGAGCTGATACAGGAAGCTCAGGATGTCCTGAGTCAGTTCGGGTAATGCAACCGTGTTGCCGCTGGAAAAGCTCAGTTGCTTGTTCTGCCAGTCGAACTCGGCGGTTAAAGTTTGTTTCCCGCTGGAGGTGAGCTTATTCTCGCTGAACTTGTTCGGATGCAGCCCGCGTGCGCTCACCGTGCCACTGCTTTGCTGATTTAATTCAAAGGTTTTAAACAGGCTGGCGATGCCGGTGGTGTTCATGCCGACCTGCAAGGTGTAGCTGCCATCGTCTTTGATATCCAAACGGTGACGTGCTTCGCCAACCTGAAAGCTTGTCCCCTTGTAAGCGATGAAGGTGAGCTGCGCCTGTTTGGGGAGTGGGTGGGCTGGTTGGGCTGCGGGAATCTCGGGGACGGGTGCTTCGGCAACGGGCGGCGTGTCGGCAACGGGCGGAGTTTCGGCAACCGCTGGCGCTTCCTGTGGCGGGGGCTCCTGATTGTCGGGTTCAGGTGGCGTAGGCTCGGGAAGTGGCAGGGGTTTCGGCTTGGGCTTGGGTGCGGGTTTGGGCTTGCGCACGGGTTTGGGGGGCACTTTAACGACTTGCTTGATGGCGGGCAGCGGTTCCAGTTTTGCGGTGAGCGGCGGCAGCGTGACTTCCACTGCCGGTAATTCGATTAATCTGGGGCCGAATAGCAGGAATGCGTGTATCAACAGCGATACGGCAATAGCGACAACGATGCCGATTGAGGGCTGTTCCCGGTATCTTTGCAGCAGAAAATTCACGGTGTGATTTTAAGTTCGCTCAATATTTGTATGAATTGATCGCCGCTGGGATCGGTGATGATCATCTTGCTCGGTAAATTGTGCTGTATGGATATCCAGATTTCCGTGCGTGTTTCACCTGTTTTTCCCTGGCTGTCCAGATACAGGCTATCGAATTGTCCTGCCGGCGTGTTCAGTTTTACCTGTGCGCCGATGGCGTAGTGATAGTTGTCCAGCTTGCTGCCATTGGTCATGGAAAAGTCCAGTGTGCTTAGGTTTTCCAGTTGCAAAAACATAAACTGATACATCGCGCTGAGCCGATCCTGGGTGCCGTCCGGCAGTGCGAGTTTGGTGCGCTGTTCCTGTTGTACCAGCGTCAATTGCTGACTCGTCCAGTCAAATTCCGCGCGACTTTCCTTGCCGCCTTCGCGCTTGTTCTCGAAGCGCAGAGGCCGCAGGCCGTGCTTGTCGATCAGGCCTTCGCTGCGCAGAAAAATCTTTTCCGGTTTAAAGGCTGCCAGCAAACCGAGCGGCGTGGTGGTGCTGGTTAGCGTGTAGTGATCCTTGTTTCGAGTGTAATTCTCTTCGAGCAGGCCGATCTTTATCCCGCTGCTGAAAATCTCATAGGTGGCCAGCACCCGCTCGGGCTGCGTGGCGTAAACCGAGGTGCTGAATGCTAACCAGACCAGACAAATCAACAGCCGCTTCATTTATTTTCCAATGCAGGTGAAATCAGGACGCCATCAGGTTGATGAGGCAGGTGCGAGAGGACTCGTCCCGCATCGCTCAGTTCGATCTGGCCCGCGCACAACCAGCGTACGGCTTGCGGGAAGATGAGATGCTCTTCGTGTAAGACGCGCGCTGACAGCGACGCTTCCGTGTCATCCGCCAAAACGGGTACGGCGGCCTGAATGATGATGGGGCCGTGATCCAGATCGGGGGTGACAAAATGCACCGTGCAGCCGTGTATCTTCACGCCATCGGCCAGTGCGCGTGCGTGGGTGTGTAAGCCGGTATAGGAAGGTAATAGCGAGGGGTGAATGTTGATCAGGCGAGCATGATAATGCGTCACAAAGCCGGCGGTGAGGATGCGCATGAATCCGGCCAGAATGACAAAGTCGGGTTGAAAGCCGTCGATGACACGAGCTAGTGCGGCATCGAAACTTTCACGATCGGGGTGGTCTCGATGCGAGACCACGGCTGTCGGAATACCGTGTGCTTGTGCCACAGCCAAACCTGCTGCATCGGCTTTGTTGCTGATGACTGCCGCGATACGTCCGTTCAGACTGGCGGTCAACAGGGTCTGCATATTGCTGCCGCGACCGGAGATGAGAATGACAATGTTTTTCATGATGAACTCGGGGAAGTGGTGAGTAGGGAGTGGTGGGTAGAATGGCAACAGTAGATAGTTAGGGAACACCCCACTATCTACTTACCACTATCCACTTACCTTGTTTATTTCACCTGTGTCTGATGTTCGTCACCACTTCTTGCGCGGATTACGCCGATCTTCGTGACCGTTTCACCGGCTTCCTGTAATTGGCTGATGGCAAGGTCTGCATCGCTTGCTGCGACGATCACGACCATGCCGATGCCGCAGTTGAAGGTGCGGTACATTTCCTGCTCGGCGACATTGCCTTGTTCTTGTAACCATTTGAATAATTTAGGTAATTCCCATGACTTGCCATCGATGTCGGCAACTACATTCTCCGGCAGCACGCGCGGCACGTTTTCTGTGATGCCGCCGCCGGTGATGTGCGCCATGCCCTTGATGGTCAGCGTTTGCATCAGCGCTAACATCGGTTTCACGTAGATGCGAGTCGGCGCCATGATCACGTCACGCAGGATGCGCTCGCCGTCGAACAGAGCAGACATGTCAGGATTGCTGCGTTCGATGATCTTGCGCACCAGCGAGTAACCGTTGGAATGTGCGCCGTTCGACGCCATGCCCAGCACTACGTCGCCGGGCTTGATATCCGCACCGGTAATGATGTTGGCTTTTTCCACTACGCCTACGGCGAAACCGGCCAGATCATATTCGCCGACCGGATACATGCCGGGCATTTCCGCCGTCTCACCGCCGATCAGTGCGCATCCTGCCTGCTCGCAACCGTTCGCGATACCCTTGATGACTTCGGTCGCCGCCGCTACGTTCAGTTTGCCGCAGGCGAAATAATCAAGGAAAAACAAAGGCTCAGCGCCTTGCACCAGAATGTCGTTGACGCTCATGCCGACCAGATCGATGCCGACAGTGTCGTGTATGTTCAGTTCAAATGCCAGCTTAAGTTTGGTGCCTACGCCATCGGTGCCTGAGACGAGTACCGGTTCCTTGTATTTCTTGGAGATCTCCACGAGACCACCAAACCCGCCGATACCGGAGAGCACTTCGGGGCGCATGGTGCGTTTGGCATAGGGTTTGATATTCTCGACTAACTGGTCACCGGCATCGATGTCGACACCTGCATCACGGTAGGAAAGTCCCGCGCCGATGGCGGCGGATGGCGTATTTGGCGTGTTCAAGTTGAGTTCTCTCTTTCTTCAGGATAAAGTACGGCACAATTTGCCGTAAATTTTACCTTAAATGACCTCATCCCGCTTTGTTGCCTTGCAGTGGTTGCTATTTATTGCACCAACTTTACTGCTTTTGTACCTGCTCAGCCCCATTCTGACGCCCTTTGTGGCGGCGGCGATACTAGGCTATATCTGCAATCCGCTGGTTAAAAGACTGTGCGGCCTGAATCTGCCGCGCGCGCTGGCGGTCGTGCTGGTCATGTGCGCCTTATTGTTGACCTTTGCAGGATTGTTGCTGATCATGCTGCCTTTGCTGGAAAAGGAAATCAGTCTTTTTATGGCGAGATTGCCCGGGATGATAGAAATGGCGCGAATTAATTTGTTGCCTAAGTTGCAACAGTGGTTTGGTGTCGATTTGCAATGGGATAGCTCGGCCCTGAAAAATTTGTTGCTTAGTCACTGGCAAAGCGCGGGAGGGATGGCGGAAAAGGTGCTGCCCTGGCTGGGGAACCGGAGCGGCGCGATCATGGGGGTGTTGATGAATCTTTTGCTGATCCCGGTGGCGATGTTCTATTTTCTGCGCGACGGGGATGTCATGGCTGCCAAGCTAAACAGCATGATCCCGCGTCACTGGTACGGCAAAGTAAACGAAATCGGTTGCGAGGTTGACAGCGTGCTAGCGGAATTCTTGCGCGGTCAAATCTCCGTGATGCTGCTGATGAGCTGTTTTTACGCGTTGGTGTTATGGCTGGTCGGTCTGGAATTTGCACTTCCCATCGGTATTGTTGCCGGAATGCTGGTGTTCATTCCGTATTTGGGCATGGTCATCGGTCTACTGCTCGCGACCCTGGCGGCTGTCATGCAGTTCAGTGACATCTCCGGGGTGCTTTGGGTGTGGGCGGTGTTCGGAGTCGGACAGTTGCTCGAAGGCACGCTGGTGACCCCCTGGCTGGTCGGTGAGCGCATAGGCTTGCATCCGCTGGCGGTAATCTTCGCCCTGCTAGCCTTCGGTCAATTGTTCGGCTTTTTCGGTATCCTGCTCGCCCTGCCGATGTCCGCCATTTTGCTGGTAGGTTTGCGCCATGCGTTGAAATGGTATTTATCCAGTCAGATGTATTCCAAACCATGACCCAGCTCCTGCTCGACATTACGCCAGACTGGTGGCCGACCTTCGATAACTTCGTGACCGGCGACAATCGGGAACTGCTCTCGGTGTTGCAATCGGCGTTGCACGGTGACAGTCGTGAGCGCTGTATCTATATCTGGGGGGATGAGGGGTGTGGCAAGAGTCATCTGCTGCAAGCGTCTGTCAGCGCGGCGCAAAATGCACATCACAATGCGATCTATGCGCAAGGCTTCGTCCCCGAGCCCGCCGAGATGGTGGCGGTGGATGATGTAAATGTCCTTGATGATGCTGGTCAAGTTGAGTTGTTTAACATATACAACAGGATACGTGATGCAGGGGGGATGTTGCTGGTCAGCGGCAGGCAGTCTCCCCTGCATCTGGCGGTGCGGCCTGATCTGCGCACGCGACTGGGTTGGGGGCTGGTATATCAGGTTCATGCCCTGAGCGATGAGGAAAAGGCGCATGCCCTGACCCGTCACGCTCAGGAAAGAGGATTTACCCTGACTCATGAGGTGACTCAATATCTGTTGCGCCACGGGCGTCGCGATCTGCCCAGCCTGTTGGCTGTCCTCGATGAGCTCGATGCCCACTCCTTGCGTCTGCACCGCGCGCCTACCGTTCCTCTTCTTAAAGAAGTTTTTATTAATCAAATGGGTACCCGTCTTGGCGGGGATAATGAAATAGCATGAAATTAGCGCTTTTCGATTTAGATAACACTCTGCTCAACGGCGACAGCGATTTCGAATGGTCGCAGTTTTTGATTCGCATCGGCATCCTTGAACGTGAATTGTTTGAGGTGAAGAACCAGACTTTTTACGATCAGTACAAAGCGGGTACGCTGGATATTCACGAGTTTCTGGATTTTCAGCTAAAACCCTTGTCTCGCCATTCCCGTAAGGTGCTGGATGACTGGCATGAGCAGTTTATGGTGGAGAGCGTGATGCCCATGGTCACCTCACAGTCGCGCGAACTGGTTAAGCAACATCTGGATGCCGGGGATGTGTGCGTGATCATCACCGCGACCAATAGTTTTGTCACGGCACCAATCGCACAGGTGTTTGGTATCGAACACCTGATTGCCACAGAACCTGAGCATATCGATGGTCAATTTACCGGGCGTGTTGCCGATGTGCCGTGTTTCCGCGAGGGGAAAATTACCAGGCTGGATAACTGGCTGGCTGCGCGCGGTTGGACGTTGGATAATTGTGAGGACAGTGTTTTTTACAGTGATTCGATGAACGATCTGCCATTGATGTGTAAGGTGAAGCACCCGGTGGCTGCGAATCCGGACGCGACCTTGCGTGCGTATGCGGAGCAGCATGGTTGGCCTATCATCAGCCTGCGTTAACATGAGTCTCATCCTCTATGGCTCGGTCGGCTGCCATTTATGCGAGCAGGCAAAAGCAATAATTGAAACTGCCGGCGCATCGGCGGAAAATGTTGACATCATCGATGATGATGTCTTGTATGAGCGATACGGAATGCGCATTCCCGTTATGATCAGAACGGACACCGGGGCTGAGTTGGGCTGGCCTTTTAATACTATGGCGGTGTTGCGATTTCTGTCCTGATTTTCAGGGTAAGGCATATGCGGGACGCTCAGTTCACCACTTAAATCCGCTTACAAAAGTTGCACTTCAGAGTTGAATCCGCCTTTTATTGAAGTTCACTGTTGTGCTGGAAATGACCGATTCGTTTTACTGCACGCAGGCTCGAAATAGCGTGCTTTTTTCACCGCCGTGTTGCGGGTATGGTATATTAGATTTATCTAATGTATTGTGGAGTCTACTATGTATCAACTTTCGCTTACCGATGCTAAACAGCTTCACGTTCACTACAAAAATCATGTCGTCAGCTACGGTCTGGATGGCAGTCTGCCCAATCCGCTGGAAGCGACTTACGCTGCACTGGCCGGTTGTGCCGGGGTCTATACGATCAAAGCGTGCGGCGCGATGGGGATCAGCGCGGAGGGAATCGATATTCACTGTAAACCTGTTGTGCGTCAGGGAAATATGTTGATTCCGGCACGCTTCGTCACCGAAGTCACTTTTCCTGAGCGTGTTACAGCCGAACAGCGTCTAAAAATCCTCGATATGATCAGTCATTGTGCGGTCAAGCAGTTGATACACGACGGTTCCCAAATCGAGTTCGTCACCGTCGAGGCGGTCTAAATAATCGTTTAGCTTCGATAAGCTGGTGATATGCGACCTGCTACATGCGCCAGACAAGTAAAGTGGACTGGTGCAGATCGTCTATCTGCAGCGTTTGGTCGGGCATTTGGTCGGGGACTGAAAAAGTGCTGCTGATGAATATCGTGCCCGGCCGCATCTCTTTGTGAGCCTTGTGCCAGAGTCGCTCCATCGGCACGGGAGAGAGATAGGCGAACACCACATCGTATTGCGCCAGGTGAGATGCGGGTAGTCTCTCATCCCAGATGCTGCCCCAGTACACCGCGCAGTTGTTAAAGCGCCGGGTGCGCAGCCAGCTCATCAGCCAGGGCAGGGGTGCTGACTCGATTCCTGCGTAATGACCATCGGGTCGGATGGTCGCCAGATGCGTCAATACCCCCCCCAGACCCGAACCCAGATCGATGAAGTTAAAACCCTCTCCCCCAACTCCTCCCCCGGAGGGTGAGGGGAGTAAATTTTCCAGTGCGATCCAGACCTTGTTGCTGGATAGATAGAGTGGAACTTGAGTCTGGTAGGTGCTCCAGTACACCGCCAGCATCACTAGAAACGCGCTGAGGTAGAGCCCCGGTGGGATGCTGAGGGTGAGCATCAGGATTAAGCCCGGAGCGAAGAGGAATTGAATGATCAGCCACCAGCTGGCCAAGCCGGCAAAGTAGCTCAAAGCCATGGCGATCAAGCCCGCCAGCAGAGCAAAGGTCAGTGGAGTCACTTCTACACCTGTTTGGCGTATAGCGATCAGCGAGACGCCCAGCGCTGCAATCTGCAACAGCAGGGCGGTGACGGCGGGCGGGAATTTATTCAAGGACTGTAGGGGCGCGATTTATCACGCCCTTCTTGTTAGCGAACCAGACTGGCTTCGACTTCATCTCTTCTGGCTTTGCCAGTTAGCCGTTCTGCCAGAGTTAGGGCAAAATCCATTGCCGTGCCGGGGCCGCGTGAAGTGATCAGCTGGCCATCTTCGACGACAGCCGTCGTTTGCAACAATACATCGGGAAACTCATCCAGACAGGTCGGGTAACAGGTCGCGCGTCTGCCAGCTAGCAGTCCGGCGGTGGCCAGCACCATGGGGGCTGCGCAAATCGCGGTGACATAGCGTCCGCGCTTTGCCATGTCTTGCGCCAGTTTCAATACGCGAGCATCGGCTTGCAGGTGGCGGGTGCCGGGCATGCCGCCGGGTAACACCAGCATATCGAAGTCGTCGTTCAGCACCGCGTCCAGCGTAGTATCCGGTTGCAGGGTGATGCCACGACTGCCGCGCAGTGCGCCTTCTCTCAAACCTGCCAGCGTGACGGTCACGCCGGCACGGCGCAGGATGTTGACCACGGTGACGGCTTCGAGCTCTTCGCTGCCTGCTGAAAATAAGACCAGTGCGGTTTTCATGCGGCTTTCCCCAGTTTATAGGCAGCGACCAGCGCGCGTTTAATATCCGGATGCAGATCGAGGTTGGGGATGCCCAATTCGGCCTCGGCGATTGGTTGCACCAGCGCGGCGGCTTTGGCATTCTGCCAGTTGGCCGCTAACGCGTTATGATCAAATTTACCATCGACCAGATAGTCGAGGGCAAAACCCTGCGGATTGCTGTAAGCGATGTCCTCTTCCTGCATGACCTCATACAGATAGGAATAAGTATCGACGCTGTGCGCTCTGGCCAGAATCACGTGGATGGACGGCATCGCATCGTGCTGGCGGAATAGCCGGTCCAAATCAAGACCGATGGTGTAATGGTAATCTACCCCCTGGTAGGAAAAATCGACCGCAGCGTCTATACTGTTTTTCATCATCAAATTTTCGCGAAGCAAGACTAATCGCGGAAGTTCTGGAACTGTAACGGGAAGTCTGTGATGGTCTTCTTGATGAAGGCGATCGCCTCTTGCAGATCATCGCGATTCTTGCCGGTGACGCGCACGGTGTCGCCCTGTATGCTGGCCTGTACTTTCATCTTGCTGTCTTTGATGTGCTTGACGATCTTCTTCGCCAACTCGATCTCGACGCCGACTTTCACCTCGCAGCTGCGTTTGACCTTGTTGCCGCTGACTTTTTCTACTTTGTCGCTGATTTCCAGACACTTAATGTCCACGCCACGCTTGGTCAGTTTGCCGTTCAGGATGTCCTGTACCTGATCGAGCTGAAAATCATTGTCGGCCCAGACGGTCAGTTTGAGTTCTGCCTGTTCTACCTTGGCATCCGAACCCTTGAAGTCGAAACGCGTGGAGACTTCTTTGTTGGTCTGCTCAACCGCATTTTTGACTTCGGTTTTTTCTACTTCTGAAACGATGTCGAATGTTGGCATGGTGTACTCCTGTCAGTTCTGTCATTCCCGCGAAGGCGGGAATCTAGTATTTCTAAAGTATCCGCGTAGCGGACAAAACCAGTTGTCCCGCTGTGCGGGATATGTTCACTTATCTGGATTCCCGCCTTCGCGGGAATGACGGCGTAATTTTATTAACCGAAGCTGCAAACGTAGTTGACGACATCATCGGCTTCGATGACAAAGCTGCCATTGGCCGGAACCGAGAACTGACTGCCTTCACCGTAGACGGTAAATTCGGCAGCATCGCCCAGTTTGACGCGGCAAGTACCGGAGGTGATTTCCATGACTTCAGGCACGCCTACATTGAAGGTGAGAGTACTAGGCAAAATCACGCCCACGGTCTTGCGCGTACCATCGGCGAACAACACTGAGTGAGAGACGCATTTACCGTCGAAGAATACATTGCCTTTTTTAACTACACTGACATTATCGAATTGAGACATATTTTTCCTTTTAGCTAGGTTCAGAGGCTTTGACGCCTTTTTGGTAGGTGGAATACAAATATACAGACAGATGAAGATCGGCCAGATGATGTTCGATCAGCGGTTTGACATCAGACCAGGCCAGCCCCGTGACACCGCAGGCTAGACGGGGCAGGGCGATGCGCGTGATGCAGTCTTTTTCTATCGTAGCGCGCAGTGCATGCAAGGCATGATTGATGTGGCTCAATGTGGCAGGTCCCGGTTTGCTGCCCGGGTCGTAGGCCGCATCGCGCGTAAACAGGCTGAGGATGCGATGTCCGTCAGGACTGGTCCAGCTCCACAATCCGCCGGATTTGGGGTGTTTAGTCTGGCAGTGATGACGGAATTCCTTATAAAACAATGGCATGCGTTCACGCAGCTGCAGAGCGAGGCCGTGTTGAAAATCATCGTTGGGTGCGACACCCTGTACGATGACTTTCGCACTGCTCAAAAGAATATCTCCGCTCAGCTCATAAATCATGACCGTGTGGTTTACTTCTGGTGGAGTTTCGCCGCGATACGCAGACGCAGCGCATTCAGTTTGATGAAGCCTGCGGCATCCTTTTGATCGTACGCGCCCTTGTCGTCTTCAAACGTGGCGATGGTCGGATCAAACAGCGAATCGGTCTTCGAGTCACGTCCAACTACGATCACATTGCCCTTGTAGAGCTTCACGCGCACCCAGCCGTTGACGGTCTTTTGCGTCGCGTCGATCAGGGTTTGCAGTGCCAGACGTTCAGGCGCCCACCAGTAACCGTTGTAGATCATCGATGCATAACGCGGCATCAGATCATCCTTCAGGTGAGCGACTTCGCGGTCCAGGGTGATGGATTCGATGGCGCGATGCGCCTTCAACATGATCGTGCCACCTGGTGTTTCGTAGCAGCCGCGCGACTTCATGCCAACGTAACGGTTTTCCACCAGATCCAGGCGACCGATGCCGTGACGACCGCCCAGTTCGTTGAGCTTTGCAAGAATGGTTGCAGGTGACATGGCGGTGCCGTTCAGTGCGATGATGTCGCCATTTGCAAATTCGAGATCCAAGTACTCGGCTGCATCCGGTGCCGCTTCAGGAGAGACGGTCCAGCGCCACATCGAGTCTTCAGCTTCGGCAGCCGGATCTTCCAGATGACGGCCTTCGTAGGAGATGTGCAGCAGGTTGGCGTCCATCGAGTATGGTGAACCGCCTTGCTTGTGCTTCATTTCGACAGGGATGCCATGTTGCTCGGCATAGGCCATCAGTTTTTCGCGCGACAACAGATCCCACTCGCGCCATGGTGCGATGACTTTGATATTTGGATTCAATGCGTAAGCGCCCAGCTCGAAACGCACCTGGTCGTTGCCCTTGCCGGTTGCGCCGTGCGAGATGGCTTGCGCGCCTGTCATGGTTGCGATTTCGATCAGACGCTTGGCGATCAGCGGACGTGCGATCGACGTGCCGAGCAGGTATTCGCCTTCATACACGGTATTGGCGCGGAACATCGGGAAGACGAAGTCGCGTACGAACTCTTCGCGCAGATCGTCGATGTAGATATTTTCAGGGGTGATGCCCATTTGTAGCGCCTTGGCGCGTGCCGGCTCCAGTTCTTCTCCCTGACCGACATCGGCGGTGAAGGTGACCACTTCGCACTGGTAGGTGTCTTGCAGCCATTTCAGAATGACTGAGGTATCGAGGCCGCCGGAGTAGGCGAGGACTGCTTTTTTAATATCGCTCATATATAACCTATTGATTAATTTTAATTAATTTGCTTTTTGCTGATTTTGTTGTCGAATCTTGCCTTGTCGATGACAAAGCGTTCATGCGTACCTTGTGCAATCAAATCTACGCCGTCGTGTGCGGAAACGGAAAAAGTCAATTTTCGGCCTTCGACCGCGATTAATTCTACGCTGGCGGTCACGGTGAGCCCCGGTGGCGTGGCGGCTTCATGGCTGACGTTGATGTGCGTTCCCAAAGATTGCTCTGTCGGCCAATCCAGATGCGGTTTGACGCACATGATGCAAGCCCATTCCAGAAAGCCGACCATGTAGCCGGTGGCGAACACTTCCGGCATCGCCAAAAATTCGGGTGACTCTGGATAGAGTGACGGAACGGTTCTGTTGGGTGGCAAGAGATATTTGTGTTCGTATCGGATGCCCGGTATTAACGTATCTTTCATCCTACTGTAGCCTATTCTGTATGTTAGCCAATATGCTCATAACGGTGTGGAGTCGTCATAAAGTGTTTCGGGTGCAATATCAATTTCGCCGGGCCAAATGACTGTTCCATACGCAATTTTAGCTCCATGAAAAAGTTGTGATGAAGAAATGCGACTCCAGGGGCGCATAGTCAGCAGGGGGCGCATATCAAAGCGTCGTTGCTCGCCATTTTGAAAGGCGAGTTCCAGTTGAAAGTCGGGCGTGGTTCTTACACTGACAACATCAATTAACATTTATTCCTCACTGGAGCGGCGCAATGCGGAATGGATCTTCACCGTTAACCGCCAATTCCCAATCCACCATTAATTCTTCCTTGTGAATCTCAATCCAGGCTTGAACCATCTTCAGTTGTTTTGGTGGCAGTTCACCATCAAAGATACGGCCATCATCAATCGCAATTGCCGCTTCCACCCCTTGGTAGCGCACATGAATATGTGGCAGGTGATGGCGACGGTTGTCTCGATAAAACATCAAAACAAGTATGCCGTAAAACATACTGATTGTTGGCATATCGAAGTTCCTTTTAGTCAACCTTACCCAATAGCAAATATTCCATCAAAGCTTTCTGTACATGTAGCCTGTTTTGGCTGCGGCCCCCGCTGCGCGGATGTTTTTGTGCCTCCGCCGAAATCGCCTGCTCAGAGAGTCTCATTTTCATTGAATTTTTCCCAGTAACAAATACTCCATCAATGCCTTTTGAACATGCAGGCGATTTTCAGCTTCTTCCCATACCACGCTTTGCGGGCCATCCATGACGCCGGCCGAAACTTCTTCGCCGCGATGTGCGGGCAGACAGTGCATAAACAACGCGTCTTTTGCCGCGATCGCCATCATGTCTTCATCGACTTGCCAGTCGGCGAAGTCCTTCATGCGCTCTTCATTTTCCGCCTCAAACCCCATGCTGGTCCACACATCGGTGGTGACCAGATCTGCATCTCGGGCAGCTTCCATCGGGTCGGTGAATTCTTCGTAATGCTCGTGGCCATAAAGTCCTGCGCGTTCCGGTTCGACTTCATATTCTGGAGGTGTCGACACATGGACGTTGAAGTCGAGAATTTCTGCCGCCTGCAGCCAGGTGTTGCACATGTTGTTTGAGTCGCCGATCCACGCAACCGTCTTGCCCTGTATGCTGCCGCGCTGTTCGATATAGGTGTAGATATCGGCCAGAATCTGGCAGGGGTGATATTCGTTGGTCAGGCCATTGATCACCGGTACGCGCGAATTTGCGGCGAAACGTTCGATGATCGACTGCTCATAGGTGCGTATCATTACCAGATCGGACATGCGTGAAATGACCTGTCCTGCGTCTTCCACCGGTTCGCCGCGTCCCAGTTGTGAGTCGCGCGTGTTCAGGTAAATCGCAGAACCGCCCATTTGCTGCATGCCGGCTTCGAATGACAAGCGGGTGCGGGTGCTGGCTTTTTCGAAGATCATCACCAGGGTGCGATCCGAGAGCGGCCAGTATTGCTGGTAAGACTTGTACTTCTGTTTGATGATGCGAGTGCGTTCAAACAGATATTCTAACTCTTCTCTATTTAAGTCTTTGAATTGTAAGAAATGTTTTACTGTGGCGCTCGGTTTTTCTGACATGGTTTGTTTCCAATCAGGATTACAAAAAATCTTTGATGAGCGGGCAGAGAATATCCAGCAATTGCTGAGCTTCATCTTGCGTCATCACTAGCGGTGGTAACAGGCGGACGACACGGTCGGCAGTGACGTTGATCAGCAAACCTTTATCCAGCGCCTGTTTGACCAGTTCGCCGCAGGGCTTGTTAAGCTCAACGCCTATCATCAGTCCCTGACCGTGCAGTGCGACAAAGCCGCTCACGTCTTTTAACGCATCGGCGAAACCCTGACGGAAGAACTGGCCTAATTGTTCGGCATGAACCATCAGTTGGTCTTGTTCGACGATATTAAGCGTTGCGATCCCGGCCGCGCAGGCGAGCGGATTGCCGCCAAAGGTCGAGCCGTGATTGCCGGGTTTAAAGGTGCCGACAGCAGCCCCTGCGGCAAGACACGCGCCGATCGGCACGCCTGAGCCTAGGCCTTTGGCCAGTGTCATCACGTCCGGCAAAATGCCGTTGTGCTGATGTGCGAACCATTTGCCTGTGCGGCCGATGCCTGTTTGCACTTCATCGAGCATCAACAGCCAGTTATGTTTGGTGCAAATCTCGCGCAACTGTTGCAGATAGCTGATATCGGGGGTGCGTAAGCCGCCTTCACCCTGTATCGGCTCGACCAGTATCGCGACGATATTGGGATTGTGTTGAGCCACCTGACGGATAGATTCGACGTCATCGTAGGGTACGCGCACAAAGCCGGTGACCAGCGGTTCGAAACCGGCCTGCACCTTGCGGTTGCCCGTCGCGGAGAGGGTTGCCAGCGTGCGGCCGTGAAATGACTTTTCCATCACGATGATGGCGGGTGCATCAATTCCCCTGCCGTGACCGTACAGGCGGGCGAGTTTGATCGCCGCTTCGTTGGCCTCACAACCTGAATTACTGAAAAACACTTCCTGCATGCCGGAGAGTTCGCACAGTTTGTCGGCGAGCGTTTCCTGACCGTTGATCTGGTAGACGTTGGAACAGTGGATCAGTGAATTGATTTGCGCAGTCAGTGCGGCAGTGAAACGCGGATGGGCGTGACCCAGTGTGTTGACGGCGATGCCGGACAGGCCGTCCAGATAACGTTTACCTTCGTTATCCCACAGCCAGGCGCCTTCGCCGCGTACAAAAGCGACTGGCAGGCGTGCATACGTGTTCATTACATGTGACATACAGTACCTTTGATGGGCGGAGCAATCCGCCGTTTAGCCAATAATATCAAACCACAAGAGGCGTATATTGAGCCAAACAGCCCTGTCCAGGCAAGTGAAACAATTATTTTGAGCGGTAAAAAGCAAACAAGCCGACATCGCTGTCGGCTCGCAGTGTGCAACAAGAC
>Ga0208863_1000439_pt1 | contig 42310 bp, 31 predicted proteins | sample RifOxyD3_FD_184040 | JGI IMG/M metagenome (GOLD analysis project Ga0208863, IMG submission 184040) | Soil microbial communities from Rifle, Colorado - Rifle Oxygen_injection D3 (SPAdes) | ecosystem: Environmental > Terrestrial > Deep subsurface > Rock core/Sediment | place: Rifle, Colorado...
AAATTTGATGCACTCGTAACAACCTGAAAAGTTAACAGGCCCACCACACGAAATCAAACACTTACACATTAATACCCGTTGTAATCGTGGCTTTTTACGATTTCAACAAACTTATACCCTCTGGGTGCAATCCTTTTATTTCAGCACCTTGTCTCCGCGCCTTTGCGTTCTGGTTGGGGGAATTTCTTTCAGCCCTGATTTTTCAAGCGCTCTACCAGATGATCCACCTGCCCCCGGATGCTGCCGCTGCGGACAATGGCCTCGCTGATAACCCGGATGGAATGCACCACCGTTGAATGATCCCGATTAAAAGCCTTGCCGATCTCGGAGAGCGCCTCCTCGGTGAGTTTCCTGGCCAGGTACATGGAAACCTGCCGGGGAAAGGCGATCACTTTCTTTCTCGCCTTTGACTGCATGTCTTCGATGGAGACATTGAACTGTCCGGCCACGAAATTACGGATCAGCACGGTGGACAACTCCTGCCGCTGCCCGATGATCCCGGCGACAATCTCCTTGACCATCTCCAGGTTCGGCACACTCTTGTGCAGGGAGGCCTTGGCCTTCAGGCCGATAATGGCGCTTTCCACCCGCCGGATATCGCCCTGGATCCGGTCGGCCAGAAACTCGATGATCTCCCCGGAAAGCGAGAGCTTGTTGTTACGGGCCTTGCGCTCGATAATCAGACACCGGGTCTGCCGGTCGGGCGGGTTGATGGTGGTGATCAGCCCGGAAGAAAGCCGGGAGCGCACGCCGTCATCAATATCCGGAATCTTGCGCGGGGAAACCGCTCCGGTGAAAATAATCCTTTTTCCGCAATCCATCAGGATATCTAGGGCCTCGGCCAGCTCGGCCTGGGTCTTGGTTCTGCCGGCCAGAGACTGCACATCCTCCATTAGCAGCACATCGCACTGATTATGATATTTTTCCTTGAAATGCTCCATGGTGTTGTTTTTGATGTTGCGCACCATTTCGGAGGTAAGCTGCTGGGAGGTGACGTAATGCAGCCTGGTTCCCGGGGAATGACTGGTGATATGATGAGCCACCGCATGGGTCAGATGGCTTTTGCCAAGGCCAGTCCCTGCTTCGATAAACAGACAGGGGCTCAAGGTGGCATCGCCATTGGCTATGGCCTCGCAGGCCGAATGGGCCAGAGCATTGCTTTCCCCGACCATGAACTCGGCAAAGGTATAGCGCGGATGCAGGGTTCGGATCGTGGAGCGCGCCACCGGCATGCTGGGCAGCCGGAGCTGGCTCTGTTTCTTTTCCGCTTCGAGGAGCAGAAGCGGCTGCGCCTTCATGGTCTGGCCCACCGAAAGGTTGACTGCCCCGCCGGTAAAGCCGACTTCCTGCAAGGCCGCCTGAATATCGCTCAGATAGTTGTTTCTGATCCAGGAGCAGAAATACGGATCCGGCCCGGCCAGCTGGATGTTCTGCGCATCGCCATGCACGCATTGCAGGGGTTCGATCCACAGCTTGAAATCATGCTCGGAAAATTTTTGCGACAAAACAGTCTTAACTCTCTGCCAAAGCATCTTTTTCCCCTGGTTCAGTCACGAAAAAATAAGCAATTAAAGCGAAATGAGACCGCTGAGATAATCTCTGTCCGTTTTTTTAAAGGAAAACCATGCTCCCTGTCAAAAGCGATCTCAAGGAATTTTCCCCCTGCCGCCGCCCAGGTTTTCAACAACCCACAACCCCGGACAAACAGGCGAAAGTCGCTTGTCCAGCCGCTAAGAACCGGATATTTCATTCCTTTTGCAGATAGCCTTAAAAAGTGCAAAATTCCATAAGGTTACACCAGGTTCACGAGAAGGAAATACCATTTCATTAACCACTAAACATTAGACTTTTCTCTTCATAGCTCCAGATTGCTCCTATTATCTCATTTCAGCTTCTTTATAATCATATAAATTCCCTTGTTTCCGGCATGCCCCTGTTCTGGCGGATTTTTTCCTGAAAAATTATTTTTCCGCCCGCCCCCTTGCTGACCTGAGCCAAAACTCTGCCATCCCCCTGCTCTCCATCCTTTTTTCCTTCCCGGGCTTTCCTGGGTAAACGTCCAGCGCTGCCGGGCAGAGCGCATCTTTACCGAATCTTTACCGTCATTAACAGCACCTTTACCTGTTTTTGCTGTAACCTGTCTGGCATGGGAGATTCCGGGTCAAGAGGACGGGGTCGCAAGGACAAGGGCGCGTTTGCGGTGCCTGAGTGTCCGGCAGCAAATAAGAATGGAGGAGGAAAAATGCACAAGAAAACTTTGGTGACGGTTGCGGCCCTGTTTGTTCTGGTGCCGATGGCCGTGGTCTTCGCCCCGAAGGCAGATGCCCAGGCGAAGAAGGACGGAGCGGTAAAAGCCGTTCAGGAAAAAAATGTGAATGCCGCCGCCTGCTACGAATGCCATGGCACGGTGAAAGAGCTTCACCTCATGGGCAAGCACAGCAAGGTAAACTGTGTCAGCTGCCATGACGGACTGGCCAGGCATCTCGCCAACCCCGGCAAGGAAACCCGGCCGGTAACCCGGATGTCCTGGGAAACCTGCGGCGCCTGCCACAAGGATCAGTACGAGAGCTTCATGAAGGAAACCTTCCATCGTCCGGCCAGGGACGAGAAGTCCCAGCTCACCAACCGTTCGCCCAATCCCTACTGGGACAAGCTGATGGCCGGGCATGGCTTCACCAAGGAACACAACCTTACCCGCAGTCATGTCAATATGCTCACCGATCAGCTGGCGGTGGATCGTTCCTTTGGCGGCAGATTCCAGCCCAAGAACGGCTGGAACTATATCTTTGAAAAGGGCAAGACCTGGGACGTTCTGGTTGACACTCACCCGGAAACCAAGGAACACAAGGCTTTCCGGCCTCAGACCGCCGCAGCGGCCAATCCGGTCTGTCTCCAGTGCAAGACCCAGGATCAGATCCTCAACTGGGCCTACATGGGCGACAAGGTTGAGGGCGCCAAGTGGTCCCGGCAGTCCAATGTGGTGGAAGTGGCCAAGGATGTCGAGCATGGCCTGAGCTGTTTCACCTGTCATGATCCGCACGCCGCCAAGCCCCGCATCGTGCGCGACGGCCTGATCGACGCCCTCACCCGGCCGGACGGCGACACCCTCTGGCACAAGGATCCCAAACGCACCGGAATCAAGGTTATCGACATGGGGACGCGCGGTTTTACCCGCAAGATCGCCCTGCTCGACAAGTATGATTCCCGGCTCCAGTGCGGCCAGTGCCATGTGGAGTACAACTGCAACCCCGGCACCGACACCAAGACCGGCCAGCCGGTCAAGATGGACGACCGGCGCACCAATCATTTCCCGTACAAGGATGTTTTTGGTCTCTACGATCATTATGTGAACAAGATCAACTTTCTCGACTTCAAGCATGCCATCACCGGCGGCCTGCTCTGGAAGGCCCAGCATCCCGAGTCCGAGTCCTACTACAACTCCAAGCACGCCAAGGCCGGGGTCGGCTGCGATGCCTGCCACACCCCGAAGATGAAAAACAAGGCGGGCAAGGTCTACACCTCGCATTTCGCCGTCACCCCCAGGGTAATGCTCAAGGAGACCTGCCTCAAGTGTCATCCGCAATGGACCGAGGAACAGGCCAAGTACTCGATCGACTCGATCAAGGCCCACATCAAGGGCAAGATGCGCAAGGCCGAATACTGGCTCTCCGCTCTGATCGACAAGATCGTCGAGGCGAAGAAGGCCGGGGTGGAGGAAGCAACCATCAAGAAGGCCCAGGATCAGCACTTGAAGGCGCACATCCTCTGGGAGTACTGGACGGCGGAAAACTCCGACGGCTTCCATAACCCGGAAATGGCCAAGGAGTCGCTGGCCAAATCCATGGACGAGTCCCAGGCCGGCATCAAGCTGCTCACCGAGGCCATGGCGCCGAAGCCTGCGGCGGCGAAGTAAGCACAGGATGAGTAAAACAGAGCCATAACCTGAATGGCCGGGGCGGCAACGCCTCGGCCATTTTTCTTCCTGACTCGATAACAAGGAGAAACCATGAACAGATTGCTCATCCCCAAAGGGCATAAGTTTTGTTTGAGCAGGCAAGCTGCTCAACTCAGCTTCATATTGCTAGGCCTGTGTCTGTTGATGCAGCCACAGGCAGTGCTGGGGGCGGAAAAGAAACATCCGGCCACCCAGGAAAATCAGGAGTGCGTAGAGTGTCATAGCGATCAGGAAAAGCCCTGGTTTAACGGCAAGCACGGCTTGATGGGAGTCAAGTGTATTGTCTGCCACGGCGCCACAGACCGGAATTTCTTCCCCAGCCCCAGAATTGAAGCCTGTCGCGGCTGCCATGCCGACCAGGTCGCCCAGGCCATGAAGGCCAAAGGAAAAACGGAAAAGAGCTGCTTTTTCTGCCATGACCGGCACGCCCTGACGGTACAGGCTGAGTCGGCCAAACCGTATCACGCCAAGGGAGGCAAATAGCCATGCAGATGACCAGAAGAGAACTGATAAAATATTCGGCGGCCCTGGCCGCTGCTTCGGCTATTGGCCTTGAATTGCCCCTGCCAAGAGGCGCAGCGGCTGCGGCCGGGGAGCCGGACAAATGGGTGAAGGGCGTCTGCCGCTACTGCGGCGCTGGCTGTGGCGTTTACACCGGGGTCAAGGGCGGCAAGGTTGTGGCGGTGAAGGGCGACAAGGACAACTGGAACAAGGGCTTTCTCTGCCTCAAGGGCAATTTCCTGCCTGCCATCCTCTATGCGCCTGATCGTCTCCAGTACCCCCTGCTGCGCAAAGGCGGCAAACTTGTCCGCGTCTCCTGGGACGAGGCCATGGGGGTCATGGTCGATAAATTCCATGACGCGATCCGCAAGAACGGCCCCAACGGCGTGGCCTTCTACGGTTCGGGTCAGGCCTACACCGAGGAATCCTACTTCATCAACAAGCTGTTCAAAGGGGGGCTGGGCACCAACAACATCGACGGCAACCCCAGGCTCTGCATGGCCTCCGCCGCAGTCGGTTACGTCTCGACCTTTGGCAAGGACGAGCCCATGGGCGCCTATGACGACATCAATCATGCCGAGTGCTTCTTCATCATCGGCTCCAACATGGCCGAGGCCCATCCGGTAATCTTCAGGCTGGTCAACGAGCGCAAGCAGAAGGGCAAGGAGGTCAAGATCATCATGGCCGATCCGCGCAAGACCTTATCTGCCCGGATCGCTGATTTGCACCTGAGTTTCACCCCCGGCACCGATCTGGCGATTTTAAACGCCATGGCCCAGGTGATCGTCAAGGAAAAGCTCTATAACAAGGCCTTTGTCGACAAGCACACGATCTTTAAAACCATGACCGACCCGGGGCCGCCTCCCAAAATCAGCAAGGTGGCTTGGGACGAGTATGTCAAGTTCCTTGACGATTATACCCCCGAGGCGGCGGAGAAGATTTCCGGTTGCCCGGCGGCGGAGATCGTCAAGGCGGCCCGCTGGTTCGCAAACTCCAAGGCGACCATGAGCTTCTGGTGCATGGGCCTGAACCAGCGGACTCGCGGAGTCTGGGTCAACAATCTGGTTCACAACCTGCATCTGCTGACCGGCCAGATCTGCCGGCCCGGCGCCACCTCGTTTTCCCTCACCGGCCAGCCCAATGCCTGCGGCGGGGTGCGTGACGGCGGTCTTTTAAGCCACCTGCTGCCTTATGGCCGACTGGTTGCCAATGAAAAGGATCGGGCGGAGATGGAGCAGTTCTGGGGCCTGCCCGCTGGCAGGATTCAGCCCAAGCCGGGGCTTACCGCCATGGAGATGTTCCGTTCGGTCAACAACGGCACCACCCGCTGTCTCTGGGTGGCCTGCACCAATCCCGGCCAGAGCCTGCCCAATGTTGAACCCTACCGCAAAGGCATGGCCAGCGACGACACCTTCCTGGTGGTTTCTGAGGCCTACCACCCGACCAAGACCTCGGAACTGGCCGATCTGGTGCTGCCCGCCGCCCTCTGGGTAGAAAAAGACGGCACCTACGGCCAGTCGGAACGGCGCTACCAGTATGTGGAAAAGGCCATCGAGCCGCCGGGCGAGGCGCGTCCCGACCTGATGGTGATGATCGACTTTGCCCGCCGGTTGTTTGCCGCCATGGGCCGACAGGAGGAGGCAAAAAAGCTCTTCCCTTACAAAACCTCCGAGGAGGTCTGGAACGAGATCCGCCTCTGCTCCAAGGGCACCGCCTACGACTTCATGGGCATGACCAGGGCCAGGATGAAAAAGGCCCACGGTCTCCAGTGGCCCTGTCCCAGCGAAGATCATCCCGGCACAGTCCGCCGCTATACCTCGGAGTATGACGTGCTGGTCAAGCAGCAGGATCCCAAGGCCGAAGGCGTCCTCTTTTACAGCGCCAAGGCGGACAACAACCGGGTGACCATCTGGCTCAGGCCCCACAAGGGCCCGGCCGAGCCGCCCGACGCCGAGTATCCTTTCGCTCTGACCACTGGCCGTCAGATCGAGCATTGGCACACCGGGACCATGACCCTCAAGGTGCCGGAGCTCAGGCGTTCCGCTCCAGACGCCTATGTGGAGATCAACCCCCGGGACGCGGCCAAAATCGGGGTCAAAAACAAGGAGAAGGTAAAGGTGACTTCCCGCCGAGGCAGTATTGTTCTTGAGGCCAAGGTGGTGGATGTGCCACGGGATGGGCTGGTCTTTGTGCCCATGCATTACCCGGAGCGGATGATCAACGCGCTGACCACCGATGCCTTCGACGCCATGTCGAAGCAGCCGGAATTCAAGATATGCGCGGTTAAGCTGGAAAAAGTGTAGTAACTGCCCAGCAGCACCACATCTGCGTTGTCATCGGCAGGCTCATGTGCAATAGCACACTTCGCCTACCTCTTCCTCGCAGCTGCGGCACTGCTGAACAGTTACGGCGTGGTTACGGTTCTTTCTGGCGTCAAGCTGGATAGTTAAAAAGTATAGTCTTGCAAACTCCCCCTCCCTTGATGGGAGGAGGTTGGGGGGTGGGTGAGGGTGCAACGCCCTGAGGTGCTTGCAACTTCCCCCCCACCCTGGCCCTCCCCCGCCAAGGGGGAGGGGACTTTTAACAAAAAAGGTGAAAAAATGGCGATTGCGAGCGTGGTGGTGGCAACGGAAGCAGGGGCGGTCGAGGTAGTGCTGGCTCAACTGGCCCAATTGCCGAACACGGAGGTGCATGGCAGCAAGGAAAATCAGATCGTCACCGTGATTGAAGCCGATTCGATAGCAGCTTTGAGTGAAGGCATGCAGCGGTTGGCTGCGGTGGCCCAGGTGATTGGGGTCTATCCGGTTTATGCGGGGCAGGAGGAGTGATTTAACTGGTTGGTATTCAGAATTCAGAATACTGCGTAACTACGCCCTGGCAACAGGTTGCCGCTGACTCCTGACTTCTGAATTCTGAATTCTAAATTCTGACTTCTAAATAAAGATGCCCCTCAGATGAGTAAAACACGTAAATCTTTCCTCAGGCCACCAGGAGCGGTGCCGGAAGCGGAGTTCCTTGGCCGCTGCATCCGCTGTGGCAAATGCGCTTTAGCCTGCCCTTACCGGGCAATTCGCCTCGCCGGTCTGCTCGACGGCTTAGCGGTCATGGGAACCCCGGTTATCCTGGCCAGGCAAACTCCCTGCTATCTCTGCCTGAAATGCGTGCCGGGCTGTCCGTCCGGCGCTCTGGATGGCAGGGTAAAAAAGCGCGAACAGGTGCGGATGGGAACCGCGCGACTTAATAAAAAAACGTGCCTTAACTGGCAGGGCACCTTCTGCCGAAGCTGTTACGACCACTGCCCGCTCTTCAATGAGGCGATCACCATGGACAGCGAGCTTAGGCCGGTGGTCAATGAGAAAAAATGCGTGGGCTGCGGGATCTGCGAGCATGTCTGTCCAGCCGACCCCGCCGCCATCGCCGTAACTCCTGGGGTGGCAGGATGAAGATTGCCCCGCTCCGCAAAACGGTCCAGATCCTTTCGCTTGCCGCCATGGTGGCGACACCGTTCCTGAACAGCCGGGGAATCAGCGCGGTCAGCGGCAGTTTTTATTCCGTGAGCCTCGGCCCGCTTTTGCTTACCGATCCGCTCATCGCCATTCAGCCGCTGCTCGCCATCCTGACCATTGACCGGCTCCTTCTGGCCTCGGCTCTTATCCCGGCGGGGATAGCCCTGGTTCTGGGCCGGGTCTTCTGCAGTTGGGTCTGCCCCCAGAATACCCTTTCCGAGCTGTTCGATCCGCTGGGCAGCAGGCTCAGATTGTTTACCCTTGGCTCAGGCCCGCTGATCCGCTACACGGTGCTGGCGGTAATCCTGGCCGTTACTCTCCTGTTCGGTTTCCCCTTGGCCAGCCTGCTTTCAGCCCCTGGGATCATCTCGGTTCAGACCGCCCGTTTCATCTACGAAGGGACGGTAGGCCTGGAGCTGGCCCTGATCGGGGCCATCATTCTGACCGAGATCTTCCTGGTGCGCCGGGTCTGGTGCAACCACCTCTGTCCGGTGGGCAGCCTGCTCGGTCTGTTGCGCTGCAAGAAAACGCTGAAGGTGGTCATCAACGAGGCAGAGGCGCACCCCTGCCTCCACTGCCGCGAATGCGCCAAGGCCTGCCAGCTTGAGTTGAATCCCATGGGCGGCTCTCTTGCCCCCCAGTGTCACAACTGCGGAGCCTGCGTAGATGCCTGCCGGAAGATGACCGGGGAGAAAAGGCCGCTTGTCTTTCGCTTTTAGAATTCTGAATTCAGGATTCAGAATTCAGAAGCCAGAATAATGATGGCCAGACACCTTGGCAGGCTGCCTGGCCATGTCATCCTGAAAAAGGCGGAGGGAACAACTTAACGCCGTCCGCTGCCACCCATGCCGCCACCCATCATCCCGCCGCCCATACCACCACCCATGCCACCACCCATGCCACCGCCTGAGCCAGAGGAGCCGGAACCCATCCCTCCCATCCCGCCGCCGGAGCCCATGCCTTGCTCTTTACCAGACTTCATGGCTTTCTGTTTTTCTTCCGGGCTCATCTGCTGCATCCGTTTCTGCCATTCGTTGTGGAAGGCGTGCTGTTCTTCCATGCTGGCTTTTGGCATGCTGTCGCGTCTTGTCGCCAGCTCCTCATTGCTCATGGCGCTATAGTCGGTAACAGCCCAGGCCATAGTGGCGCTGAGCAGAGAGCCTGCCAGAATGGTGCTGATCCGTAACATCATGCTTTTCTTCATGGGTACAATCCTCCTTTGTATTGTTGACTGCGGAACCTGATGAGTGGAAACTGGGAAACAGCCCATAGGCGAAGCAAGGAGCATGCCAGGAAGTATTTGTCAGAATATCAAACAGGTAGCAAGAGAGGAGAAACAAGACAAGCCCGGACTGGAGAATATTCATCTTCTGGATGAAGGATATTCTGCAAACCCGCCTTTCTTCTGAATTCTGACTCCTGAATTCTGTCTTCCTAACAAATCACCCAGGCATCTGCGCGGGGCGCAGCCATTTTTTTAGCAGCAACCGGGTGCAGTCGCCCAGCAGGCGCGCGGTGCCGCCAAAAGAAGACAGGCCCTGGGCCAGGGAGGATTCCGGCTCGCTCTGGATTACCACGGCCTCGGCCAGATAGTGGAGATGCCAGCCAGCCCGGCGCGCCCTCAGGCAATAATCGGCATCGGCGTAGTGGGCGAAAAAGCCCTCGTCTGGCAGGCCGATGTCTTCCACCACCTCCCGGCGGATTACCAGGCAGGTGTCTAAAAGCCACTGGGCCTCGAAGGATTGCAGATGGTTCTGTTCCAGCATCAGATGCTGCCGAAGGATGATGGGCGCGGCCAGGAGCAGACGCCCCAGGGGGGTGTGCAGGCAGAGGATGGTGGCCAGCGAAGGGGCGGTGCGCGCCGAGGGCTGAACCATGCCCTCGGGGTCGACGATCCTGGGGGAGACCAGGCCAGCTTCCGGGTTTTCCTCAAGAAAACGGAGCAGGGTGGCGATACTGCCGGGAGAAGGCCGGAGGCCCTCATCCCAGAAGGAGAGATAGCGGGCCCTGGCCAGACGGCAGGCGTGGTTGCGGGCTCTGGCTGACTGGTCGGCGCCGCTGTTTTCCAGAATGGTAATCTCCGGGAAAGCCCGCTCCAGCCGGGCAAGGGCGGGATGTTCCGGCTGGCTGGCCACCACGATGATCTCCAGAGCCACCGGGTCGGCCCCGGCCAGGAGCGCGTCCAGAAAGGGAAAAAGCCCCTCGGGCCGGGCCGGGTTATGAATCAGGCAAACTGCCAGGTCGGGTTCTATGTTTTCCATGTAACTACTCAAGAGTCGGAATTCAGAATTCAGAATTCAGGAGTCAGCATAAAAAATCCACGACAACATTTCAAGACTTGTTGGTATGGCAAAAGGCCCATCTGTTTGTATTTGTCACGCGGTATTCTGAATTCTGACTCCTGAATTCTGAATCCTACGTATTTGTCAAAGTTCCCTATTGGCGCGACAGCTTCTCCTGCACCGTGGGGAACAACGCCATGTCGGTATGGGGCAGAAAGAGCGCGGCCATGTAGTGGCCCATGAACTGGGCGCTCTCCGAAAGCTCCAGGTTGGTCATCAGCGCGCTGACCAGCATCCGTTCCCGGAAGCGGACATGGTCGGTGAGGCTGATCTGGCAGCCCAGCATGGAGCCGTTGCCCAGATAATAAAACTTGTCGCGGTCGATGTCCGGCAAAAGTCCGATGCAGATCGCCTGCTCCAGATCGATATAGGCCCCGAAATTACCGGCCATGATCACCCGGTCCAGATCGGCAAAGGTCATGCCCACCGATTCCAACAGGGTGACGTAGCCCGCGTACATGGCGCCCTTGGCCCGCATCAGGTTATCCAGATCCACCTCGGTGATGGCGATATCCTCGCCCGTGAGGGAGTTCTTGCCCCAGACCAGCACGTACTCAAAGCCGTCGATCCCCTGACGGAGGCGGGGGTGTTCCAGGCTGCGGTTGAACTTGCCCTGCTGATCGATGACCCCGGCCTCCAGCAGCTCGGCCACAATGGCGATGAGCCCTGAGCCGCAGATGCCGCAGGGCTTGCTCCGGCCAACGGTGATGATCATCGGCTCAAGCGTCTCCGGATGGATATGAAAGTTCTCGATGGCCCCGGTATTGGCCCGCATCCCGTGGCGGATACCGCCGCCCTCGAAGGCCGGGCCCGCAGAGCAGGCGGCGCAGACCAGCCACTCCTCGTTGCCGACCACGATCTCGCCGTTGGTGCCGATGTCGATGAACAGGGTAAGTTTCGGGCTCTTGTACATCTGGCAGGCATGCACCCCGGAGATGATGTCCCCGCCCACATAGCTGGCCACCGAGGGGTAGAGGAAGAGGCGCACCGAAGGGTGGGCGTGAATGCCCAAGACTGCGGCGCGGGTCAGGGGGAAGTGGCTGCAGGTCGGCACATAGGGCGCTTCCCGCAGGTACTTGGGGTTAAGGCCTAAAAGCAGGTGGCTCATGATGGTATTGCCCGCCGCCATAATGTAACTGATGTTGCCGGGGTTGATCAGCACTTTCTGGCAGACCGTTTCGATCACCGAGTTGATGGTGCGGACCACCTTCTCCTGAAGGTCTTTGAGGCCGCCGGGCCGCTGGGAGTAAATGATTCGGGAGATGACATCCTCGCCGCAGCCGATCTGCTCGTTGTAGGCCGAGGCCTCGGCGATTACCTCGCCGGAATTAAGATCGAGCAATACCCCGCAGACCGTGGTGGTGCCGATGTCCACGGCCAGGCCGTAGAGGTTGCCCGTGGTGTCGCCCGGCTCCACGGCGATGATCCGGTTCGGCTCCTCGACCCGTTTGCCGCGCAGCATGATCGCGGTCACCTGCCAGTTGGCCTCCCGCAGGAGGAAGGGCAGCTCCCTCAACAGCTCCGGGTGATCGTAGGTAGGCTCGGCGCAGTCATGGCATTTCTTCCTGATGGCCCGCATCAGGCGCTGGAGGTCGGGGACATTGTCTGCGAGGGTGGGCGGCTCCAGGGCAAGGAAGCGTTTTTCCACCGGCGGCGACACCTGCCAGGCGCCGATGAGGTGATCCAGCGAGCGGGCGGAGATGGCCCGGGTGGTCTTGGGCTTGGTCTTGAGGGCCTTGCCGTCCTTGCTGGTTGTGACGGGGATGGAGACTACCAGATCCTGAGTGACTGAAGACTGGCAGGCCAGACGGAAGCCTGCCGCGTGCTCCTTATTTGAGAGCTGCGTGGAATTGCTGGCGGCAACCTCGCCCTGTTCTATTTTGACCTTGCACTTGCCGCAAACCCCGTCGCCGCCGCAGGAGGCCTGGATATAAAGCCCGGCCTTGGCTGCGGCGCCCAGCAGGTTATCTCCGTCATTCACCTCGATGGTGATGTTGTCGGGCAAAAAGGTAACGGTTTTTTTCATGGATCTCCGGTCTCCGGGGAAGTGTTGGCAAGGATGATGATTGCCATAAAGATAGCAGGAAGAGGGGGCTTGTCAAGTATCCTGACGCAGAGCCGCTGTCAGGCGGAGAGGATGGCGCCGCTTTCCCGCCAACCCCTGACCCGGATCCCTTTATACTGGTAGGAGGCGTCGGCGTGGATCAGGGCAGGGGAAAGAGCGCGATCCCCGGCAAGGGACAGCCACCTTTCCAGACCTATGTAATTTGTCAAAGACTTTTACAGTTTGCATAAACTGTCCCGTCAAGGGAATAAGGGCACGGCATGCCATGCCCCTGCTGGATGATTAAATCTTCGGTTTAGAAATGGAATTACGAGTCAATCAATAGTGGTCACGGCATTGGGCAATCAGGATTGTCTCATCATGGCAGGAATAAACCAGACGGTGCTGTAAATCTATACGGCGTGACCAGAAGCCTGATAGTTGGTGTTTCAGGGGTTCCGGTTTGCCAATTCCGGTAAACGGTTCACGAGCAATTTCTTGAAGCAACAGGTTGATGCGTTTGAGAAGGGCGCGGTCTGTTGCCTGCCAGTACAGATAATCCTCCCACCCCCGGGTGGAAAACTTAGGAGCCGTTACAAAATAATTTATACACTTTCGCATATCCCTTTACGGCTCCTTATGCCGTTTTGGCCACATAAAATGACCGGGTTATTTTGTGACAACGGCTTAATCATCATGCAGCAGTTCCCGCACCACTCCGCCACCGTTGCGCAACTCTGCAACCGATTCGAGCAGCCGCTGCGTGCCGGTTGGATTCCGCAGCAGATAGGCAGTTTCTTCAAGGCTCTGATAATCGTCCAGGGCCATGATTACCACCGGTTTGCCGCGCTGGCTTGTCACCACCACCGGCGCATGGTCGTCATTTACTAAACGCATGACATCGGCAAAATTTTGTCGTGTATAGGTATAGGTTAAGGCCTCCATTTCAACTCCTCCGCAAAAGTATGTACATAACATAGCACATTGAGGGGTGCCAAGCAATTACTGTTTTTGCCACGGTTCAGGCTCCTTCCCCTTTGCAGGGGCAGGCGTTGATGACCCTGGCCAGGAGGTGCAGTTGGGCGATAAGCTCATCTCGCTGCGCCATCAGCTCGACCATGCGCCTCTGGGCCTCGTCGATCTGGCCGCTGCGGCAAAGGGCGCTGATCGCCTCGCCTGCGGCGTGGACTTGCTGGTGCAGCGGATCAATGGCCATAAATTCGGCAATGCCGCCGTAACGCAGTCGGCCTGGGCCGTGATACCAGCGCCCGAAGCGGCACTGAAGGGGGTTCAGGGGAGGAAACTTCAATTCGGCCTGGCCGACAGACTGACCGCCGTCAACAAAGGCCTGCATTGCCCCAACCCAGAGGCGGTGATCCAGCTCGGCCCCGAGCAACACGGCATCGTCCCGTGACCAGGTCGCGGGCGCCTGCCGCCACAGCAGATCGGGCTGCCAGGCGGCGATCCAGCCGGGCAGGTCTGGGGCGAGCATGGGACGGGCAATGCCGTATCCCTGCCCCAGGGAACAGCCCAGCTGGATCAGGGATAGGCCTTGCGCCACGGTTTCCACGCCTTCGGCGATCACGCTGATGTGAAAAGCCTCGGCCAGGCCAATGACGCCCTCGACAATGGCCAGTTTCTCCGCGTTGCCCAGCATGTCACGCACGAAGGAGAGGTCGATCTTGATGAGGTCAACGGGCAGGCGTTTGAGACAAGTAAGAGAGGAATAGCCGGTGCCAAAATTGTCCAGGGCGAAGCTCACCCCGATCTTCCGGCAATCCTCGATCAGGCGGGAGACATGTTCGAGATCATCAAGCGCCACGCTCTCCAGCACCTCCAGTTCGAGCCGGTTTACAGGCAGGCCCGGATGCTGGTCGAGCAGTTCCTTGAGGCGAAAGGCGAAGTCGCTGCGGGCCAGATGCTGCGGCGCGATATTGACAGCCACCGGCAGATCCAGCCCAGCGGCGTGCCAGGCATCCATCTGAGTAAGGGCGGTGTCGATCACCCATTCCCCGAGCCTGATTTCCAGGGCCGAGCCTGCCATCTGTGACAGGAACCCGGCAGGCTCGATCAGGCCTTGTTCCGGATGGCGCCAGCGGATCAGGGCCTCGGCGCCGATTACCGTTCCCGCCCGCATGTCCACCTTGGGCTGGTAGTAGAGGCAAAACTCATCCTGCTCCAGAGCCGTCTCCATCTGGAGCACGAAAGCGCGCCGCTCGCGGGCGGCCTGGTCGTGGTGTGAATCGAACAGCTGGTAGCAATTGCGTCCAGCCTCCTTGGCCAGGTACATGGCCTGATCCGCGTGGCGTAGCAGGGTGTCGGCATCTGCCCCATCATCGGGAAAAAAGGTAATGCCGATGCTGGCCGTGACCGCAAGCGTGGCCCCGTCAAGGAAAATAGGCCGGGCCACGCTCTGCAACAGACGCGAGAGGACAAGCTCGCATTCTTCCATGTCGGTCAGCTTCGCCAGCAGCAGGGCGAACTCGTCGCCGCCCAGCCTGGCTACGGAATCGCCGCCGCGCACCGCCTCGCGCAGCCGCCCGGCCACTTCCTCCAGCAGGCGGTCGCCCGTGGCATGGCCCCAGGTGTCGTTGACCGGCTTGAAGCCATCAAGATCAAGATAACACACGGCCAGCCTTTCCCCGGAGCGCCCGGCCTGAGCCAAGGCCACCTTCAGGCGATCGGCAAGCAAGGCCCGGTTGGGCAGCCCGGTGAGCGAGTCATAATGCGCCAGGTGCTGAAGCTGGGCTTCCTGCTCCTTGACCTGCGAGATATCGCTGAAGATGCCGAGGTAGCTGGTCACCGCCCCTTCCTCATCGCGCACCGCTACGATAGCAAGATCCTCGGGATAGATTTTACCGTTCTTGTGCCGGTTCCAGATTTCGCCGCGCCATTGCCCGGTATTCTTGATTTCCGCCCACATGGCGGCATAGAAGCCGGGGTCATGGCGTCCGGAGGCAAGCAGATGCGGCGTCTGCCCCAGGGCCTCGGCGCGGCTGTAGCCGGTGATTCGGGTAAAGGCGGGGTTGACCTCGAGGATGCGTTTCTGTGCGTCGGTGATGATGATGGCGTTAAGGGCGTTTTCGAACACACTGGCGGCAAGAGTACGTTGCTCGGCTTTCTGGCGCAAAGAGTCCTGCGCCGTCTCCAGCGCTGCGGCCATGCGGTTGAAGGCCTGGATGACATGAACAAGTTCCGGGCTGCCTTGGGGGGCGATGCGGCTCGCCATCTCACCCCTTTCCAGAGTACTCGCCCCCTGCTTTAGCGCGGCCAGAGGCCGCAAGCCGTTTTTGAGGATCAGCAGGATAACAATTAAATCCAACCCCAGCGCCAGCCCCAGGATGGCCAGATTACGGAGGAATTCCTCCCACAGCCGGTTCTGATAGGGCGTGGCGGTCATCTCGATGCTTACCTGGCCATAGTCCCGCCCGCCGATAACCAGGGCGCGGCTGGCCTGCGGCGAGAGGATGTTGGCACAGCGCACGAACCAGCCGGGCGCACGCAGGGCAGGAATGGCCTTGGCGCTGGCCGAAAGCTGGCGGCCTCTGGCGTTTGTCCAGGCGATATGCTGGATATTACCGTACTTAATCCGTAGCTGGAGAACCTGTTTGATGTTGGCGTAGTCGCCGATCACCGCCCATTCGGAGATGGCGAGCGACACGGCTTCCATCTCACTGGTAAGGTGTTCCTCGAGATGAGTGTGTAAAAAGTCGGCCTCCTTGCTGGTGGCAAGCAAGAGCAGTGAACTGCCTGCCAAAGACAGGGCCAGGCTGGCGCAGAGCATTACCCGGGCAATCAGGGTGAGACGCGCCCAAATCCCCCTCAATCCCCCTTTGGCAAAGGGGGAAGATGGCGGTGTTCCTGCTTCTGTTCCCCCCTTTGACAAAGGAGGGCAAGGGGGATTTATTTTCATACTCCGCGCGCCTCCTTCTTCCAGAGGAAACGATAAACTTCCCGATGATTCCGGTACTCGGCATCCTGCGCTGGCCTAAAACCCCAGGGCGGCTCCTGCTTGATGATGGCGGCGCTCGCGGCCAGGATCTTCAGCCCCTCCGCATCGGTCGCCATGCCGAGCAAGGCCTCCCGCACCGCCTTCGCCACCTGCCTGGGGACGCGCGGATGGGCGGCGACGGGCAGATCGAGATAGTCCTCGGAGCTCCACAGCACCCGATACCTGAAACCCTCGCGCTCGGCATATTCCTGCATCACTTTGGAATGGACGCCCGCCGCCGGAATCTGACCTGCGTTGAGCTGCGCCATGATGCCTTCCTGGCTGCCGCCCAATACCGGGCTCACCGTTACCCTTGCCAGGATCAGGGCGGACATCGGTGCCGCATAGGCAATAAAGGCATTCTTGCTGGGAAAGCCGACTTCCTGGCCTTCCAGTTCACGCAGCGAGCGCAGCGGAGATGCTTCCGGCACCACAATCTGCCCGTGGATAGGTTTCCCCGCCGATCGGGCCATGACCCGGTAAGCAGCGGCGGCATGACTTGGCATGAAGATGTGATTGCTATAGACAAAATCAAATTCGCTCTGTGCTTCCGCCTCGGAATATTCCAGCGAGGTTTTTTTCGTCTTAAGCTCCAGGGTCACCCCGCTCTTTTTGCTTACATAATCCAGGATCGGGTTCCAGTATTGCGCGGTGAGCACCGCGTTTCTTTGCGGCAGCACACCAAAGGACCAGGTTTGCGCCCAGGCCGGGCTTGTCAGGAAAAGAAAGAGAACCGTCATTGCCAACCGTTGCATAAGGCCTCCTTGTAACTGCTTGGAATTCAGGAGTCAGGATTCAGGATTCAGAAGATCCTCCTGCAAAATTACCCAAAGGTTGCTCCCCCCTTGCGGGTCAAGGGAGGGGATTCAAGTTGGATAAGCTGATCTTCTGGTTGTCCTTCTGAATTCTTCATTTTTCATTCTTAATTCTTCATTCTTAATTCGTAGCTCACTCCTCCCCGAAACAAACCACCCGGTTGCGACCCCGCTCTTTTGCCTCGTACAGGGCGTGATCCGCAGCGCCGATAACCTCCTCCCCGTTTTTGCCGTGCAGAGGAAAATTGGCCACCCCGATGCTGATCGTCTTGTGCAGCGGCGGGGCAGTGCGGCTTATGAACAGATGCTCTTCAATGACCTGCCGCAGGCGCTGGGCGCTTTCCAGGCCCTTGCTCAAGTCGCCGTTCACCAGAATAATAAACTCTTCTCCACCGTAGCGGCAGGCCACATCTTCCTGGCGGATGCTGGTGCGAAGAAGCCCGGCCAGCTGGATGAGCACTTCATCCCCAACCTGGTGGCCATGGGTGTCGTTGACCAGCTTGAAGTGGTCGAGATCAAGCATCAGAACACAGAAGCCTTTTTCCGGGGTTGACTCATGGGCCTCCAGCAATTTCTGCATGCTGGCCTCGCAGTAGCGCCGGGTGTAAAGCTCGGTCAGGCCATCGGTGATGGCGATGCGGTACAGTCGGGCATTGGCCAGGGCGATGCCGACCTGCTCAGCAAGCGCGAGAAGCAGCTTCTTTTCCGCTCCGCTGAAAGACAGGCCGGGTTCCCGTTGCAGGCACACCAGGCCAAGGGCAATATTTTTGGAATCAAGGGCCAGGACGACCCTGGTGTCCTTGTCGCTGAAGATGGCAGAAGTAAGTTCCCCGGCCCGCCATTTTTCCCAAGCCTGGGTGACGCCGTCGGGAAGATCAGCGGCTGCCTTCCAGGAGGAATACTCGCGATGGTAGTAGCGCAGGTCGTCGGCCTGGCGCCAGGCGATCTCGTAAATAACCTGCTCCTGTTTCTCCCGGGCAAGAAACACCACCACCTGCCGGGCCTTGAAGGTTTCGCAGAGCAGATCGGTAATCAGCCGCTGCAACCGGCGCCATTCGATGGCCTGGCTCAGTTGCTGGACAAAGGTGTACAGACTGGTAGTTTCCCAGTTTTTTCCCTTGATTTCGGCAAAGGAGCGCTGGATGGCCCGGCTCATCACATTGAACTGGGTCGCCATATCCTGAAATTCCCCCCTGACCTCCACCTCCACCCAGTGGTTGAAATCGCCGGTGCCCACATGCGCAAAGCCCTCCATCATCTGCTGCAGCGGGTGATGGACATAGCGCTGGATAATAAAGGACAGGATAAAGATCAGGGCAACAAAGGAGGCCAGACCGGTAAGGATCATCCGGATCAGCACGGTGTGGAGGATCTCGATGGTGTCGGTAAAGAAAACGTCGTAGAGCAGAATCCCGCAGTTTTTCTGTTCGGGCGCGTGGCAGCCGTAACACTCCGGGCCGTTGGGAATCTTGATGATATTGCGCAGCACCGGCCCGGCCTCGGTTTCAAGAAAAATCGCCTGGCGCTGGGGAGTCATCCCTGGGCTGGTATGACAGACCACGCAGGTTGCCTCGCGGTTACGGTCAAAATGCTTGCCCAGCAGGCCTTTATCGCTGGAAACCATGACCGTGCTCCCGTAGGAAAGAACGCTGATCACCGAGGGCTTGACGATCGCGTGGATATCATCAACCGCTTGCTGGATCGCGGGCCGGTTGTTCTGGAGCATCGCGCTGCGCAACGCTTTTTCGATGGTCTTTCCGGCCCTGGTGGCTTCATCCTGGGCGATGAGCAGATACTGATCCCGCTCGAAAGTCCAGAGCCCGTACAGGGAAATGGAGATGGAAAGCCCGAGGAGTACGAAAAGACTGGCCAGCAGCCGGAATCGGAGGGAAGAGAAAAAATCAGAGGAGAACATGGCGGTTCCTTTAAAGAATTAAGAATTCAGAAGTCAGAATCCAGAATTCAGAAGGACAGCCAGAAAATCAGATTATTCAGCATTTCTACTGACTTCTGAATCCTGAATCCTGAATTCTTACTGTTGCAATTCACTCCTCCCCAAAACAGACGACCCGGTTGCGGCCCCGTTCTTTGGCCTCGTACAGGGCATGGTCTGCGGCGCCGATAATCTCCTCGCCGTTTTTGCCGTGCAGAGGGAAATTGGCCACCCCGATGCTGATCGTGTTGTGCAGCGGCGGCGCGGTGCTGCTGGTGAACAGATGATTTTCTATAACTTTGTGCAGACGCAGGGCGCTTTCCCGGCCCATCTTCAAGCCGCCCATTATCAGCACGATAAATTCTTCCCCGCCGTAGCGGCAGGCGACATCGTCCTGACGGATGCTGACCCGCAGCAGGTCGGCAAGCTGGATGAGAATTTCATCGCCAACCTGGTGGCCATGGGTGTCGTTGACCAGCTTGAAATGGTCGAGATCAAGCATCAGGATACAGAAGGACGTCGCCTGGGTTGACTCATGGATCTCCAGCAATTTCTGCATGCTGGCCTCGCAGTACCGCCGGGTATAAAGCTCGGTCAGGCCATCGGTGATGGCCATCCGGTACAGCCGGGCGTTGGCCAGGGCGATGCCGACCTGCTCGCTGAGCGCGAAAAACAGCTTCTTTTCCGCGCCGCTGAAAGGCCGGTCTGTTTCCCGTTGCAGGCAGACCAGGCCAAGAACAACCTCTTTGGAAACAAGGGGCAGGACTACCCTGGTGTCCTTGTCGCTGAAGCTGGGGCGGGTCAGTTCTCCGGCCCGCCATCTTTCCCACTCCGGGACAACGCCGGGGGGTAGATCGTCGGCGTTGTCCAGCAGAGCGTACTCCCGATGATTGTAGCGCAGGTCGTCGCTCTGGCGCCAGGAGACCTCGTAAACAACCTGGCTCTGTTTTTCCCGGGTAAGAAACACTGCTACCTGCCGGGCGTTGAAGGTTTCGTAAAGCAGATCGGTGATCAGCCGCTGCAGCAGGTGCCATTCGATGGCCTGACTCAGTTGCTGGACAAAGGTGTACAGGCTGGTGGTTTCCCAGTTTTGCTCCTTGATTTTGATAAAAGAACGCTGAATGGCCTGGCTCATCACATTGAACAGATCCGCCATGGCCTGAAATTCCCCTCTGGTATCCACCTCCACCCAGTAGGAGAAATCACCGGTGCCCACATGCATAAAGCCATCCATCAGCTGATGCAGCGGACGGTGGACGTAGCGCTGGATAACAAACAGGAGAACCAGGATCAGGGAAACAAAGGCTACTATCCCGGTGAGGGCCATCCGGAACAACACGGTGCGGAGCATCTCGATGGTATCGGTAAAGAGAACGTCATAGATCAGAATTCCGCAGTTTTTCTGTTCGGGCGCATGGCAGCCGTAACATTCCGGGCCGTTGGCAATCTTGATGACATTGCGCAGCACCGGCCCGGCCTCGGTTTCAAGGAAAACCGCGCTGTGCCGGGGCGCCACCCCCCTGGTGGTATGGCAGATTGTGCAGCTTTCTTCTTTGTCCCGGTTGAAATACATGCCCAGCATGGCCTTGTCGCTGGAAACTGTGACCAAGCCCTCGTAGGAAAGAATGCTGATCACCGAGGGCTTGACGATGGCGTGGATATCATTGACTGATTGCTGGATAGCGGCCCGGTTGTTCTGAAGCATCGCGTTGCGTAAGGCCTTTTCCACGGTCTGGCCGGCCTTGGCGGCTTCATTCTGGGCAATGACCAGGTACTGATCCCGCTCAAAGGTCCAGAGCCCGTACATGGAGATGGAGATGGAAAGCCCAAGCAAGACAAAAAGACTGGCCAGCAGCCGGAAGCGGATGGAATAGAGGAAATCAGGCACGGACATGACGGTTCCTTGGGTGGTGTTTAGAAGAATTCTGAAGTCAGAATTCAGGATTCAGAATTCAGAATAATGTTGTCCTTGGCTTCTTCATGCTGACTCCTGAATTCTGACTGCCGACTTCTGGGCAGTTGCTCCCCCAGCGCCAGTCGGAGGGCGGAAGCCAGTTCGTTGACCTGGTACGGCTTGCCGATGGCACCGTTAAAGCCGTAAGCGTGGCAGTCGGCCATGGCCTGGTCGTGGCTGTAGCCGCTGGAGGCAAGCAGGATCGCCTGCGGGTCTGCCTGCCTCAGTTCCAGCGCCGCCTCGATGCCACCCATGCCGTTGGGAATGGTCAGATCCATGATTACCGCGGCAAAGGGCGCGGCGGTCTCAAGGGCTGCCCGATAGAGGGCGATGGCCTCCCGGCCGTCGGCAGCCTCTGCCGCCTGGTAGCCAAGATAGTCGAGGATCGCGCTACAGGTTTTCCGGACGACTTCTTCGTCATCCATGATCAGGATGCGGCCGGAAGCCTGTCCTTCCAGGCCTGATTGCACCGCCGCTTTCGTTTTTGGCTCTTCCTGGTCTACCGGCAGAAACATGGTGAAGCTGGCGCCTTCGCCTAAGATGGAGGCGGCCTTGATATGGCCCCCGTGCTTTTTGACAATGGAGTGGGTGATGGCCAGTCCCAGCCCGCTTCCCGCCTCTTTGGTGGTGAAATACGGGTCGAAGATTCTGCCGAGCCGGTCGGCAGGGATGCCCGTGCCGCTGTCGCGGACGCAGATACTGAGGTAGCGGCCCGCAGGCAGGGGCAGGGCCGAGTCCGGGCCGATTTCCCGGTTGCGGCAGTTGATCCTGATGGCGCCGCCAGCGGGCATGGCCTGGCTTGCGTTGAGCACCAGATTCTGGATCACCTGGCTGATCTGGCCTCGATCAAAGCTGATCTGCCAGAGATCGTCCGGATACTCCAGGGAATAGGAGCAACTGCTGCCGTGCAGGATAAAGGCCGCTGATTCCCGGATGACCTCGTCGATGGCGGCCGCCTCCCGCACCGGCTCCCCGCCCTTGGCAAAGGAAAGCAGCTGCCCGGTGAGTTTTCTGGCCCGGTCGGCGGCCTTGCCCGCGCTGGCAAGGAGATCGTACCGCTGGTCGTCGGGGTTGGTAAGCCGCAGAGCCAGACTGAGGTTGCCCATTACCACGGTGAGGATGTTGTTGAAATCATGGGCGATGCCGCCAGCCAGCACCCCGACTGATTCGAGTTTTTCAATCTTCTGGATCTCCGCTTCCATCCGCTGCTGGCTGGTGACGTCGCGGAAAACCAGCACCACCCCCAGGATATCTCCGGTGTGGCACCTGATCGGTGCGGCGGAATTGCTAATGACATATTCCCGGCCGGAGCGGGAGATCAGGATGGTGTGATTGGCAAGCCCCACCGTTATCCCTTCCCGCAGCACCCTGGCCACCGGATTTTCCACCGGCTGCCGACTCAGCTCGTTGATGATCTGAAACACCTCGGCAAAGGGGCGTCCGCGCGCCTCATCGTCGCTCCAGCCGGTGAGGCTTTCCGTGACCATGTTCAGCAGGGTGATCCTGCCCTCGATATCGGTGCAGATTACCCCGTCGCCGATGGATTGCAGGGTAACGGCAAGCCGTTCCTTTTCCGTGGCCAGAGATTCCTCCGCCTCCCTGCGCCGGGTGATATTGATCGTCATTCCCTCGACCAGAGGCTCGGCGGTGTTGGCAGTCTGGATAAGCCGACAATGGCTTTCGGCCCAGATGAGGCTGCCATCCTGGCGGCGCAGTCTGACCACAAAGCCGTAGACCTTCCCTTTTGCCTGGAGAAGCTGCAGGAGCCGGTCGCGGTCGGCTGGGTTTACATAGAGATCGTGGGCCAGGTCGTGGACTTTGTTGATGATTTCCGCAGAAGAATCATAGCCCAGCATGCGGGCGAAGGCCGGGTTGCAGGTGAGGATCTTTCCGGTGAGCGAGGTCTGGAAGATCCCTTCCAGCGCGTTTTCAAAAAGGCCCCGGTAACGCGCCTCAGCCTGTTGCAGGCCAAAGGTCCTAACTTTTATCAGCTCTTCCAGATGAGCCTGGTCGCGGTCGAGCTTGGTCAGGTAGTTCAGACGGAGAATGGCCGCGCCGACAGCCTCGGCCGCAGCTTCAAGAAAACGGGTTTCCTCCTGATCCTGCTGGACGTGGCTGGAAACATAAAGAAGAAGGAGGGCGCTGGTCTGGCCCTGGACAGTTATCGGCACACAGTAATGGCTGTGGGGGGCGAATGTTGCGTGGCCATGCTCGTTTTCTTCCGTGTTGTGGGCAAAAATGAGGCGGCCTTCGACTGCGGCCCGACCGCAGAGGCAGTGGCCAAAGGGAATTGTCGCGCAAGGGTGAAGAGCGGTTTCTGGGCGCAGATTCCGTGCGGCCATAAGGGCCAGCTCCTCTGGGCGATGCACCATGAAAACGGCGCCCTGGTGGGTGCTGCGCAGGAAATCCCGGTCAAGGAGAAGGTCGAGGCAGCCGGTCAGCAGGGTTTGCAGGTCTGTCGCCGCATGGCAGTGCCGGAGGATGGCGATGAGGGCGCTTAGCCGCTCCTGTTCCAGATAGGCTTCCCTGGTACGATCCTCTACCATGGTCTCCAGCAGGTGGACTTTCTGTTGCAGAATGCTGATTTTTTTCCGGAGCTGGCCGGCATTGTCCGGGGAGTTCATCAGGCGCTGTCATCGAAGCTGATTTCAAAAAGACATTCCGGCTGGCCGTCGCCAAGGCAGGCAAGCTGGCGCTGGCTCAGCGGGGTCTGGTAATGATCGGCCACCCCGTCGATCAGGCCGCTGAAAAGATGACATAAACCACGGCTGGAGAGGTAGCTGACCAGCAAACTTCCGTCCGTCTTGTTTTCACAGTGAAAGCGGGGCAGCTCCGCATCCTTGTAAAGCTTTTTCACCTCCAGGTGATGAATGAAATTCAGGGTGGAGAAGAATTCCCGAGGGTGCTTGCTGGGGCTGAAAAATTGCGGATATCGCGAGGCAAGCAGAGGGATGAGCGCCCGGCCAACCTCCCGGAGAAGTTCGCCTGGGCTAAGGCTCAGCCGGTTGGCCGCGCTGGCGACGATGGCGGTGAAATCCTGATCCGGGTATGAGCCCGGCCCCACCATCAACGAGGGCTCGGCGGTGATGAGTTGGCAATCCGCCAGGATCAGCTCATACTCCTTTTCCCCGCAGCGGGCTGTGAGAAATTCTTCCAGCAGGTTGAAGATCAGGCCTTTCATGGGGGTTCCTTGAAAATAGGAATTCTTGTTCTTAAAAATCTTCAAACTCATCATCGCCAAAGGGGATCATCTCGGCGGCCTTGACCGCCTGGCTCTTCGGCCTGGCCGGGGCGGCGAGGGCTTTTACTGCCGGGTTGGCCTTTTTCAGCGACGCCGACCCTTTCCTCGCGGCCAGGGCCGGTTTGTTCTGGGCGGGCTGCCTGCGAGGCGGGAGCTGCGGGGCCGGGGCCTTGGCCTCGCCCACCAGGGCCAGGAGTTCGCGAACCTGCGCTTCCATTTCCAGGGCCATGCCGTTCAGTTCCTCGGCGGCGGAGGCCGACTCTTCGGCGGAGGCCGCGTTGGCCTGCACCGCGTTGTCCATTTCGTTCATGGCCTGGTTGAGCTGGCCGATTCCCTGGGACTGTTCCCGGGAAGCCCCGGCGATCTCGCCCACCAGGGCACTTGATTTGGCGGTGCTGCCAGCGATTTCACTGAAGGCCTCGTTGGTTCTGTTGGCCAGCTGGGCGCCCTCCCTGATCTTGGCGACCGTGCCGTCAATGAGGGCGGCGGTGTTTTTCGCCGCTTCGGCGGCCCGCATCGCCAGGTTGCGAACCTCATCGGCCACCACCGCGAAACCGGCCCCGGCCTCGCCGGCCCTGGCCGCCTCCACCGCAGCGTTCAAGGCCAGCAGATTGGTCTGGAAGGCGATCTCGTCGATGGTCTTGACGATCTTCTGGGTCTCCTCGCTGGCCTTGGCAATGGTTTTCATGGAGCTGGCAAGCTCAGCCATCGAAGCCCCGGCCCGGGTGACAATCGCGTTTGATTCCCGCATGAGGGCGTCGGCCTGGGCGGCATTGTCGGAGTTCTGCCTGGTCATGGAAGAAATCTCCTCCAGGGAGGCGGAGGTTTCCTGGAGGGAGGCGGCCTGTTCCGAGGCCCTTTCCGCCAGGTTCTGGCTGGAACCGGCGACCTCGCTGGAGGCGGCGGCCACCTGATCGGCCTCGTTTTTCATCTTGAGGCTGATCTGACTCAGCGCTTGGGAGAGGTTCCGGTTGAGCAGCCAGCCGGTAAACAGGGCGATAACCAGGCTGAGCGCGGCGAGCAGGCCGACAAGGAGGCGGACAGTGGCGGCGGACGACAGCATGGCCTCATCGGTCATGATATTATTCTTGGCCTCTTTCTGGATTTCCCTGAGGGTTGCCTGCACTTCTTTCAGGGCGGGCAAGGTCTGGTCGGTGTAGATCCGAACCGCCGCTTTCTTGCCTTCCTCCCCCAGGGCTGCCTGCTGCATAGCCAGGACTGACTCATGCAGGCTCTGGTGGCTTTTGCCTATCCTGGTCAGCAGCGGAATAAGCTCCGGCGCAAGCTGCTCCGCCTTCTTGCGTCCTTCCCCGTAATACCATTGGCCAAGTTCACATTTGTGAAAATCGATCTCCACTCCCAGTTGGCTGGCCTGCTCGTCGGCTAAAAAGTCGCTGATCTTGCCGGCCCAGATCAGGTGATCCACCTCCCTTTGCGCCAGTTCGGCGGAGAGCTGATGGCCGTGGATCACCTCCTCGCTGTAGCGGACGATGCGGCCAACCCCGAAATAGTTGTAGATCCCGGTGATGACGAGCATGGCGGCAATAATGCCGCTGCCAAGGGAAAGTCTTTGCCTGATGGTTTTATTGGGTTTCATGCAAATCTCCTGGTTGGCCGTGGCGCAAAATGTTGAACCTTGAAAAACATCCAGACTCAGCGTGACATCCGGGAAAGCCAGCCCTTTTCATTTACCAGAAAAACCATCTCACAAGCCAGGCCGGTTGTCAATGAGAGGTTCCTATTTTACCCCATAATTTCCAAGCGCTTCCAGGTATGGCCCGAACAGATCCTGGTAATCGTTCAGTCCCCTTTTCAGGATGATGGAAAAATGGCGGGCGTCGCTGTCATTCACCAGCAGATTGGCGCTGTGGGCCAGGGCCTCCAGGTCGTACAGGGTGTGGAATTCCGGGCCGAGCAGGATATAGAAGATATAGCGCCGCCGGGTCATGGCCATTTCCCGCAGATGCTGGTGTACGGCAGAGTCTTTCAGCTCTCCGCCTTCAAACCCGCTGTGCAGTGCGACCGCCTCAAAATTTACAAACTGCATCTTGTCGAGGGCCTCTGCCGCCGATTGGGCGTAAGCGGGCTGGTAGCCCATCTCCGTGAAGGCCGTGGCCACCCTGGCGGCTATTGCCTCGTCATTGATCAGGATCAGGGCGTGAGGCACATTTTCTACGACTTCCTTTTCGCTGTACACTCCGCTGGACAGCCAGCCGAGATCGGGCGGCACCGGGGCCGCCGGGGGCCGCCGCACCGGCTGGGGTTTGGGGGGGGAGGCCCCTGCAACCATCCCCGCCGTCTGCGCGGCCACCGTGCCATCGGCGTTCAGGGCAATGGGCTGGCCGCATTTCGGGCAGCCCATCCTCAGGGTTTTTCCCATGGACAGCGAAGCAAGGGCGGCCTTGATCTTTTCAAGCTGGGCTTCATTCAGTGTGAGGGGTTGCTGGCAATTGGGGCATTGGGCAAGCATGGGTTTCTCCGAAAGTAAGCTGTCAGCTTAAAGCTAGCAGCTGTAGGCTGTAACGGCTCCTAAAAACCAGAGCGCCGTTTCTCTTCCTGCTTCACATCCATGGCCAGGCCGGTGATGCCGGTGGTAGATTCGCCCCGGGCGGACTTGATGCTGTCCAGCCCCCGGTTGACTGCGGTTTTGCGGGTGCAGTAGCTGAGGGCGGTCTCCTCGCTGATCAGGCCGTTTTCGTACAGTTCCAGGATATGCTGGTCAAAGGTCTGCCAGCCAAGGGCCCTGGCGTCGGCAATAATGTCGTAGAAGGTTTTGTCTTCCGTTTCCCCGGTCATGATCAGCTCACGCACCCGCAGGTTCATGCCCATGATCTCGAAGGCCGCCACCCTGCCGCCGCCCGCCTTGGGCAAAAGCCGTTGACAGACGATCCAGCGAATGGTGTCTACCAGGCGGTTGCGCACCTGGGTCTGTTCTTCCTGCTCGAACATGCCCAGGATCCGGTTGATGGTCTGGCCCGCGTCCACGGTGTGCAGGGTGGAAAGCACCAGATGCCCGGTTTCTGCGGCGGACAGCCCGATCTCCAGGGTTTCGCGGTCGCGCATCTCGCCAACCAGGATAACCTTGGGCGCCTGCCGCAGGGCGGCGCGCAGGCCTGAGGAAAAGGTGTCGAAATCATTGCCCAGCTCCCGCTGGTTGAAGGTTGCCAGCTTATGCTGATGCACATACTCGATGGGATCTTCCAGGGTGACGATGTGCACGGTTTTTTCGTCGTTGATCTTGTCGAGAAGCGCGGCCAGGCTGGTTGATTTACCGGAACCGGTGGCGCCGGTGACAAGAATGATGCCGTTGCGCTCCCCGGCCATGGTGTTGAAGCGTTCGGGCAGGTTCAACTGACCGATGGTCGGGATCTTCATCTCCAGTTTTCTCAGCACCGTGGAAAGATTGGTTTTTTGCGAGAAAATATTCACCCGGAACCGGGCCTTCTGGCCAAGCCAGTAAGAAAGATCGCAGGAGCCGTGCCGAACCAGATCATCAAGCAGCCTCTTGTTGCCGCCGATGAGGTTCAAGGCAAAGACCTCGGTCTGAAAAGGGGTGAGCGACGCAACCGGCGGCTCAACCGGCACCGGCGCCAGCTGCCCGGAGGTCTCCACCTGCAGAGGCTTGCCCACTGTGATATTGAGGTCGGAAACATTGCCATAGGTTTCCAGCATGCTGGTGATCCAGTAATTTATTTCCGTTTGTTTCATGGCGGTGTCCTTTCCAGCATATTTTCTTGCCTGGCCAGCTAGATATCCTGCGAGGATTGTATAAGAATGGGCCTGATACTGACAACTATTTCTTTTTCACCAGAAAATACAGCCTGCCCGGATGCCGCATGTTGCCAGCCGCTGTCTCGGCGTAGCTCCCGGCCCCCCAGAACAGGTCAAGCCGTCCGGCCCCGGTGATGGCGGAGCCGGAATCCTGGTTCAGCACGAAGCGGCTTAAGGGTTCCCAGCCGATAATCTCTCCGGCCGGGTTGACCCTTGGCTTGCGGCTGGTCAAAAAAGCCAGCCCGCCTGAGGGGAAAAAGTCCTGGTCAAGGGCCACCGAGCGGCCAGGGGTCAGGGGCTCTCCCAGGCTGCCCAGGGGGCCGACTGCGGCCTCATCCCCCCAGCGGAAAAAAACAAAAGATTCGTTATGGTGCAAAATGGCCTCCTGTTTAGCAGGATGCTCCTTAAGATAACGGATGATTTCCGGCATGGTCGCCGCTTCCCGGCGCAGGCTGCCTTTTTCTACGAGCAGCCGCCCGATGCTGCGGTACTCGCGGCCATTTTTGGCGGCGAACTGCACCCGCCGCAGTGAACCGTCCGCCAGCTGGATCTGGCCTGAGCCTTGAATGTGCAGGATAAAGGCCTCCAGCGGATCAGCCAGCCAGGCCAGCTCCTGCCCGGCCAGCAACTGACCTTTTTCGATCTCGGCCCGGGTAAAATAGGGGACAAGGCTGCCATTTTCCAGCCGGCCTGTTTTCTTCTTTGGCTCTTTTTCTCCGGGGAGGGAAAGCAGATCAGGGGGCTTGCGGTACAAGGGATAGCGGTAGGCCGCGGTTCTGGTCAGGCTGGCCTTGAAAAGCGGTTCGAAATAGCCGGTAAGGAAGATTTTATGCTCCGGGGGCCCGCCCGTCGCCTGACACAGGGTAAATTCCTGGTTAATGATCGCGGTCAAGTCCTGGGCCGAGGGCTTTTTCTGGATGATCCGCTGGAAGGTGAGCAGGGATTCGCTGAGCCAGGCGGCAGAATATTCCTTGCCGCAGACAAGAAAGACCTTTTCTCCGGGAAGCTGTCTGAGATAATGCAGGCTTCGCTCAATGGCCGGAGCGAGGGATTCGTAGGCCAGATCATCCTGCAGCAGCGGCAGTTCCGCGATCAGGGGCATGGTCGCTGCCTGGCCGCCCTGGGCTGCTGCGGGCCCGGCAGCGACCATGCCGCAGGCCAGGATAAGCAGCCGGAAAAGAATCTGTCTTGCCGTCGCTAAGGTTTGCATCCGCGCCGTCTCTCCTTGTAAGATCTGGATGTCTTGCAGCATAGCAGGGAAATTGCGGAGATGCACCCTGGGAAAGATGAGGCACTCGCAAAAAAAAGGAAAAAGTTAACAGGATCGTGACATAAATTATCGGCACTGCTGCCGATGATTGACAGCGATCTCAACAAGCAGGTACGGCAAGATCGGGTGGTGTTGGGCAGGTGATAAAAAAATGTGGTAATTGTTCCAGACACTCGATATATATTTCTACCTTCTTAGGTATATATATCCCTGTATTCACCGGTTTGATAAAATTTTCGGAGGTAAGGATGAGCGAAGATAAAAAAATTGAAAGCCATCTGCAGGAAAAACGTCTTTTTCCCCCTCCCGCTGCTGGTCAGGCGCAAGCCCAGGTGAAGAGCCTGGCTGAGTACGAGGCCCATTACCGCCGCTCCATGGAGGATCCGGAAGGTTTCTGGGCTGAGCGCGCCAAGGAGCTGATTACCTGGGAAAAACCGTGGAGCAGGGTGCTTGAAGCAGACATGCACAAGCCCGAGATCAAATGGTTTCAAGACGGCAGGCTGAACGTTTCCTATAACTGCCTTGACCGACATCTGGCCGATGGCCGCCGCAACAAGGCGGCCATCATCTTCCAGGGCGAACCCGAGGACGATGTCCGGGTCTACACCTACCAGATGTTGCACACCGAGGTTTGCCGCTTCGCCAACGTGCTTAAGAAGATGGGGGTGGGCAAAGGCGACCGGGTTGCCGTGTATCTGCCCATGATTCCCGAGCTTGCCATCACCCTGCTGGCCTGCACCCGGATTGGCGCCATCCACAGCGTGGTCTTCGCCGGTTTTTCCGCTCAGAGCCTTAAAAGCCGCATCCAGGACTGCGAGGCCAAGGTGCTGGTCACCGCCGATGCTGTTTTGCGGGCCGGCAAGACCATCCCCTTAAAGCCCGCAGTTGACGAGGCCTTGCAGGACTGTGCCAGCGTCAGGCAATGCCTGGTGGTCAAACGGGCCGGCAACGAGGTTACCATGCGGGAGGGCCGCGACCTCTGGTGGCACGCGGAGATGGCCGCCGAGGGCATCTCCGGCCAGTGCGCGCCGGAAAGCATGGAGGCGGAGGACAACCTCTTCATCCTTTACACCTCCGGCTCCACCGGCAAGCCCAAGGGCGTGGTGCATACCACCGGCGGCTATCTGACCTATGTGGCGCATACCACGCAATGGGTTTTTGACCTTAATGACAACGATGTTCACTGGTGTACCGCCGATATCGGCTGGATCACCGGCCACAGCTATATCCTCTATGGGCCGCTGGCCTTAGGCGCCACCACCCTGATGTTTGAAGGGGTGCCTTCCTGGCCCGCGCCCGACCGGTTCTGGCATATCTGTGAGAAGTTCCGGGTCAACATCTTTTACACCGCCCCCACTGTTATCCGCTCCCTGATGCGCGAAGGCAGCAGGTGGACGGAAAAACACGACCTTTCCTCCTTGCGCGTTCTGGGTTCGGTTGGCGAGCCCATCAATCCGGAAGCCTGGATGTGGTACCATGAGCATATCGGCAAGGGCAGGCTGCCCATTGTCGACACCTGGTGGCAGACCGAGACCGGCGGGATCATGATCTCCGGCCTGCCTTTCGCCACCACCCTTAAACCTGGCTCGGCCACCATGCCTCTGCCTGGCATCGACGCGGCCATCTTTCGCGAAGACGGCACTGAAGCGGCCCCCAACGAGGGCGGCCATCTGGTAATCCGCAGGCCCTGGCCCGGCATGCTCCGTGGCGTATACCGCGATCCAGGCCGCTACAAGAAAACCTACTTCACTCGCTACGAGGGGATCTACGACCCGGAAGACGGGGCCCGTAAGGATGAGGACGGCTATTTCTGGGTCATGGGCCGATTGGACGACGTAATCAATGTTTCCGGGCACCGCTTAGGCACCGCCGAGATCGAATCCGCCCTGGTGGCTCATCCGCAGGTGGCTGAGGCCGCAGTGGTCGGCGCGCCCCACGCGATCAAGGGCCAGGCCATCTATGCCTATGTTTCCTTAAAGACCGGGGTTGTGCCCAGCAACGAGCTGCGCCTTGAGCTTCGCACCCAGGTTCGCAAGGAGATCGGGCCCATCGCCGTGCCGGAGTTTATCCAGTTTGCCGAGGGGCTGCCCAAAACGAGAAGCGGCAAGATCATGCGCCGGATCCTGCGCAAGATCTCAGCTGGCGAGACCGAACCCGATGATTTCGGCGATATCTCCACCCTGGCCGACCCCTCCGTGGTTTCCGCCCTGGTGGAGGGCAGCAAGGATTTCGTCAAGTAACACTAAGCACTCAGCACTAATCTAAAAAAAGGCGCAATCATGGAATCCATCGAACTGTTGATTTCCACCCTCTCCGGCTGGGTCTGGGGGCCACCCATGCTGACCTTGCTGGTAGGCACTGGCCTGTATCTGACCGTGCTTCTGCGGGGCATGCAGTTTCGCGCTCTGCCCCACGCCCTGCGCCTGATCTGGCACAAGGAGCATGCCGGCGATGGCGATATCAGCCATTTCGCCGCCCTGATGACGGCGCTCGCGGCCACGGTGGGGATCGGCAACATTGTCGGGGTGGCGACCGCCATCAGCCTTGGCGGGCCAGGGGCGGTGTTCTGGATGTGGATGACCGGCCTGGTCGGCATGGCCACCAAGTACGCGGAGGCGGTGCTGGCCGTGAAATACCGGGAAAAGGGCGAACACGGCATGCGTGGCGGCCCGATGTATTATCTGGCCAAGGGGGCGGGGCTGCCGAAGCTGGCCTGGTTTTTTGCCCTGTTCACCGCCCTGGCGACCTTCGGCATCGGCAACATGGCCCAGGCCAACGCGGTGGCTGTTATTTTTGACTCTACCTTTAACATCGAACCCTGGCTTACCGGCACGGTGCTGATGCTCCTCACCGGCCTGGTGATTCTGGGAGGCATCAAGTCCATTGGCCGCTTTACCTCTTTTCTGGTGCCGTTCATGATCGTCGGTTATACCGGTGCGGCACTTGTGGTGCTGGCACTTAACGCCAGCGAGATTCCCCAGGCTCTCGGACTGATCTTCTACCACGCCTTCAATCCAGCCGCTGCCAGCGGCGGTTTTGCCGGGGCGATGGTGGCCGCCTCCATGCGCTACGGCATCGCCCGTGGCGTCTTTTCCAACGAGTCTGGCCTGGGCTCATCCCCTATTGCCGCCGCCGCCGCCCGAACCCACGACCCGGTCAAACAGGCGCTGGTGAGCATGACCCAGACCTTCATCGACACCCTGGTGGTCTGCACCATGACTGCCATGGTGATCCTCACCAGCCAGTCCTGGCTGCAAGGGGTCGCGCCGGGGCAGATGACCAGCGTCAGCTTCGGCGAAACCTTGGGGACAACCGGGGTGGTGATTGTCGCCGTGGCCACTGCTCTTTTTGCCTACTCCACTTTGATCGGCTGGAATTATTACGGGGAAAAGGCCATTGAATATCTGGCGGGCCGTCGCGCCATTGCCCCTTATCGGGTGGTCTTTGTCGCGATGGTTATTGTCGGGGCGATGATGAAGCTGGAATTTGTCTGGAATTTTTCCGATCTGATGAACGGGATGATGGCCATCCCCAACATTGTCGGCCTGCTGCTGCTGGCCCAGGTGGTCAAGGGGGAAACGGAGCGGTATTTTAAGAAGGCTGAGGGCTGAGGGTGATGCTCTATTCTTTTAATTTCTCCGCCAGTTCGGCAATGACCATGGCGTAGCGGTTGGAGTTGTTCCATCTGGTGATGGCCTGGAAATTCGGATAGCCGGCCACATAGCGCAGGCCGCCGTCCTTAAGCTCCAGACCGACGATGGTAAGCTCCTTGTTCTCCGGGGAGGGAGGCAGGCTGATATCCTGAATTTTTTTCACCTCCGCTCTGGGGACAAAACCCTTGCGCCCCTGGGCATAGGCCTTTTCCAGCTTTTCCCCTTTCAGCTTCTTTCCCAGCTCGTGGTAGATCGGGGTCTTGAAGGTCCAGCCGAATCTATGCAGATAATTGGCAATGCTGGCCAGGACATCGGGCGCGGATTCCCAGACATCGCGGCGGCCATCCCCGTCAAAATCCACGGCGTACAGGCGAAAGCTTGAGGGGATGAACTGGGTCTGACCAAAGGCCCCGCCATAAGAGCCGGTGACCGTCAGTGGATCAACCCCGTTTTCCCGGCAGAGCAGAAGATATTCCACCAACTGTTCCCGATAGAATTTGCTGCGGCGGGGATAGGCGTCAAACATGGTGTTGAGGGTCTGAAACATGCTGAAGGCCCCCTTGTTCTTGCCAAATTTGCTTTCGACCCCCCAGATGGCCACGACAATCTCCCGCTCGACCCCAAGCTCTTTTTCAATCCGCTCCAGCAGCTCACGATGTTCGCCCAGCAGCCTTCTGCCCTGCTCGATTATCTGCGGGGTAATAAAAAGCGGGGCGTACTCAAAATAGGGCTTGGCCTCCGACTGGGTATCCATGAGCTCCAGCACCCGTTTCTTGATGGCGACTCCGGCAAAGAGCCGTTCCAGTTCTTCCTGGGCAAAGCCATGCCGGGTGGCCAGTTCCTGCAAAAGCTCCTGATAGCGCGGGTTGCTCAAATCGATCAGCTGACCATCGGCAACCAGATCAGCCGCCAGTGGCCGCAGTTCCTGGGCGCTCAACCTGGCCGGGCAGAAAAAGACGAGCCAGGCCAACAGGAAAGACAGCCCGATAACGTCTTTAGGCAGCAGGGGAAATCTCATGGGGCAACGACCTCGAAAAATTTCTGGCACACATTATCAGCCTGCCCGGTTAAAGGTCGCGGCCAAAACGCAGAGCCCGGCCAATGCCGTCAAGGGAGAAGATGACCATCACCCGCTGGTCATCGGCAGTTTTGCTGGTCTCCAGCTCCATCATCCAGCAGGCGGGCTGATAGATCAGGCGGGCCCGGGATTCTACGGTATTCTTTTCGGAAAATGACTTGACCAGATAGGCGGAAGCCGTGAGGGTTTCGCTCAGTCTGGCTCCCAGCGAGCCGATCAGGTCATGGGCCGACTCGCCAAGATCGGTGTAAAAATAGGGGGCGACCATGCCGCTGTCCTTCAGATAACGGTAATTGAGGCCGAGCCTATGCCCACCAGCAAGGCTGTAGTGATTGAGTAACTCATACCTGGTTACGCCTTTGTCGTACATGCTCAGATTGGTCTGATAGCCCAGTGTCCAGTTTGGCGCCGGGGAGACAGCCGTCTCAAATCTGAGGTCAGACCAGGCATAGCGCGTGCCTGTCGCGGACAAGCCCAGGCTCTCCGGGTTATCCTGGCGCAGGTCATAGGTTTGCAGAAGCTTGAACCAGCCGAGAGAGCGATTCCAGAAATCACCCTTATCATTGACCCCGCCAAGGGTAAGGTAATTATTGAGCTGCCAGGTCAGCCAGTTTTTTCTCTCCAGATGATCCACGCTGTCAAAATAACTGTTTATGCCCAGGGTGCCGTCAAGACTTGGCAGTTCCTGGGTTCTGGTCAGGTATTCATAGAGGAGGTTGGGCCGCACCAGATGCTCAAGCCAGCCGTTATTTCCCAGAGCAAAATCGCGCAGGAAGATGGTGGCCATATTGCCGGTAAAATCATAGGCCTGCCGGTCTTGGAACTGATCCTTCTCCCAGGTGGAATCCCCGTAGGCCTCCACCTGGTAGGCGGTTTCCCGCGCCCCGCCGCTGACCCTGCCCTCGAGCCAGCCACTCCGGGGCAGAAAGGAGATCAGCCTGGGGTGCAGATCAAGGCGCTGGGCGCCGACCCCCTCTGCGCGCCAGTAATTAACGTATTCAGAATCCCAGGCCAGGTTCAGCTGTGAGGCGCCGAGGGGCAGCCGCCCGGTGAAATCAAGCCTGGGCAGAGCCTGCAAGGGGCTGATTGTCCGGGGGAGAAAGGTCGGCGCGCCATTTACCAGTTGAAGGTCATGCGCTGTATTCTGCCGGGTTCGCAGTTCGGCCCCGGCAACCATGTTGGCCCAGGACTTGACCAGTTGCAGGGAAGATTCCCGTTCAAAAAGCGTTTCCTCCTGGAGATCCCGGCCAAACTCATCGAGAAACAGGAGCTTGCTCGCCGTAAAGCCAGCGGCGCCTTCCTTGAATTCCTGCAGGTAATCCTGGTCGGAGACAAGGTCAAGATCAAGCCTGGCGGTAAGCTGGCCGCCGAAATCATGGTTGGCCTTGCCCCGAAGCCAGTAACGATTGGCCGCTCTGCGGATCAGCCCGTCCTGGTTATATTCTTTGGTGAGATCCGCACCATCGTCAAGATCATCGTGCAGATAATTGAGCATGAAGGCGCCTCTGGACTCCGGCCCTTTCACATACCTGAATTCGCTGCCATACTGAACACCTCTCCTGGAGAGATACCCTGGATAAAGGGTGATATCCGTACTGGGGGAGATATTGAAAAAAACCGGGGCCATGAGGCCGACGCCGCTTCTGCTTGAGCTTGACCATTCCGGAAAGAGCAGGCCGCTTTCCCTTTTGGTCTTGGCGGGAAAGATCAGATAGGGGGTGTAGGCCAGGGGCGCATCCTTGACATGAAAGACGGCGTTGGTCATCTGGGCCATGCCGTCCAGGGTGAGCCTGGTCGTGCTGCTGGTAAACGACCAGGGCGGGCTTTTGCCCTCCTCGGGCTTGCAGGCGGTGGCCCAGCCTTTTTTCAGGGTGTAGCTGAACTCCCCGGTTTTCATAACCTCTTCGCCGGTGATAAATATATGGGTTTCAGCCAGGAAGATGGTGGAATCGGTGAAGGCGCCGGTCTCGGTTTCAAGATCAAGATCGGCGCTGCTGGCGGTAATCTCGTCTGCGCCTGAAAGGAGGTAAACATTGCCCCGGGCCTTGATCGTGCCGCGCTCCTTGTCGTAACGGGCCCAGTCCGCCCTGATGAACATGCCGCCCGGCCCCTGGCTCTTGGGCCGGATCACAATGACATTGCCCTCGGCCAGGATACTGTCCGGGTCGTTGAGATGCACAAGGCTGTCCGCCGTAATCTCCCAGGGAACAGGCCGGGCCAGCGCGGTCGGCACCAAACCGGCAAGAACGGCCAGGGCCGCCACGATAGCGCAGAGAATGCCGCCTGGAGTTGTCAGTTTATCCGCCATGTATTTCCTGTCAGACATCATCCCGCAGAACCGCGCCGGTGCTGCCGGAGGTTACCTGTCTGGCGTAACGGGCCATGCAGCCACGGGTGATCTTCGGGGCGGGTGGCTGCCAGTTGTTCTGCCGCTGGGTCAGAATCCCTTCCCCCACCAGCAGTTCAATGGACTTGCGCCGGATATCAATGCTGATCCGGTCGCCTTCTTCGACAAGGGCGAGGGGGCCGCCATCCGCCGCTTCCGGCGAGACATGGCCGATGCAGGCCCCCTGGGTGCCGCCGCTGAAACGCCCGTCGGTTATCAGGGCCACGCTCTTGCCAAGCCCCATGCCGACAATGGCCGAGGTCGGGGAAAGCATCTCCGGCATGCCCGGCCCGCCTCTGGGGCCGCAGTAACGGATAACCACCACGTCGCCGGCCTTGATCCGCCCCCCTAAAATGGCGGCCTGGGCCTCGTCTTCGGAGTCGAACACCCTGGCCGGGCCGCTGTGCTTGAGCATCTCTTCGGCCACCGCCGACTGCTTGACGACGCAGCCCTCCGGGGCCAGATTGCCGTAAAGCACCGCGATGCCGCCGAATTTATGATACGGTTCATCCGCAGGCCGAATGATGTCGGCATCCAGCACCCGAACCTTTGCCAGGTTGTCACGCAGGGTCTTGCCGGTAACGGTCATGACCTCCAGATTGATCCCGGCTCTGGTGTTGAGCAGCTCGCACATCACCGCCGAGACCCCACCCGCCTCGTCCAGCTGTTGCAGGCTGTGCGGCCCGCCGGGAATCAGGCTGCACAGATGCGGCGCCCGCTCGCTCACCTCGTTGAACAGGGCCAGGGGCAGCTCCACCCCCGCTTCCCTGGCGATGGCCGGAACATGGAGGACGGTGTTGGTGGAGCAGCCCAGGGCCATATCGATGGCCATGGCGTTTTCAAAGGCGGCGCGGGTGGCGATATCCCGGGGGCGGATGTCCTCGGCCAGCAACCGCATCACCGCCATGCCCGCCTCCTTGGCCAGCCTGATCCGGGCGGCGGCCACCGCCGGAATGGTGCCGTTGCCCGGCAGGCCAAGGCCAATGGCCTCGGTGAGGCAGTTCATCGAATTGGCGGTGAACATCCCGGCGCAGGAACCGCAGCCGGGGCAGGCATGATCTTCAAGTTCGGCCAGCTCTTCCAGGCTCATGGTTTCGGCCTTTACCCGGCCAACCCCCTCGAAGACGCTGACCAGATGTACCTCCTTGCCACGGAACCGCCCGGTGAGCATGGGGCCGCCGCTCACCATGATGGCCGGGATATTGACCCGCAGCATGGCCATGAGCATGCCTGGCGTCACCTTGTCGCAGTTGGGAATCATCACCAGGGCGTCAAAGGGATGGGCCATGGCCATGATCTCCACCGAGTCGGCGATGATCTCGCGGCTGGCCAGGGAATATTTCATGCCCAGATGGTTCATGGCCAGGCCGTCGCAGACCCCGATGGTTCCGAAGGCGATGGGGGTGCCCCCGGCGATGCGGATCCCGGTTTTTACCGCTTCCAGAATCTTGTCAAGATGGATATGGCCGGGAATGATCTCGTTGTGGGCGTGGGCAATGCCGATCAGAGGCCGCCGGATCTCCTCGTCGGTGTAGCCCATGGCCTTGAGCAGGGAACGATGCGGCGCCCGCTCCACCCCTTTGCGTATTGCATCACTGCGCATCTTTTTCATAGGTTGAGTCCCGTCAATTTTTCTGGATTTTGCCTGTATTGATGTAAAAGGGTAAATACTAGCAGGCCGCCGTCTGCTGTCAAGGCAAAAGTCTCCTGCTGGCAAATTTGCTGAGGTGTTCTTCAGGCTAAGGGGTCGCCTTTCTTCTTGCCTGCTCCGCACGAAAATGATTAAACTGCTGCCTATATAGATTGCGGAACGTGTCAAATTGATTATAGAGCGGATTGGGGAAAAACAGGGAAGAGGTCTATGGTAGAAAAAGTTTTTAAAAACCTTCGTTGGCTCGGCCATGATGCTTTTCTGCTGCGGGCCGGGGGCAAGAATATCTATTTCGATCCCTTCCAGCTTGAGCCTGGCCTGCCGCCAGCCGATATTATCTGTATCTCCCATGCGCATTACGACCACTGTTCTCCGGCGGATGTGCTCACAATTCAGCAGCCAGCCACCCTGATTGTTACCGAGAGCCAGGCGGCGGCAAAACTAAGCGGGAAGATCATGATCCTTGGCCCCGGCGAGCGCCGCGAGGTGGAGGGCCTCATTATCGAGACGGTTTGGGCTTACAACATAAACAAACAGTTTCATCCCCAGGGCAACCGCTGGCTGGGGTTTATTCTCACCGTTGACGGAGTACGGGTTTACCATGCGGGTGATACCGATTATATTCCAGAGATGAAAGATATCCGGGCGGATATCGCCTTGCTGCCTGTTTCCGGCACCTATGTCATGACCGCCGAGGAAGCGGCGCAGGCGGCCCTGGCTATCGGGCCCAGGATTGCGGTGCCCATGCATTATGGCGCCCTTGGCGAGGCAGGCGAGGCGGCGGCGCTTCGTTTCGCGGCAATGCTTGCCGGCAAGGTTCGGGTGGAATATGGCAGAGGCTAAGGATAAGCCTCCATATTTTCCGGTCTGCCTGAAGATCGCCGGGCGTCAATGTCTGGTTATCGGCGGCGGGCGGGTTGGCGAGCGCAAGGTGCAAGGGCTGCTGGCCCATGGCGCCCTGGTCAGGGTGATCAGCCCAGAGTTGAGCGAGACGCTTGCCGCCCTGCAACAGGCCGGAACGATTGCCTGGCTGCCCCGGCTGTATCAGGAAGGGGATCTGGCCGGGGTCTTTCTGGTTATTGCCGCCACCGATGACCCGGTGGCGCAGGAGCGGATCCACGCCGAGGCCGAAGCGCGAAATATCCTGCTCAATGTGGCGGATGTGCCGAAATGGTGTAACTTTATTCTTCCGGCCACGGCGCAGCGGGGAGACCTGGCCATTTCCGTTTCCACCGCCGGAAAAAGCCCGGCTCTGGCTAGCGCTCTGCGGCAGGCGCTGGAGGCCCAGTTTGGCCCTGAATATGGGGCGCTGGTGGCTATCCTCGGGGCTTTGCGAGAAACCGTGCTGGCCAATGGCAGGCCGCAGGCGGAAAACAAGCTGATTTTTGCCCGGCTGGCCGACCCCGAGATGGCGGTCTGGATTAAAGCTGGCCTCTGGCAGAAGCTGGCCCTGCATCTTCAGGAAGTCTTAGGAGCGGATATCCCCCCTGGCTGCCTGGAGGCGGCCAGACAGGAATACCAACAATCTTCAGGAGCGAAGCGATGACCTTGTTGTTTCAACTCACTCTGTATCTGTATCTCTTGGCCACTGCCGTGTATGTGGCCCATTTTCTTTCCCGGCAGAAACAGGTGCGGGCTGTTGCCCGGGCGATTCTTCTGGCGGGCGGCATCCTGCACACCGTGTATTTCATTGTCCGGTATGTCTATGTCGGGCATACCCCGCTGACCAGCAACCATGAAGCGGTTTCCTTTTTTGCCTGGTCGATGACCTGGGCTTTTTTGTCTTTCTGGTGGCGTTATCGGGTGAAAAATTTCGGCGTCTTTGTGTCGCCGCTTATCTCACTGCTGATGCTGATCGCCGCCCTTGCTTCCCGGGAGATGCTGCCGTTGCCTCCGGCCCTCAGGAGCAACTGGCTGCCGGTGCATGCCAGCATCGCCATCATGGCCAACGGCTTCATGGCCCTGGCTTTCTGTGGCGGGATTATGTACCTCCTCCAGGAGCGGGAAATAAAAAAGAAAAAATTCGGGATATTTTACAGCCGGCTGCCCTCGCTGGAAGCGCTTGATGATCTGAATCAGCATTGCATGGCCTTGGGCTTTCTGCTGCTGACCCTGGGGATCATTACCGGTTCCGTTTGGGCAAAGCAGGCCTGGGGAACATACTGGCAATGGGATCCCAAGGAAACCTGGTCGCTGATCACCTGGCTCATCTACGCGGCCATGCTGCACCAGCGGCTCAGCTTTGGCTGGCGGCGGAGAAGGGCGGCCATCATGGCCATTATCGGATTTGCCGCAGCTCTTTTCACCCTCTGGGGGGTAACATATCTGTTGGGGGGAGTGCATTCCTATGTCGGCTGAGAGCATAGTCATCATTGGCGTGAATCATAAGACCGCTCCGGTGGCGGTGCGGGAGAAGCTGGCCTTTTCCGGGGATTGTTCCGGGCCGCTGTTGACCTTGATCAATATCGAGGGTTGCCGGGAGTGCTGCTTTCTCTCAACCTGCAACCGGGTGGAGGTTATCCTGGTGGCCGATGATCCGGCTGTGGCAGCGGTGGCAGTGCGCGGCTTTCTTTTTGCCCGCAGCGGTCTGGCCGATGTTGAAGCCCAGCAGTACAGCTATCTGTATCAGGGCCAGGAGGCTGTTGCTCATCTGTATCAGGTGGCGACCAGCCTTGATTCCATGGTGGTGGGAGAGCCCCAGATTCTCGGGCAGCTGAAGCAGGCTTATCGCGAGGCGATGGAGCATAAAACCACCGGCGTCATTCTGAACCGCTTGCTGCACAAATCATTCTCCGTGGCAAAAAGGGTGCGCACCGAAACCAATATCGGCGGCAGCGCGGTTTCCATCAGTTACGCGGCTGTAGAGCTGGCAAAAAAGATCTTCGGCAGCCTGCGGGACAAGTCCGTTCTCCTGGTGGGGGCCGGAGAGATGGCCGAGCTGGCGGCCGAGCATCTGCTGCGCCAGGGGATCGGTCGGGTAATCGTGGCCAACCGGACCCTGGAACGGGCCGCCAATCTGGCGCGCAAGTTTAACGGCACTGCCGTGGGCCTGGCTGAGTTGACCACCCAGCTGGCGGAGGTTGATATTCTGATCAGTTCCACCGGGGCCACCGACCTGATTCTCCGCAAAGACGAGGTGAAACCGCTCATGCGGCAGCGGAAAAACAGGCCGCTCTTTCTTATTGATATCGCGGTGCCGCGTGATCTTGACCCGGAACTCAACGAGCTGGACAATGTCTATCTTTATGATATCGACGACCTGAAAAACGTGGTCGATGCAAACAAAGGGGAGCGGGAAAAGGAGGCGTTGCGGGCGGAAGATATTGTCGCGGTGGAGGTGGTCAAGTTCGGCCAGTGGCTGGACGGAATGGAGCTGGCGCCCACCATCACGGCCTTAAGGCAAAAAGCCAACGCCATCCGCGAGGCCGAGGTGACGAAAACCTTGAGCGCCATGAAATCTCTTTCAGAGGGCGAGCGGCGTTCGGTGGAGATGCTGGCCAACGCCATTGTCAACAAGTTGCTGCATGAACCCATGGTCTTTCTGAAAAACAACGACCCCAACGACAACCCCCAGCTCAAACTGGATTTTGTCCGCCAATTGTTCGGCCTTGACCGGGAGGCTTGATGGGGTTTTTTCTATTTTCCCCTACAGTTTTTTTGGATCAGTTGACAACCCGTAGTTTTCAAACTACAGTAACTCATGCTCGAAATAAAACAAACAGCGACATTTCAGAAATGGGAGCACGCACTAAAAGACCGGCGCACCAAAGCCGCCATTGCAGCGCGTATCTTCCGCCTCGCCAACGGTCTGGCCGGTGACGTGACTCCCGTGGGGCAAGGTATCAGTGAACTGCGTATCCACACTGGACCTGGTTATCGGGTGTACTTTCGACAGCAGGGCCACGAACTCATTATCCTACTATGTGGAGGTGAGAAGGGATCTCAAGACCGAGATATTGAAAACGCAAAACAACTCGCAAAAGAGTGGAGGGATTAATGAACGAACCACTTTACAACTACGACCCGGCTGCCGCGCTGGATAGCCCTGAAGCTATCTCCGTCTTCATGGCCGATGCCCTGGAAACCGGCGACACCTCCTACATCGCCAAGGCACTGGGGGTTGTCGCCCGCGCCAAAGGCATGACGGAGATTGCCAGGGAAACCGGATTATCCAGGGAACAGCTTTACCGTTCTTTCAGCGAAAGAGGCAACCCAACCC
>Ga0208863_1000440_pt1 | contig 41969 bp, 41 predicted proteins | sample RifOxyD3_FD_184040 | JGI IMG/M metagenome (GOLD analysis project Ga0208863, IMG submission 184040) | Soil microbial communities from Rifle, Colorado - Rifle Oxygen_injection D3 (SPAdes) | ecosystem: Environmental > Terrestrial > Deep subsurface > Rock core/Sediment | place: Rifle, Colorado...
CCACTCATCTTTCCTGGTCTCGTCTCTCTCAATACCGGTAACCATGGCGTACATGATCTGTTCGGCCACGATCAGCACAATATCCCCGACCTGGGTAGTATTTTTGAAGACAAAAACCTTGTGCAGATCATGAACAATTTTTTCTATCATGGGACAAACCTCTCATAAAGAAAACAGGGACAACAATGAACCGGACAAAACAATATATCATGAATTTATTACTCTTTAAATGGTATGCTAATTATAACTATCCAGCAGCATCACATCTGCTTTGTCATCGGCCTGCTCATGTGCAATAGCACACTTCGCAGACCTCTTTCGCGCATCTGCGGCACTGCTAAATAGTTTCATTCCGTGGTTTTTCTTCCATTCCGGCATCAAGCTGGATAGTTATTGCTAATCAAGTATTGTGCAAAAAAATCAGAAGTGCATTTTGCACCTTGCCTGGAACTTATTAGCCAGCGGCGTGTCTCTACAACATACAACAAAATTGGCCCTGATCCTTGGGGCAAGCGGATCTCCATGCCATACCAAGAAGCACCCGACCTTGTCCGCGCCTTCCGCCAAGGAGAGCATCAGGCCTTTAACCGGCTGGTCACACTGTACCAGAGAAAGATATACAATCTGGCGCTTGGCTATGTAAAGCAGGAAGATGAAGCCAAAGATCTCGCCCAGGATATCTTTGTCACCGTGTTCCGGCAGATAGACAAACTTAAAGACGACAACAAGTTCGGGGCCTGGCTCTATCAGCTTGCCCTAAACCACTGCCGAAACCGTTATCAAAAACTGCGCCGCCGAGGTTTTTTTACTAACCAGTCCCTTGATGACCCGGAAACAGAACTGAACTTAAGCTCTGGAGCCACCCCGGAAAAAGATTATGAACGACAGAACACCATGCGCCTGGTTAGAGAAGCCATCGCTTCCTTGACCCCAGCGGAAAAAGAGATCATTCTTCTCCGTGATCTGCAGGAACTGTCGTACGAAGAAATCAGTGAAATCCTGGCCTTGCCTATGGGTACGGTCAAATCCAAGCTGAACCGGGCTCGTCTGGCCCTGAAAAATCGCCTTAAGCATCTGTAGAAGGTTCGTCACATGCAATGCTCAGAAACACAACCTCTGTTCACCGAGTTCGCCGACAACACCCTCGGCCGCGAGAAGTTGCACGCCCTGACCAACCATCTCCTTGGCTGCCAGACCTGCGCCCAGGAATGGCAGAAATTTCAACAACTCCTCAGCGTGGTACACAGTCTCGAAGACCAAGTCCCCCCGGCCGATCTACTGTCGGGCATCCATGCCAAACTGGCTAAAAAAGGGATTTTAGACCAGGCTTGGACTCTTATTGAGTCCCTTAATTTTTCCCTGTCCATTCCCGCCGCCGCCACCATATTCACCATCGCCATGCTTGCCGGATTTTTACTGCCAACCTCCCCCAAGGCACCGTCTGGCACCCCCATAGAACAAGGGGAAATCCTCACCCCCAGCCGAGCGCCTGTGTTGCCAAACGCCATGTTTGCCGTCTCCCATAATGGCGGAAGTCAGGGCGGAGACATCGCGGTATTTTCCCGGACAGCCTTGACCCCCCATCTGGTCCCGGACAATACCCACACCCGCCTGTTATCCCCGGATATTCATGTGCTCATCGAGAATATCGACCATGACAACAAAATCACACTCTGCCGTGAAATGTTGCGGCGCGACTGGCAAATCCACCGCATCAACAGCAGCCTTTTTTTGGTCCATCTCCCTCAGACGGAGCTGGGTGATTTGCACGCGCTCCTGGGCAGTCACCATTGCGCTCTGATGCCTGCCGCAGCTCTGGAAACCCAATTCGGCCAAGACAAACAGATATTGACCGCCGCGATTCACTTTAAATAAAAACAACCACTTATCTTTTCCCACCTCTCAAGGAGCACCCCCATGATTTATCCCTTGCCAACCGTCACTGATCACAGGATAGGCAACCAAGTTCAGCGCTGCCCCTTAGCTTCTGTGTTGCTGTTTGTCCTCTGCATGACGCTGTCTGGAACCAGCCGAGCGGCAAGCAGCCCTCCGGAAACCTTTGCCGATCTGGCGGAAAAACTCAGTCCCACCGTGGTCAATATTTACACCACCCAGTTAGTCAAAGCCTCCCGTTCGCCCCAAAATCTGCTCAACAACCGAGAAATGCCCGAGCAATTCCGCCGTTTCTTCGGCCTGCCCTTTGATCAGGACCAGTCCCAGAAAGACCAGAAGCGAACCAGCCTCGGCTCAGGCGTTATCATCTCCAAGGATGGATATATTGTCACCAATAATCATGTCGTAAGCAACGCTGACACCATCAACGTGCGCCTGACCAACTTTGAAGAATACGACGCAAAGATCATCGGACGCGACCCAAAAACAGATCTCGCCTTGCTCAAGATCACGCCCAAAAATGGTCTCCCGGTTACAGCTTTTGGAGATTCAGACAAGTTGCGGGTAGGAGACTGGGTCATGGCCATCGGCAATCCCTTCGGCTTCGAACAGACCGTCACCGCCGGAATTGTCAGCGGCAAAGGACGCTCCCTGGGCAGCGGCCCCTATGAAAATTTCATCCAGACAGACGCCTCCATCAATCCAGGCAATTCCGGAGGCCCTCTGTTCAATCTCAAAGGCGAAATGGTCGGAATCAATTCCGCCATCTTCAGTCGCAATGGCGGCAACATCGGCATCGGCTTCGCTATCCCCGCCAACACCGCAAAAAATGTGATCACCCAGCTCAAGGAACATGGCGCGGTGGTCCGCGGCTGGCTTGGGGTAATGATCCAACCCGTTACCCCTGAGCTGGCCAGCCAATTTAAAATGGAACGATCCATCGGCGCCCTGGTGGGAGAAGTCACTCCTGACGGCCCGGCAGACAAGGCCGGCATCAAACCTGGCGATGTCATTGTCGAATTCAACGGCAAGGAAATCTCCCAGGTGAGCATGCTGCCCAATCTGGTGGCGGAAACCCCGGTAGGCAGCAAAGCAGAAATCACCCTGCAGCGAAAAGGTGCCTTGAAAAAGCTCCCCATTGTCATAGCCAGGCTCAAGGAGGACCAGGTTGCCCCTCACGAAGCAAAGGACAACCTCAACAAACAGATAGGGCTCGAGGTGCAGGATCTTACCCCTGAGATTGCCACCGCCTTGGGCATCACTGATAAACAGGGGGTACTGATTACCACCGTTGAACCAAACTCCCCGGCGGCAGACGCAGGGTTACGCAAAGGTGATTTAATCCTTGAATTTAACCAGAAACCTGTCCGGGATGTAAAAGCCTTTCTCAACGAAAGCAAAGGATTAAAGGCAAAATCAACGGTCTCTTTTTTTATCAGACGGGATGGCCGCACCAGATTCTTTGGCCTGAAACTCAAATAGTCAATCCGAGGAATAAACATGGAAAATCTGCATGGTTTTGGAAAACGTCTGAGCTGGCTGGTTACCTTTCTGAGTTTGCTCAGTCTGGCCAGTGGCTGCACCTATCATGATCGGGTCGCCCCTCTCAATCTGCCGGATACTAAAAATGGCGGCATCGTGGTGGGTGATGGCCTTAAACTTGCCGCACTGGCCTTCAGCAGCGATGAGGCGGCCAAGCAGGCCTTTGGTTTCGGCGCCCGCAAGGCTGGCCTGCTGCCCGTGCAACTCACCCTGCAAAATGACAGCCCGAACAAGGTAAAGATCAACCCCGAACAAACCTTTCTCATCGATAACAGCAACAGGGCCTGGCCTATTCTCTCCCTGGAGAAGACCTATCAACGGACTGCTGGACATGTCGATCTTGGGGAAACAGTCAAGGGCGCGGGCAAACCGGCTCTGCTCATGGGCGCGGCCGGAGCGCTGGCCGGATTGGCCATAGGGATCGTCACCGGCCAGAATGTCGGCGAGGCGATGGGGAAAGGCGCTGTACTTGGCGCGGCAGGCGGAGCAGTGGTCGGAGGGGCCAAGAGCTACGGCGACAGCGGGGCAAAAATCAAGACTGACCTTGCCGCTAAAACCCTGCGCAACGAAATGATCCTGCCCCACCAGATCGCTTACGGCGTTCTTTTCTTTCCGGGAATACCGGGCGAGGAAGCAGACGGGGTAAAGGAGCTACGGCTCTCTGTAACCATTGGCAACACCACGCTGGTTGTCGTTCTCTATCCTGAGATCAGATAAGCGTAGCGAATGGGCTTACTTATCCCGCCCACTGATTGATCAACTCTGCTGGAAAGCGGCGGCATCCGCTGCCACAACCTGGGCAATGGCCGCCCTTACCTTATCGAGGTTCTTGCAGCCGGGGGCAGACTCTACCCCGGAATTAAGGTCCACGGCAAAGGGGCGCGCCTGACGAATCGCCTCGCCCACATTCTCTGGGGTAAGGCCGCCGGCCAAGATAACCGGCCTGGCCGAAGCCAGCTCAGCGAGAAGCTCCCAGGCAAAGGTCTGCCCGGTGCCTCCGGCCATCTGCTTGTGGAAGGTGTCAAAGAGAAAGGCCGAAGCCACCTCCGTGTAGGGAGCGAGATCAGCCCTGCTCAAGCCCGGTTTCATCCGAAAAACCTTAATCACCTGGCAAGCCACCCCGGCGCAGTATTCTGGACTTTCCTCCCCGTGCAACTGAACCAGGCTCAGACCGCAGGAGCGGACGATTTCGTTCACCTCGTCAAGCGGCTGATCGAGAAAAACCCCGACCGCCTCGACAAAGGGCGGCAAGCTGGCAACGATTTCCCTGGCCTTTTTCGGCTCAATGTATCGTGGGCTCTGCCCGGCAAAGATCAGGCCGATCGCGTCCACCCCGGCATTCACCACCGCGGCAACCTCCGCCATCTCTCTCATCCCGCAGATCTTGATTCGCGTTCTGGCCTTCATCTTCTTCACCCTTGCCCCCCGCTAACCAGCAGCCGCAGAGCCTTGGCCGGGTCTTCCGCCCGCATCAGGGTCTCCCCCACCAGGGCCGCCTTTACTCCATGCGCCGCCAGCCGCAACATGTCCTGATGATCACGAATCCCGGATTCGCTCACCAGGGGGATCGCCGCCGGAATCAGCTTCTGCAGGCGGAAGGTGGTGTTCAGATCCAGGGAAAAATCACGCAGGTCGCGGTTGTTGACCCCGATCAGGCGACTGCCCGCGGCCAGAGCCTTTTCGACCTCCGCTTCGTCATGCACCTCCACCAGGGCATCCATGCCCAGCTCAGAGGCCAAGGCCTGATAATCTTCTATCTGGGCAGTCTCAAGAATAGCGGCGATCAAGAGAATGGCGTCGGCGCCGTAAGCCCGCGCTTCCCTGATCTGCAAGGGATCAATAATAAAATCCTTACGCAGCACCGGTAGATTTACCGCCGCCCGCACCGCCGGAAGATAGGCAAGTGAGCCCTGGAAAAAATCCACATCGGTGAGCACCGACAAGGCCTGGGCACCGCCGGCCTGATAGCTACGGGCGATGGTCACCGGGTCGAAATCTGGTCGAATTACCCCTTTGGAGGGGGAGGACTTCTTGGCCTCGGCAATAATGGCCACCCCGGCAAAATCGGTAAGCGCCCGGATAAAGCCGCGCGGCGGCCCAATCTCCAGCTCGGGCGCGACAAGGCCACGGGCCTTGAGAGCCGCTACCTCTTCTTTTTTGCGGGCAACGATGGTGTCAAGAATCAAGGCTGCACCGAACGGGAAAAGGCTACCAACGCCTCAAGTTTGTTGAGCGAGGCTCCGCTGGTCACCACCTCCCTGGCCAAAGCTACCCCAGAGACAAGATCCTTGGCGCGGTCAGCCGCCATCAGGGCAGCCCCGGCATTAAGCAAAACCATGTCCAGACAAGGCCCGGACTTGCCGCTCAGCACCAAACGCAGCTGCGCCGCCGCCTCAAGCGCGGTTTTCCCGCCTTTAATCTCCATCAGGCTGGCCGTGGCCAGGCCCAACTCCGCGGGATGGATGCTATACGTGGTCAGGGCCCCCTTGTTCCAGTCAGATACCCTGGTCGCCCCGGTGATCGTGATCTCGTCAAGATTACCCTCGCCGCAGACCACCAGGGCGCGTCGGGCGCCAAGCCTGCCCAGCACCAAGGCCAGGGTTTCAGTAAGAGCGGGATCATACACCCCCATGACTTGAACATTGGCCCCGGCAGGGTTGGTCAGGGGACCCAGGATGTTAAAGATCGTTCGGATCCCGATCTCGCGGCGCGGGCCGATGGCATGCTTCATCGCCCCATGCAGGGCAGGGGCAAACATGAAGCCGATGCCGATCTCGCGGATGCATTGGCCGATCTGCTCCGCGCTTAAATTTAAGTCCACCCCCAGGGCCTCCAGCACATCGGCGCTGCCGCAATGGCTGGAGACGGAGCGGTTGCCGTGCTTGGCCACCGGCACCCCCGCAGCGGCCACGACAAAAGCAGTGGTAGTGGAAACATTGAAGGTGCCGGAGGCATCGCCCCCGGTGCCGCAGGTATCGACGAGAATCTCACCCTCGGCAACCGCCTGCACCCTAGTGGCCTTGGCCCGCATCACCCTGGCCGCGCCGGTGATCTCGTCCACGGTTTCGCCCTTGATCCTGAGGGCGGTGATAAAGGCGCCGATCTGGGCCGGAGTAGCCTCGCCGCCCATAATGGTCTCCATCACCCCGACCATCTCCGCTTCGCTCAGGTCGGTGCCCGCCACTACTTTGGCAATAGCTGCTTTCATCATTTTGGCATCTCCTGACGCTGCCTGGTGAGGATTCCCGCATAGTCCGGGGCAAGAAAATTTTTCAGCAACTGCACCCCGGCCGGGGTCATGATGGATTCAGGATGAAACTGCACCCCTTCCACCGGCAGGCTCCGGTGCCTAAGCCCCATGAGTTCGCCCTGATCGGAACGCGCCGACACCATAAGACAGGCTGGCAGATCCGATTCCCTGACCACCAGGGAGTGATAGCGCATGGCCTCAAAAGGATTGGGCAGGCCGGTAAACACCCCAAATCCATCATGGCTGATAGGGCTGGTCTTACCATGCATCAGCCGTCCAGCCCGCACGGTTTGTCCGCCGAAGGCCTCCCCTATGGACTGATGCCCCAGACAGACGCCCAACACCGGAATGCGGGTGCTGAAAAAACGAATTGCCTCAATGGAGATACCCGCCTGGGCCGGAGAGCAAGGGCCAGGAGAAATCAGCAACCGGTCGGGTGCCAACCCGGCAATAAAGGAGATATCCACCTCATCATTGCGGAAAATCTTCATCGCAGCGCCCATCCCCCCGAGGGTCTGGACGATATTGTAGGTAAAGGAATCGTAGTTGTCGATAATGACTATCATGATCTTTCTCTCGCTCCGCCGGGCAAGCCGGTTAAGCCTAAGCCGTTGTCAGAAAATTCTTTTTCCGCCAGCTCCACCGCCCGCCTTAAGCCCATGGATTTGTTGATGGTTTCCTGATACTCCAGGGCGGGCACCGAATCGGCGACAATCCCCGCGCCTGCCTGCACCCAGAGATCATCGCCCTGCATGACAAAGGTCCGGATGGTGATACAAAAATCCATATTCCCGGAAAAACCGAAATAACCGACCGAGCCGGCATAAGGCCCGCGCCGTTCTGGTTCGAGTTCTTCAATGATTTCCATCGCCCGGATCTTCGGGGCCCCGCTCACCGTGCCTGCGGGAAAACAGGCCCGCAACACGTCAAACTGATCCTTGCCCAGAGCCAGCGTCCCATGCACCCCGGAAACCAGATGCATGACATGGCTGTAACGCTCGACTACCAGCAAATCGCTGACCTCCACCGAACCATAACAGGCAACCCGTCCCACATCGTTACGGCCCAGATCGACGAGCATCAGATGTTCGGCCCGTTCCTTTGGATCAGCCAGCAGCTCCTGTTCAAGGGCCGCGTCCTCTGCCCCGGTTTTGCCGCGCTTTCTTGTCCCGGCAATGGGACGCAGCTCGATATCTTCCTGCTCAAGACGAACCAGAATCTCCGGAGAAGAGCCGATCTGGATCAGATCCCCAAGCTTGAGATAAAAGAGATAGGGGCTGGGATTGATATGACGCAGAGCGCGGTAAAGTTTGAAGGGTGCCAGTTCTGTTTTGGTATGAAAGCGTTGGGACAAAACAACCTGGATGATATCGCCAGCCTGGATATATTCCTTGGCCGCCTCCACCATTTTCTCGAAGGCTTCCTCGCTCATGTTGGAGGTGAAGGCGTGGGGGGGGGTGGCCTTCTTGCTTAGGCCGCCAAGATAATCAGTCGGCACAGGCGCCTGCAGACGAACAATAATCTCCTCAATCTCGGCCTGCGCTTGCGCGTACAAGGCCTTGATATCAAGTGCCCCAGCGGTTTGCACCAGATTAACCACGGTGAGCAGCTGCCTGAGATTATCATAGATCAGGACAGTCCGCGGCACCATGAAAGCGCTCTCTGGAAACCGGGCAAGAGGCAGGTTGCTTGCGGGCAACCGCTCCATGAACCGCACCATATCATAGCCCAAAAACCCGACCGCCCCGCCAAAAAAACGCGGCAGCAACTCCGGATCGCAGGCCTGTGCCTTGCAGGCATTGAAGGATTTAAGCAGATTTTGCAAAATCTTAAGCGGATCGCCCTGTTGCTCATCCACCTTTCCCTCACGGGTGATGGTGATCTGGGTGCCGCGACTGGCAAAAGTGACGATGGGATCAAATCCGATAAAGGAATACCGCCCCCATTTCTCACCCCCCTCAAGACTTTCAAAGAGAAAGGCATGCGATTCTTCTCCAGCTACCTTGGCAAAGATGGTCAGCGGCGTATCAAGGTCCGCGACGATCTCCCGATAGATCGGCACCAAACCGGCATCTACCGTCAGACGTTCAAAATCCTGCAGGGAAGGTCGGGACATGATGGTTCCTCGGCTCACAACTCATAAAAAAAGGTAAGCGATCACAGGGCACGACATCTGCTTTGTTATCGGCCTGAACGCATACCATATGTATAGCTCCCAGGCCTCTGTCGCGCACCTGCCGCACCCTGTAATCGCTTACAGTTCGGATACGGTGCTGAACTTGGTCGCCTAACCTGTGATCAGTTACAAAAAAAGCCATGGAACACTTGCGTCCCATGGCTTTCTGGTTTTCTTTTCATAACACAATACTCTTCATAATATACAGGCTCTATCCCTACGCGTGACGGAAGAGACACAATCAGACCCAATCAGAAGAGTTTCAGACAAAGCTTGCTCCCACCGAAACAGAACAACCTCGACAGGATTATAGCCGCTACCGGCTCACACTGCTGCCAACAAGGCATTTACCCGCTTGGTCAAACGAGACACTTTGCGGGAAGCATTCTTTTTGTGGATGGAGCCCTTCACCGCAGTTTTCTCAATAACAGGGATCGCCAACTTCAGCGCTTCCTGAGCCTGATCCCCTGCTTTTAACTCAACGGCCTCAAGAACCTTCTTCACAACACCTTTCATCCTGCTCTTGTTTGAGCGATTACGAAGCCGTTGCAACTGGTTCTGACGATTCCTTTTCTCGGCGGACTTATGATTAGCCAATTCTCAACTCCTGTTCACTTAATATGATTGATTCAAAAGATGCTGGAAAATTTTGTCAAGATATATCAATCACTCTGCCTTGTCAAGCAACAACTGAACAGACTGCTGCAAGATTTTTTCGATTTTACCGCAACACAACAACCGGTCTTTGGAATATTTTAAAAAAATCATTCATGCCCCTTGCCTGACGCCCTGTCTTTCGTTTACTCTATACATAATTTTAGACAGTTTACAATACCTGCCCCCAGATTTTTTAGGACCCACAACACTTATGCTGGAATTCCTGCACTCATTCCGCTGGCAAGACATATTCGATATCATGATCGTTTCGTTCATCATCTATCGGATCATGCTGCTCATCCGGGGAACCCGCGCCGTTCAGATACTGGGGGGCATAGTAGTCCTTGTTATCCTCTATCTTACCGCCAGAGAGCTCGAATTCCTCACTCTGTACTGGCTGCTGGGCACTTTCTTAAGCTCAATCTTCCTGGTGATCATCATCATCTTCCAGAGAGATATCCGGCGGGCCCTCGCCCAGGTCGGACAGACCACCTTTTCCAAACCTCAGGAAAACATGGCTCACCTTCTGCTCGAAATTATCCGGGCAGCACAGCAAATGGCGCAAAGTAAAATTGGCGGTCTCATCGTCATCGAGCGGGAAACCGGACTTAATGAATATATCGAATCTGCCCACAACCTCGACGCCATCGTCAGCACGCAACTTCTGGTCAGTATTTTTCAACCCACCACTCCCCTCCACGACGGGGCGGTAATCATCCATAATGGTCGAATCCGGTCCGCGGGGGCCCTGCTTCCCCTTACCAGAAACCCTTATATCAGCAAGCAGCTTGGCACCAGACATCGTGCCGCCATCGGTCTTTCCGAAGAGACAGATGCGGTGATCATCGTTATCTCGGAAGAAACCCAGAAGATATCCCTTGTTCAGTACGGGGCCATAACCTCAGACCTCGATGAAAATGCGCTCAGAAGCCGACTTGACACAATCTTTATTCCCAAGGAAAATGCGACGCCCCTGTTATGGAAAAACTGGTTAAACAAATAATTCAGCGCATACCAACCCCCAACTTCCTGAACTGGCCGAACAACTGGGGGCTAAAGCTCATCTCTTTCATTTTCGCCATCCTCCTCTGGTACTTCGTGGTGGGTGAGGACAAGATTGACACCACGGTCTACATTCCAGTAGAGATTGTCAATCTGCCAAGGGAGATGATCATCTCCAACAAGTTTAAGAAACAACTGGAGGCACAGATCAGCGGGCCTCGTGGCTTGATAAACAGCCTGAACCGTCAGCGGATCACCAGAACCATCAACCTTGCCAAGGCCACCCCCGGCAACCTTATCATCCGTAACGAACCAGAGGCGATTCAGTTTCCACGAGGCGTAACCGTATCCCGCATCCAGCCCCCCCATATTACCCTGTTCATAGACGAACTGATCGAAAAAGACCTGCCTGTCCAGATCCGAACTACAGGCACTCCCGCAAGTGGTTATGAATTGACCGGGATTGTTCTGGAACCACCACTGATCAAGATTTCAGGGCCCAAGGCTGTGGTAGGACGGGAAAAACTCCTGTTTACAAAGCCCATCGACATCAGCGGACTGAAAGAACCGACAACCATTCAGATCCCTCTGGAACTGAAACCAGCGCTTCTCGAACTAATGGGCGAAACCGTGCTTACCGCCAATGTGGTAATCCAAGGAAAAACAAGGAAACCATGAGAAAATTATTCGGCACCGATGGGGTTAGGGGGGTGGCGAACACCTATCCCATGACCACCGAAATCGCCATGCAGATAGGCCGGGCTCTCGCCTTTCAGATCAAGGACATGCGGCAAGGTCATCGAATCGTCATCGGCAAGGACACCCGCCTTTCCGGCTACATGATCGAAAATGCTCTGGCCGCCGGCATCTGTTCCATGGGAGTAGATATCCTCCTGGTCGGACCGCTGCCCACGCCAGGGATCGCCTTCATCACCACCAGCATGCGGGCCGACGCCGGGGTGGTGATCTCCGCCTCCCATAATCCCTTCCAGGACAACGGCATCAAGATCTTTGCCAGAAACGGTTTTAAGCTCCTGGACGCGCTGGAACTTGAAATTGAAGATCTGGTTTTCTCCCAGAAGATGTCAGCCTTGCGCCCGGTGGCCGAGGAAGTGGGCCGCGCCACCAGAATTGATGACGCCAAGGGGCGTTACATCGTTTCTTTAAAAAATACCTTCCCCCGAGAATACACCCTGGATGCCTTTCACATCGTGCTGGACTGCGCCAACGGCGCCACCTACGGAGTTGCTCCCCATGTCTTTACCGAGTTGGGCGCCACTGTTACCACTCTCTCAGCCGAGCCGGATGGCACCAACATCAACCGTGATTGCGGGGCGTTGTACCCGGAACACATGGCCGCCAAGGTTCGGGAACTCGGAGCCGATATCGGCATCGCCTTAGACGGCGATGGCGACCGGATAATCGTGGCGGACGAGCATGGCAACATCGTGGACGGTGACCATATCATGGCCATCTGCGCAGCCGATCTGCTCAGCCGCAAGAAGCTTAAGAAAAAAACCCTGGTTGCCACGGTGATGAGCAACCTCGGCCTTGAGATTGCCATGCAGCGCCTGGGCGGGTCCATGATCCGCACCCAGGTCGGAGACCGCTATGTGGTGGAAGAGATGCGCAAATCCGGCTACAATTTTGGCGGCGAGCAATCTGGACATCTGATTTTCCTGGAACACAACACCACCGGCGACGGTATCCTCGCCGCACTTCAGTTGCTGGCGGTGATGATCAAAAAACGCAAGCCCTTGTCAGAGCTGGCTACCGTCATGGAAAGCTTTCCCCAGGTGTTAAAGAATGTCCGCACCAGCGAAAAAATCAGCACCAGCCGCATCCCCGGTTTCAGTAAAAAAATTAAAGAACTGGAAAATAAACTGGGCAAGGATGGCCGGATCCTCGTCCGCCCCTCCGGAACCGAACCGGTTATCCGGGTTATGGTAGAGGGCAAGGATGCCGAATTGATCAACACCATGGCCGACGAACTCTGTGAAATGATCCGCAAGGCAGATAAAGGTGAAAGGATAAAGGTGAAAGGCGCAAGGTGAAAATCAAACTCGACCAGCTCCTGCTGCTGCAAGGACTGACCCCCACCCTCCTGAAAGCTCAAGCCTTGATTGCCGCTGGCCAGGTGCTGGTGAACGACCAACCGGCCGACAAGGCCGGATCACTCTTTCCTAAGAACAGCCAAATCAGGCTCCGGGGGAAATCCTGCCCTTTTGTGAGTAGAGGTGGGCTTAAACTGGCGGCAGGACTGGAGCATTTCCATCTCGATCCCACCGGCTTCATCTGCGCCGATATCGGCGCCTCTACCGGAGGCTTCACCGATTGTCTGTTACAGCGCGGAGCTGCCAAGGTGTATGCGATTGATGTCGGCTACGGCCAGCTGGCCTGGAAACTCCGGCAAGATGCGCGGGTAGTTGTGAGGGAAAGAACCAACGCCAGAAATCTAAAACTCGGCGACCTTGAAGATTCCCTTGATCTGGCGGTGATCGACGCTTCCTTTATTTCCCTTAAAACCCTTCTCCCGCCACTGCTGGTTTTTTTTTCAAAAACCATCCGGATATTGGCCCTGATCAAACCGCAGTTCGAGGTCAGCAAAGGCCAGATCGGCACGGGCGGGGTTATCCGTGACCGCGACCTCCACGAGCAAGTGATTGCAAAAATCCGGGGATTTACAGACGGACTTGGCCTGATTACGGTTGGCGTTTGTCCATCCCCGATCCTTGGGCCCAAGGGTAACCGGGAGTTTTTGAGTTATTTTTATTCTGAGACAGAATAACTCTTACCGCGCCAGGAAAAATCGACTTTCTGGCGTGCTGTCAGATTCTGGGCAAACCGAACAATCATGCCGGAGTCAACCGCCAGGTCAAAAAGATCGCCATCCAGCTCCCCAAAGTCAATCATCTTTTCAATAATGACCATCGCCTCAGAAAGCGTTTTTCCTGGCCTGTATGGACGATCCTCAGCGGTAAGCGCTTCCAGGATATCCGCCAATGCCAGCATCCTGGCGGGGAGGGGAATAGCATCGCCCTGCAGTCCAAGGGGATAACCCCGGCCATTGATTTTCTCATGATGCATGCCCGCATAGGTCGGCACGTTACACAGTTTTTTCGGAAAAGGCAGCCCCTCCAGCATCTTGATGCTCATCTCAACGTGACGGTTCATCATCCTGCGCTCCGCATCGTTTAAGGTCCCTTTTTGTATGCACAGATTCATAACCTCATCCGCTCCGAGCAAAGGCAACTCCACTCCGCACATGGAGTAAGTCAACCCGGCTAAACGCCGTACTTTTTCAATACCTTCAGGAGACAGCCACTCGCTGCCCTGATTAACCGTGTCAAGAAAACTGACCACTCCCTGCCATTCTTCATTTCTTTCAACAAGCGCGAGCATCTGACCATCTTCTAACGCCGAACGAGGTTCGCTTGCAAGTCGAATAATCTCATCATTCAACCTGGAGATTTCCACCCGATGCCGGACAAGTTCCATCCGGTCGAAAATGGCTTCGAGCTTGGTTGCCTTGTCCATCAGATGCTCTGGCGTAGTGATCTTGCCTACGTCATGGAGCAAGGCCGCCATCCTGATCTCGGCAAGTTCCTCAGCACTGAACTTAACATCGGCAAACATGCCCGTGTTGGCCCTATTCACTTCCAAAACGAGCTGTTCGGCAAGACTGGCGACTCTGGTAACATGCCCTGCCGTATATGAGGACTTTTCATCAATGGCATCGCCGATTGCCAACACAAAAGCATCCAACAGGTTTTCCACCTCCCGAACCAACCGTATCTTGGTAAGAGCAATGGCAGCCTGCGAGGCCAGACTCATGGCCATTTCCACATCCTGCTCGGGGAAAGGCACCACCACACCGGTTTCTCGATCCTTGGCATTCAGCAACTGCAAGACGCCGATAATCTCATCCTCATGATCGCGCAGAGGAATCACCAACATTGAGCAGGAGCGGTAACCCGTGGCGACATCAAAAGCACGTGTCCCCTGAAAATCGAAGCCTTTGGCATCATAGACGTCAGAAATATTGATCGGCTCACCGCTAAGGGCGCAATGAGCGGAAACATTGCGGTGATTTTCCTGACCGTCTTCAAGACGCAAAGGCACGGGAGCCCAAGAAATGGCTTCTCCACTGCCTCCCATAAAAACCCCGAGCGAATCATTCTGGACAATAGCAAAATCAAGCGCCTCACCTTCACTATCTTTTATGTACAGGGTTCCACCCTCGGCGTTAGTAAAGCGACGAGCCTCACCAACAATCTTTTCCAGAAGTCGATCGATATTTTTTTCCGAAGAAAGCCCCAGGCCTATCATGACCAGCTGATAAAGATGATTTCGCTGAACATCGCTGCACTTGTTCAGCAACTCTACTTCAATTTCAAGCGCATCCTTATCCACTGCCACGTTCTGGAGTCGTTCGGCCAATTCCCCCACCGCCCTGAATGCTTGATTCAATTCCGTAAAACCGAAGGTGCTTTTTCCCATTTCGCTGATGGAAGACAGATCTACAACCGATCTGATTTCCGAGGTTTTTGCCCGGAACTGATCTATCGCCCTGGTTATCCTGGCTACCACCAGCATAGTGACGAAAGTCACCAGAAATATGGTCAGACTGCCGTAGAGGATAAAAATCCAGAAATACTCGGAGCGCATCCTGGCCGCAATTTCCCGGACATTCTGTTTTACTTCTACCACTCCCAACACTGTGCCGACTTCAGCACCAATATGACACTGATTCAGACAGGTAGACTTGGCCGTCAGCGGATAGAAATGCGTGGACCAATTGCCGCTTTCCAGGAGTTCCTGTTGATCAGCCCCGGTCATAATTTTGCGTATCGTGTTGTGAGGAACGGGTGCGCCCGCAACGGCACCGTACTGATCATTCACCAAACTGTTGCGATACACCTCAATTTGATAAGAAGAGGAGGAATGGACTTTTTTGATCGCCTCGATGTTGGCAATAAGCGTCTGGCGGCTCGGGCCGGCAGGCATAAGCGCCTCGATGGAGACACCGGTCTGAGCGGCAATCCTCCTGGCGGTGTCTTTGGATTGCTGAATGATAAAACGTTCGTATAGGATTGCACTGGTGGCCAGCACAATCAAGAACACCACCAGAGCAACCCCCATAATCCGGGAGAAGAGGTAATCACGAAGTGATTTGTCAAAAAACGGCAGGCCGGTCAGCCGCTTCAGATATTGACTACAGAAGGACAAGAATAGATTTAACATAGATTGCTCCAGTGAGATTAAATGTCATCCTGTTAAAAAATGCCTTAAAGCAAAACCCCTGAACATTTATCATTTTTCTATTATACTACCGTTACCCGTAGGTATCTCCGTAACCACGAAAAAAACAAGGACTTTCGAGCATGTCCCGACACATTGCCAGACTTCTGAGCATTGCCGCCTTTCCTGGCCTTCTCTTATCTGCCGTAGGTTCAAGCCCTTTAGAACAGGTGCTTGACGATTACAAAAATGGTCTGTCTCCGGCCTGGCAAACGAAATCATTTGTCGGAAAAACTCATTATACGACAGAATCCGATGGCAAGCAATTTTACATTAAGGCAATAAGCACCGCATCCGCATCCGGTCTTTTTTATAAAATTGATTATGACAGCAAGGATCAGCCGATCCTCCGCTGGAGCTGGAAAATCGAGCGCACTATCGCCAAAGGAGATGAACACACCAAGGCTGGAGACGATTTTGCGGCCCGGGTCTATGTGGTTTTTCCCTCCCTCATTTTCTGGAAGACCCGGACGCTCAACTACGTCTGGGCCAACAGGCTGCCCAAGGGTGAAGCCCTGCCCAACGCCTTTACCGCCAACGCCATGATGATCGCGGTGGAGAGCGGCAACGGACGCGCCGGTCAGTGGCTTAACGAAGAACGCAACATCCATGAAGATTTCAAGAAATACTTTAAGGCCGAGCCTCCCCGGGTGGGGGCCATCGCCATCATGACCGACACCGACAACACCGGCGAAAGCGCCACCGCTTGGTATGGCCCCATTATCATGGGCAGGTAACTGCTCAGCAGCACCACATCTGCGTTATCGGCACTGCTGCCGATGATGATCGGGCGCTACCGCCGATGATTGTCCGCACTTCTGCAGACGATTGACAGACAGTCATCGGCCTGCTCATGTGCAATAGCACACTTCGCAGACCTCTTTCGCGCATCTGCGGCACTGCTGACCAGTTACGTTTCCTTATTTTATGATTTTTTTTGGCTTTAAGCCGAGCAGTTACATCGACAGAAAGTATTAGTTGGTAACTCGTTGATTTTGTGTCACGATCCTGTTAGCTTTTTCCTTTTTTACCAGTGCATCACGATTGACTTGCCGGAACGAAAATGCTACCTTTCATACAGTATAAAATTCCACCCAACCCTGCTGACCATCTCGATATATTCAAAGTTTCTCCAAGGAGTTTATAAATTATGCCCAAGACATCTCCCCTTTCCCGACCCTTTATCCTCTGCGCTCTTACAAGTATCTTTCTCCTTGCCTTCGGAGTCAACGCCAACGCTGTCCCGAAAAAAGTTACACCCAAAGCCGCTTCCGAAAAAACCGCCCAAAAAACTACTCCAGAAAAATCTAAAACCAACGCACCGGAATCTGTCAGTGTCCTGAAAGACGGGGCCAATATTCACTCCGGCCCCGAGGCGAAAAAAGAAATTCTCTGGAAGGTATTCAAGGGTTACCCGTTACAAGTCATCTCCCGCCAGGGGAAATGGGCTCAGGTGGTCGATTTTGATGGGGACAAGGGCTGGATTACTAACGATCTCCTGGCCAAGGGAAAAACCGTCATTGTCAAGGCAAGCACCGCCAATTTGCGGGCTGGGGCAGGAAAAGACTACGAAACCGTGGCAGAAGTCAAACACGGCGTGGTATTCAAACCTCTGAACACTGAAGGCGACTGGGTCAAGGTCAAGCACGCGGACGGCACCACCGGTTGGATGTTGAACAAGCTGCTCTGGCCAAACTGATACCCACCCGGATGAGTCAACCTCAGATCAACGTAACATTGGACAAGGTTTTCATATGGTTTCCATAGCCACCATCGGCCCAGAAGGCTCCCACGCCTGGCAGGCAGCCCGTCAGTATAACCCAGAGGCGACCATCAGGCTTTATCCTAACCTGGCCGCAGTTTTCAAGGCCTTTACCAACCGGGAAGTTGATCTGGCTGTTGCCCCAGTTTATAACACCCGCGAAGGTCAGGTTAAGGAATACAGCCGCTTGATCAAGGCCATGCACAAGGGCTTCTGGCAGGACAACATTGTTTTGCCCATTCATCTTTCTCTGGGCAGCCTTTCCAGCACGGAACCAATCACCATGCTCCTTGGCAAAAGCGAGGTGTTACGGCAATGCGAAGACTACATCACCAGAACCTATCCGGAAGCGACTCTCACCTCAGCGTACGATCTGGACGCAGCAGTGCGCGAAATAAAAGAAAAACAGCTATCTGGCCATGCGGTCATCGAATCAGAAGATGCCCTTAGCGCCTACGGCTTTGCCATCCGCGCCAGAGAGATTGTGCCCCACAACCGGACTCGTTACGCGGTGCTGGGTTCGACTCCAGCCCCCCGCACCGGTTACGATGCCACAACCCTGATCACCACCCCGATCAAAGACCGGGTCGGCATCCTGGCAGATATTTTACATGAGTTCACCAAACGCAGCCTCAACCTGATCGACTTACAGACAGAAACCGACCCACAAAGTCAGAAGTTACAATTCTTTATCGAGTTTGAAGGGCATCTTGACGATGAGCAGGTCCGTCTGGCCATCCAGCGCATCGAACACCAGATCATCCAGGAACCAGGCTCCATAAAGGTATTGGGCAGCTTCCCCAGAGTAGACATGCGAGTCAAGCTCATCAAGACCTTTGGTTTTATCGGCAGCGGCGAGATGAGCCTCTGGTTTGCCGAGCGCCTTAAAAGCGAAGGCTACGAAATCATGATCACCGGCCGCAAGAGCGCATTACGGCCCGAAGCAATGATCCCCAAGGTGGAGGTGGTGGTGATCTGCGTACCCATCAGCGCCACCTCGGCGACGGTAGCGCAATACGGTCCACTGCTGGCAAACAGCCAGGCCCTGATCCTCCTGGCGGGCGAAGCAGAAAACGTGCTGCACACCGCTCTATCCCACACCAAAGATGGGGTGGAGGTGCTTCTGGTCCATAATCTCTGGGGTCCCCAAGCTGCTACGATGAAAGACAAAAACGCCTCGGTGATCCGCACTGCGCGGAGCGGGGCATTGAGCAGCGAATTCGAGGCCTTTCTCTACAAGCACGGGGCCAAGATCTCCCTCGACGCACCGGACCAGCACGATCTGATGATGGGAGTCAGCCAGAAGCTGCCCACCTCCATCTCCGTGGCCCTGGCCATGGCCCTTAAAGACAACGCCATTCCCCCGGCGGCCATCGGCAGTCACGCCACCCTGACCTCGCTCTACTCCATCCTCTCCATGGCCAGGGTACATGGACAAAACCCCCGAACCTACGCGGAGATCATGGCCACCAGCGGCCAGGGGCGCCGCATTGTCCAAAGTTTTGCCGAAAACCTTGCCACAATCAGCAAACTTGCCGAATCAGGAGATATCGCCGCACTCTGCGCCGTGATCGAGGATAACCGGCGCTATCTCAGCGCGACCTTTCTCAAGGATCGAATGCAGCAGGCCCTGGCTGTGGATACTACCCTGGGCCGAGTAATCGGCCGCGACTGATTCCAGAGCCACACAAGAAACAAGTCTGCACAAACAAGTCTTGACGCTCTATCATGTTTCTTTATATACTTTTTAAGATAAAAAATTATTCATATAAGTTCCTTCGTTCTTAATCAACTGCCCGGAGACAACAAATGGCCAGATCACAGGTAACAATAGGCAAGAAAATAGGCAGAGGCTTCGCGGTAACCCTGATTCTGATCGCCTTGCTCACCGGTGTCTATCAGTTCGCTCTCGTAGCCACCACCACCAACTTTACCGACTTGCTTAAAGTCGAGATGGCCATTGCCGTGCATACCACCGCCGCCTTGCGTGACCTCAACAAGTGCCGCCGCTACGATAAAGATTTTCTGCTCTCCGATGGCTCACCGGATTATGTTAAAAAACAGGCCGCCGCCGTGGCCAATCTCCGGGATGAACTGGACAACATCACAGCCACGGCCAAGATAGAAAATAAATCAGAGATTATCGATGAGACTCAAAAAACTCGCTTGCTGATAGACACCTACCAAAAAGATTTCGAGGCCATGGCCGCCGCTTCAGCGGAAGAACGGTCGACCATCAAGCCGAGACTTACGGTCAGCGCCCAGGCAGCGGAAAAAATATTAGAAGCTCTGTACGAGCGTGTACAGGATGAGGCGAGCAAGCAGACAGATGGAGCCACGAATCAGGCCAAGTTACTCGGCTGGCTGGCCCTGATTGTAAGCGCCCTCGCCCTGATCAGCGGCGCGGTCATGGCTTTTTTCCTGGGCCGGGGAATTTCTACCACTCTCAAACAGGTCTGTCAGACCTTAAATGAGGGGGCAGAGCAGGTGGCTGCAGCGGCGGGCGAGGTCTCTTCCTCCAGCCAGACCCTGGCTGAAGGCGCCTCTCATCAAGCGGCATCAGTGGAAGAAACCTCAGCCTCTTTAGAAGAGGTCGGGGCCATGGTTAAACAAGATGCCGACCATGCCCGACAGGCCGATGAACTGATGAAAGAGGCCAACACGGTGATTTTGAGCGCGGACGAATCCATGAAAAAACTCACCACCTCCATGCAGGAGATCTCGACCGCCAGCGCCCAAACTCAGAAGATCGTAAAAACCATCGACGAAATCGCCTTCCAGACCAACCTGCTGGCCTTGAATGCCGCCGTTGAGGCAGCCAGAGCCGGCGAGGCCGGAGCCGGTTTTGCGGTAGTAGCCGACGAGGTTCGCAACCTGGCCATGCGAGCGGCAGAGGCGGCAAAAAACACCTCGAATCTCATCGAAGGCACGGTACAAAAAGTCAACACCGGCAGCGCCCTGGTTAAAGAAACCAGCGAATCCTTTAACACCGCCTCTGAATCCACCACCCGGATAGGCACGATTATCAGCGAAATGGCCGAGGCTGCAAGCCAGCAGGCCGAGGCCGTCACCCAAGTCACCAAGGCCATCCACGAGATCGACACCGTGACCCAAAGCAACGCGGCGGCGGCGGAAGAATCTGCCTCTGCCGCCGAAGAACTGAACGCCCAGGCAGAGATGATGAAGGGCTCGGTGGGCCAGCTACTGGCAATGGTGGGTGGGGCTGAAGGTTCGACAAAAGCCAGGCCAGAGACTATAAAGCCGAGGCGGTCCCAACCTCCGGCCCCAACCAGTGCCAGAAAACTCCCGGCCCCGGCCAGAAAGGCTCTGCCTCCCGCACCCAAGAAGCCATCAGCCACGAGCAAAAAGCCCGAGGACATTATTCCCATGGATGACGACTTCGAGGATTTTTAGGAGCCGCCAAAAAATAACCTGTACAACTCTGTCCGCTAATTTACGGCTCCTTGTGCCGGTTTGGTTTCACGAGAAACGTTCAAGTTGTTTTTTTACAACGGCTTGATTTTTTTTCAAAAAACCGGGAACTTTTATCACTTGGCAAAGGTCTTGATATCATAAACAAGGTGAAGTACCAGAAATCTCCTCTCCTCGGTTTCTTTTTTTCACCTTGTTTTTTCTTTTCTTCTCCCTCCCCTTCCGCCACAAGCGGCACTTAGAGGCCATTTCCATCGGAAATGGCCTCTGTTTTTTCACAATCAAGTTCAGACTTTTTGCTCCCAATGTTTGCAAAGCATGCAGAAAAATATTTTTAATATTGATAAACATTCCTAAAAATACTAATCTTATCTTACAAGATGGTTTTCTCCATCAAGGCAATAATCACTCTAACAGGAGGCAACAATGGCGCTTTTTACTTGGCAGGACAAGTATTCTGTAGGCATCCAACAAATCGATGAACAACACAAACAACTCATCAAGATGATCAACGAACTCAATGACGCCATGCTGACTGGAAAAGGCAAAGATATCCTGATGCCAGTGCTGACTAAGCTGGCCAACTACTGCGTAAGCCATTTCGCCGTCGAAGAAAAACTTTTTGACACCTATGCCTACCCGGAAACCGCCGACCACAAAGATAAACATCACAAGATGACCGCCAAAGTCAAGGCGCTCATCAGCGAGGTGCAAAGCGGTAAAAGCACAATCAGCGTTGAGGTGATGAACTTCCTCAAAAACTGGTTAGACAAACATATCATGGAAACGGACCAGAAATATGCCCCTTATCTGAACAGCAAGGGCATCAAGTAAGCGGTCACGCACAGGGCCGGAGGAGCAGACAGGTCTGTTCCTCCGGCCTTTCCCCTCTTACAACACAGGCTCCCTCATGAACTGCCGGGTCAACATCGATACCTACCACTGTAACAGTTGCGAAACCTGCGTGGTCATTTGCCCGGAGATCTTCCGGATAAATCCGGCGTTGGAAAAAGCAGAAGCCATCTCCGACACCGTGACCTGCAGCGAATCTCTCGAACTGGTTGTTGCCATGTGTCCAGAAAAATGCATCGAGCTTGAACAAGTCTGATTATTTTCTTACCCATCATCCCAAATCTATGAATCATCTTTGCCAGGCAGAGATGATTTCCACTACCATCATAAACAAAAATCGGGTATTGTTGCGATCCGGATTCATACCGAGACCAGCATTGTAAAACTGCTGGCGTTTCGTCATGCACCCCCCTTACGGCTTTTTGCCGTCTGTTGCGGGCATACACTCATCAAAACAGGAGAAAACAACATGAAACTTATTCTTTTGGGCGCGCCAGGCGCTGGCAAAGGCACGGTGGCAAAACTGCTAACCGCCATCGACGGTTCGGTACAGATTTCCACCGGCGACATTTTGCGCGGCGCGGTTCAAGCCGGCACCGAACTCGGCAAGGAGGCCGCAGGCTACATGAATCGCGGCGACCTGGTTCCCGACTCGCTGATCATGGGGATCATGGAAAATCGCCTTCAGGAACCCGATTGCGCCAAGGGCTTCTTGCTGGACGGTTTCCCGCGCACCATTCCCCAGGCTGAAGCCTTGACCGCGCTACTGAAAAAACTGTGCATCACCCTGGACATGGTCGCTTCCATCGAGGTTCCCCGCGATGTGATCTTCGACCGCCTCTGCACGAGAAGAACCTGCACCAACCCAACTTGCCAGGCAATCTATAACACCAAGAGCAACCCGACCAAGGTGGAAGGGATCTGCGACAAGTGCGGCAGCCCAGCGATCCAGCGCGAGGACGAAACCCAGGAGGCCATCGCCCACCGGCTGGACACCTACAACGAGAAAACCGCGCCCCTGGCCGGTTTCTATGAAAAGGCCGGTCTGCTGAAATCCATCGTCGGCACCTCCAGCGATGTGGTGGTTGACGCCATCAAGAAACAACTTGGCCTCTAAAATCCCGAATATTACTATCATCGGCGGCGGTCTCGCGGGATGCGAGGCCGCCTGGCAAGCCGCCCAGCGCGGCTGCCGGGTACGGCTTTACGAAATGAAGCCGGTGCGCTTTAGTCCGGCCCACGAGTCACCGCAGTTGGCGGAACTGGTCTGCAGCAATTCCCTGCGCTCCGCCGATGTCTCTTCCGCCGTGGGTCTGCTCAAGGAGGAGATGCGGCACTTGGGCTCCCTGATCATGGCGGCGGCCGACCAGACCCAGGTTCCGGCCGGTCGGGCCCTGGCCGTGGACCGCGACCTCTTTGCCCAATTCATCACCGAAAAAATCGAAAACCATCCGGCCATCACCGTGGTCCGGGAGGAGGTCACCGAACTTCCCCCCCCCGGAAAATGGCCGGTGATCCTGGCCAGCGGCCCGCTGACCTCAAGCCCGCTTGCCGCGTCCCTTGCCCAGCTCACCGGCGAAGAACATCTGGCCTTTTACGATGCCATCGCTCCCATCGTTACCGCCGACTCCCTGGACATGAGCATCGTCTACCGGGCTTCCCGCTATGACGACGGACCGGGCGACTATCTCAACTGTCCCATGAACCGTGACGAATACGCGGCCTTTATCGAGGCATTGCGCAGCGCCGACAAGGTGCCGCTCAAGGAATTCGAGGAACAAAAATATTTCGAGGGCTGTCTGCCCATTGAGGTCATGATGGAACGCGGCGAAAACACCCTTCGCTTCGGCCCCATGAAACCGGTGGGTCTGCCCGATCCGCGCACCGGCCGCGATCCGTACGCCGTGGTCCAGCTCCGCATGGAGAAAAAAGATGGATTGCTCTATAATATGGTGGGCTTTCAGACCAAGCTGACCTATGGGGCGCAGCAGGCGGTGTTCCGGCTGATTCCGGGCATGGCCCAGGCGGAATTCGCCCGGCTCGGCAGCATCCACCGCAACACCTTTGTTTGCGGGCCCAAGGTGCTGCTCCCCAGCCTGCAGGTGAAAGGCCGACCAGACCTCCTGCTGGCCGGGCAAATAACCGGAGTGGAAGGGTATGTGGAATCCACGGCCATGGGGCTGCTGGCTGGAATTAACGCGGTGCGCCGGGCTCATGATCAGGTGGGCCTTGACCTGCCCAATGACACCGCCCTGGGTGCCTTGATCGGTCATTTGACCCAGACTGATCCCAAGCATTTCCAGCCCTCCAACATCAACTTCGGCCTGTTCCCGGCTTGGGAGACGAAGCTTGCCAAAAAATTGCGAGGACAACACCGTGCCCAAACAGCCCTGGCTTCCCTCAAACAATTCTGCGATGCGGAAAAGCTGGAACCGGCCTAAGTATGACCGGCCTCTGCTTTGCCTTCTCCTGCTCTTCGGCCTGCTGACCCTCTCCGTGACCTCATCCTCCGCCGCAGCCCCGCCTATCCCCCAGCAACAGCTCGATATTGCCTTTGACCTGCAAGGCCACCGACTTAGCGGCACATCGCGCATCACCATCCCCGCCCAGACCGCAGCCACCATCTCGCTGGCAGGTTTGAAGGTCACCACCCTGCAAGTAAACGACCTCTCGCTTCAGGCCGCGGAGCAGCTAATCATCTCCCCGGCCCCGAAAGAACAGCAGGTGGCCATCAGCTTTCACAAAACATACGCCGACGATCAGGCCGACGGACTCAACGGACTCATCGGGCCCAACGGCATCGCCCTCACCGGCCTCTGGCATCCGCGCCTCGACTCCCTTTGCCGCCATGAATTGACCGCCGCCATCCCCAAACAGTTTACCGCCATCTCCGAAGCCGAGGAGATCAACAGCACGGTGGCCGGGAACATCCGCATCGTCCACTTCCGGTTCGACCATCCCCTGGAGGGTCTGAACTTTGTCGCCGGCCCCTATGTGGTGGAGCAGGAGCCCATCGGCCCCGGCCAAACCCTCTATTCCTATTTCTTTGCGGAAGATAAAGAACTAGCCGCGGAATACCGGAAAAAAGCGCTTGCCTACCTCAAACGCTACCAGGAGCTGATCGGCCCCTATCCCTACCAGCGTTTCAGCATCGTGGAAAACCGGCTCCCCACCGGGTACGCCATGCCCACCTTCACCTTGCTCGGCCAAGCCGTGGTCCGGCTGCCCTTCATCACCGAGACCTCCCTAGGCCATGAGGTGTTGCACAGCTGGTTCGGCAACGCGGTTGACGTGGATCCCGCCCAGGGCAACTGGTGCGAAGGGCTGACCACCTACCTGGCGGATCAGGCCTTCGCCGCGGAGGCCGGGGCCGGGGCCGCGTTCAGAAAGCAGCAGCTCATCACCTACCAGAGCTATGTGGGCGCCGACAGCACCATGGCTATCACGGATTTCAGCGGGGCAGGCAGCCATCTTTCTTCCGAAAACAAGGCGGCCCGGGCGGTGGGTTACGAGAAGACCAGCATGGTTTTCCACATGTTGCGCCGGGAGATCGGCAATCCCGCCTTTCATGCCGGACTTCGGGATTTTTACGCCATTTTCCGGCACCGGCAGGCCGGCTGGCAGAATCTGGCCGCAAGTTTCAACAAAAACGCGGGCCGGGATCTTGCCCCGTTTTTCAGCCAATGGCTCAACCGGCCCGATCTTCCCCGCCTGCAAATCACCGCCACCCCCCTGACGGAAAAGGAGGGTCAGCTGGAACTTGCTCTCACCATCAAGCAGCTCCAGGAAAAGCCCTACCGGCTGCGATTGCCTCTGGATATCGTCACCGCCAAGGACAAGGAGCGGTTCGAAGTGAGCCTTACCGAAAACGAAACCAAACTGAAAATCCGCCTGGCTGATTATCCCTTGCGGGTGGTTGGTGATCCGGACTACGACCTGATGCGGGCCCTGGCCCCAAAAGAACTGCCGCCCACCTGGGCGCGCTTCCTCGGAGCCCGCGAGAGGCTGGCCCTTGTCCCGGAGGGAGAGGCCCGGCATCTTTATGCCCCCCTCATCGAACTCCTTGCCGCCATGGACTGCCCGATCAAGGGTGCCAACGAGGCCACGGACAAGGATCTGGCAGACAAGGCCGTGCTTTTCCTCGGCGCCGACAGCCGCCTGGCCCGCTCCATCTTTGCCGGGCAGCCCCAACCCGGCACAGGCTTTGCCCTGGAGGTGCGGGAGAATCCTTTAGCACCCGGCCAGATCGCGGTGCTGATCGCTTCGGCCAGCGCCGCGGAAACAGCGGCCGCCGCGCCCAAACTCGCCCATTACGGCAAATACAGCACCCTGCATTTCAACCAGGGCCGAATCGAGCGAAAAACCATCGCCGAGACCGACCAGGGGATGCATCTGACCATCGACACCCCGCCCATGGGCGTCGCCCTGCCCCAGGCCCTTTCCTTTGTCGCCATCATGGAGCAACTCGCCGACAGACGGGTGGTGTATGTGGGCGAAAGCCACACCCGCTACGAAGACCATCTCCTGCAACTGCGGGTGATCCGGGCGCTCTTCGCCCAAAACCCCAAACTTGCCATCGGCATGGAGATGTTCAGCCGGGAGGCGCAGCCCGTTCTTGACCGGTATGTGGCCGGGGAACTGAGCGAGCGGGAATTCTTGAAGCAATCGGGATATTTTTCCAAATGGGGCTTCGATTACCGCCTGTATCGGGAGATCATCAATTTTGCCCGGCTCCACCATCTGCCCATCGTGGCCCTCAACCAGGAAAAGGAGATCGTCAGCAAGGTCTTCAAAGAGGGCGTCTCCTCCCTGACCGCCGAAGAGATCGCCAAGCTTCCAACAGACCGCGACCTTGCCCTCCCCGGCTATCGTGCGCGGATCGCCGAGGTTTTTGCCATGCACAGCCAGAAAGACGGAGGCCCTGAACAGCTCAACAGCTTTTTCCAGGCCCAGGCCCTCTGGGATGAGACCATGGCCGAATCCGTGACCAGCTTCCTGAACGCCAACCCGGAAAGCCGGATGGTGATGCTGGCCGGCCAGGGGCACACCGACAAGGCCACGGCCATTCCGCCCCGGGTCGCCCGCCGTCTGCCGACGATCAGCCAGGCCGTGATCCTGAACAGCGAGGGTGGAGAACTTGAGCAGGCCGAGGCGGACTACCTGATCTTTTACAAGTCCGTAGAGCTGCCCCCGGCCGCGCTTCTCGGGGTGATGCTCGCCAACACGCCCGAGGGTCCGCTGGTAGAAGGTTTGTCAGAAAAAAGCAAGGCCGGAGCGGCAGGCATCCAGGCAAAAGACGTGATCCTGGCCCTGGATGAAGAACCGGTGGCCACCATCGACGATCTTAAGATCATCATGCTTGGCAAGGAAACCGGCAAGTCGGTGACAGTAAGAATTAAACGGAAATCTGGGTTCTGGTTCAAGCAGGAAGAGATTCTTTCCATCCCGGTGAGGTTGTAGCAGTTTTGCCCACCCATCTTTTCTTTTGGCCTTACCCCTGCTCTGAGCTATAATGGGCAAAAATCAAGGACCACCCATGACCACGCCAGACAAGAACTACACCACACCCCCACCGATTCCAGCGCAAGCCGCTCTGGAATTTCTCCAGGATGTCAGGCAGCTTGTCGGCTTTCAGCAGGCAATCGGCATCGAAGGCTACCCCCGCACCCCGGAACTTACCCACTTTATTGCCAAACAACCACAACCGGCGGCCCCGGCACCCCAACAGACCACCGCCGCCACCATGCCCACCATACCGGAGACAACTCTGGCTGCCCTTTATACCGAGATGCAAGGCTGCCAACGTTGCCCACGGCACCAGAGCCGGAGCAGGGTGATAACCGAAGAAGGCAGCACCGGAGTCAAGCTTCTGATCATTGGCGATGCGCCCTCTGCCGAGGATGATCTTTCCGGCCTGCCCATGAGCGGGGAACCTGGCCTGCTTCTCGACAAGATGCTGGCTGCCATCGGCCTGAACCGGACAAAAATCCACCTGAGCCTGCTTACCAGATGCCATGCGCCAGAACCGCTGAACCAAGAGGCCATGGAAACCTGCCTGCCCTTTCTGCTCAAGGAAATCACGCTCATTGACCCCAAGATCATCTGTACCATGGGCCCGCTCGCCGCCCAGAAGCTGCTCCACACCAGCAGGCCCCTCAGCCAGCTGCGCGGCAGATTCCACGCCTTTCAAGGTATTCCGCTGATGCCCACCTTCTCGCCGGAATTTCTTTTAAAAAACGAGGAGATGAAAAAGGCAACCTGGCTTGATCTGCAGATGATTCAGAAAAAAATCCAGAGCGGGTAAGTCTACAAAAAAAACGCTGGTCAAAAGACGTGCGTCCTTTGACCAGCGTGCAATGAGAAGAGGGATAAACGGTTGTTTTAGAACAGCCCTGAAACCTTCCCGGTTTCCGGGTCGACATCGATACGGCGGAAGGCCGGATTTGAGCTGGTGCCGGGCATCAGACTGATCGTGCCGGCACAGGGGCAAAGGAACTTGGCGCCGGAATAGATCAGGATATCCCGCACCGGCAGACGCCAGCCCTTGGGCACGCCCTTGAGGGTCGGATCATGCGTCAGGCTCAAGTGGCTCTTGACCATCATGGTGGCATAGTCGGCATACTGGGGATCATTCTCCAGCATCTTGGCCTTGGTCAAGGCCTCCGGAGACCAATCCACCCCGTCGCCGCCGTAGACTTCCTTGGTGATCAGCTCAACCCGGTCGCGCAGTTTCATCTCCAGCGGGTAGAGGAACTTGAAGTCGTTCTCTTCGTTGCAGGCGTCGATCACCGCATCGGCAAACTCGAGCGCCCCGTCGCCACCCAGTTCCCAATGCTTGGACTCGGCGCAACGGGCCCCGGCCGCCTCGGCGATCCGGCGCACCACCCGGCACTCTGCGTCGGTGTCGGAATAGAAGCGGTTGATGCAGACCACCGGGTTGATCCCAGCCTTGCGGATCACGTTGATCAGATGCACCATGTTCTCGCAGCCCTTCTCGACCAGCCCGATGTTTTCCTTGGTATAGGCGGCATCGAGAGGCTTGCCCGGCACGACTTTAGGCCCGCCGCCGTGCATCTTCAAGGCGCGGATGGTGGCGGTGAGCACGGAGACATGCGGTTTGAGCCCGGAATAGCGGCATTTGACGTTCCAGAATTTCTCGAAACCGATATCAGCGGCAAAGCCAGACTCAGTGACGTTGTATTCAAAGAGTTTCAGGGCCACCCGATCGGCGATGATCGAAGACTGACCGACGGCGATATTGGCGAAAGGTCCGGCGTGGACCAGGCAGGGGTTGTACTCGGCGGTGCACATCAGGGTCGGGTTGATGGTGTTGCGCATGAAGGCGACCATGGCGTTGCCGACTTCCAGGTCGCGGCAGGTGACCGGCTTGCCGCTCTTGTCGAAGGCCACGGTGATGTTGTTGATCCGTTCCTTCAGGTCGGCCAGGTCGGTGGCAATGGCGAGGATGGCCATCAGTTCCGAACCTACGGCGATGCCGAATTTTGACTGCATGGTGTACCCGTCCGTCCGGCCGCCGAGGCCGATGACGATATTGCGCAGAGCCTGAGCGCAGAAGTCGATTACCCAACCGAATTCCACCCGGGTGGGGTCGATGTCCAACCGCCGCATCCCGGTCAAGCGGGCCAGCTGCTCATCGTTATAGTTCCGCTCATGCTGCATGCGGGAGGTCATGGCCACCATGCCCAGGTTGTGGGCGTTCATGATGTCGTTGATATCCCCGGTCAATCCCAAGGAGAACTCAGTCATCGGGATCAAGAGGGAATTGCCGCCGCCTGCCGCCGTCCCCTTGACGTTCATGGTCGGGCCGCCGGAAGGCTGGCGCAGGGAACCGCCGGCAAGCTTACCGCGCTTGCCCAGACCTTCCATCAGACCGCAGGAGGTGGTGGACTTTCCTTCGCCCAGCGGGGTTGGGGTAATCGCGGTTACCTCGATGTACTTGCCGTCCGGCTTATCTTTGAGACGGTTGATGATTTTAAGAAAATCGAGCTTGGCCAACCGGCCCATGGGGAGAATTTCGTATTTCTCGAGCCCTAATTTGTCTCGCCACTCCTCAGGGGTAGGCATGTTCTTTTCGGCAGCCTCGGAAATCTGCCAGTCCGCCATATTCACCGCATCAAAAGCCATTTCGTTCTCCTTCTTAGTGTTTTTTGGTTGTAATGCTGGTCAAATTCCAATAACTGCGTCACTTTTGAAAAGTGAAAATAATGATTACGCTACGGAAAGAAACAGAACAAAACCTGATGCACTCGCAAAACAAGTAAAAAATCCACAGGTCCGCAACACAATATTAACAGGTTACACCGTTAAAACCGATGGCGGAGCGGCTTTTTTCGAGGCCATCAAACCTTGCAAAATTACCGGATTGCAGACAGGAAAACAATAGGTAGAAACCCTTAAACAAAAAACAGGATGAGGTCAGCCAAGCAGCTTGTAATATTCCCTGAGAGTCCGCAGGGATTCCATCGTAGCCTGATACAGATAATAACTGAGCACCAGGGTTAAGATGGTGATACAGATTTTCCAGACCAAAGAGGTTTGCGGCCGCCACCAGACCATAGGCAGGGCCAGCGGCCCCACGGAACAAAAGGCGATAATGATGAAGGATGTTCGGAAGTACCAGGGAGTCTTTTCATTTTCATCTTGCATGCCAGACATCCCTTCTTTTTTTGTCACAGGTCATGTGATCACGCAGACGGAAGCACGGCAGATCGGGTTACGCTGCATAGCCGTTAACCAGACCTAATTCTGCTTGATGATATTTGCGAGGATATATTGGTGTGTCTTCAGAAAAGTCGATTCTTTCCCGTCAATGCGAAGCTTCGTCGAAATGCCAAGCTCAAGCATTGTAGACTGCGCCGTTTTTTTGTCGGTAGCAATACGGCCACCCCCAGCATAGAATATCTCATTGCTAAACCCGTAAAATTTACCAAAATTAACATATCTGACAGTCTGAGATTTAGGCGGGATGGCTTCTTTGTCCGATGCAACAAATACCTTTCCACCGAAATGCAGGGACAAGCCATTGAAGTCTACATACGTTTTAGTATTGTTGCTAATCTCAATATTAGCCGTGCCTGACACTAGGTCTACAGACATAATCTTGAACTCGACACCACCATCTTTGAAAACCTCTTTTTTCGGATAGAGTTCAGTGAAAATCCGCTTTTTTACAATTATTTCAGGATTTAATTGGTATCGATTTCCGCTGTACCTAACAACGTCAGGCAAAGGTTCTTTCATGATAACATATTTTTTTTTACCACCCACAACCACTGAAGACAAAACCGTCTGCAAGGAATAACTCAAATCCTCACTTTTTGTGTTGCACGACAAGATCGTTTTTGGGACCAAGCTGTACGTTGCCAAAGTTTCGTTTTCGTAATAACCGCTCTCATCGATCACATGCGGTGTTATGACGGCTTCTTTTGAGAAGCGGAAATTATCCTTTTTAACCTCACTGGCAACCGGCAAAGTAGTTGTCACAATAATATTTCCATACTGGTAGGACTTCCAGTCATCTGCAAGTAAAACTCTTGTTCTGGCCTGCTGTCTAACTTAACTGAAAACAATTCGTTCCCATCGTGATCCCCGCACGAATTAATGCCCCGAACGAAACTTCCGCCCTTAGTGACGGTACAATAACGCTCATACTCTTTGATAATAGAATCGACAGGATCATTGGCAGAAGATCCACTATTCCTCGAAGGAAACTGCCGCCTGACTTGGGTAACGTATGTACACTCACTGCTCTGTTTGCCGTTCCAGCTTTGGGGACTGCGGTTTCCTGCCATTTGTTCGGTAAAGTCATTGAGTGTAAGATTGGGATCTTTATAGTTTATGGCGCTTACACACCCTTGCAACATTACAATTAACGCTAACAGGCAACTCATCATGCGCAACATCGGCAACACCTCCTTCGTGAAGTGGCTTTTCCTTTAGATTGTGGCTTTAATAATAATAGAGAAATTGTCACCGCCGTTTTTTTCCGTTTGCTCTTCAGCAGAATCACTCCCCCACCCCAAACTCCCCAACCACCGCCGAAAACCTCCGACCAAACTCCCCAGCCAGCGGAATCATCACCTCGCGCATGGAAGGTTCAGCATTCTTTGGGGTGCGCAGCCGGAAGATATGCAGCCACTCCAGCAGATTGGCAAAAACAATGATCTCAGTCTTGCAGGAGTTAGGCAATACGGTGCGGGCGGCCTGAGGCGAAGAGGTGGCCAGCAGTTCCAGATAGATCTTCTCCGTCTCCAGCATCGCCCTTTCCCAGAGTTTATATTCCTTACTGCCCTCGGCAAAAAACATCGGGGCGATAAAGGTGAGCTCGTTGCCGAACTTGTCATCAGCATAGCGGCAGTAGCGCTGGCTTTCCTGCAAAAAAGAACAGGGACGGTGCCGAACCAGCTCATGGGTCACGGCCCGGTTGGTAATAAAGCGCACTGCCAGATAACGATGTTTTACCAGCAGCTCAGGAGGAAGAGCATCGACCTCGGCACGTAATAGCCGGGTAACATTCACCCCATCCTGAGGGAGCCAGCCGCGTTTCGGGGCCAGATCAAAAAAGAAGAGTGGATACGAGGCGGCCAGATGCCAGGCCATGGCCTTGATCAGCTTGACCTTGCCATAATCGCGAGCCAGTTCACGAAAAGCCCGGATCGTCCCGGTGATGAGCAGTACCTTTTTTTCAAGCCGGTCGAACTGGATAAATTTTGGGATCACACTCAAAAACTGGCTGACCAGCGATTCGCTGTCAATCTCAACCCGCAGGGTAAGGGCCGCCATCTCCAGCACCGAATTATGGCCGTGCTTGACAATCCCCTTTACAAAAGGCTCGGCCGAATCCTCACTTATTTTATCCTCTGATTTATAGCACAGACGACCACACGCCTCGATGCGCACCGCCAGGCTCTGATGGTCCAGTTCCTCAAGTATCTGAAACGAAGCCGGTATAACCTTCATGTTGTTATCCTCTTTAGGAGCAACTGCACGCACACTGAGTGCCGCCGGTTTTACCTTTATGTTCGCCCTGCCAGAAGGGCGACATCTCGCGAAGCTGGGCGATGACCGGGGGTAATTTTTCCAGCACAAAATCCACCTCAGCCTCGGTGTTGTACACGCTGAGACTCAGGCGGATCGAGCCGTGCGCCGCGGTAAAAGGCACGCCCATGGCCCGCATAACATGCGAAGGCTCAAGCGACCCGGAGGTGCAGGCGGAACCGGATGAGGCGCAAATCCCGAAACGATCAAGATGCAGGAGAATCGCCTCGCCCTCCACATACTCAAAACTGATATTGGTCGTATTGGGCAAGCGCAGGGTCTTATGCCCGTTGAGCAGGGAGCTGGGAATACTGGCCAGCAGCCCATCCTCCAGTTTGTCCCGCAGGGCCTTCACCCTGGTATTTTCATCCTGCATCTGCCGGGCCGCCAGCTCACAGGCCTTGCCAAGGCCGACGATGGAGGCGACGTTTTCCGTGCCGCCCCGACGGCCATGTTCCTGATGCCCGCCGATAATAAAGGGGACAAAAGGCGTACCCTTGCGGACATAGAGAACGCCAATCCCCTTGGGGGCATGTAGTTTATGCCCGGAAAGCGAGAGGAAATCAATCGGTACTTGTGACAGGTCGATGGGAATTTTCCCCACCGCCTGCACCGCGTCGGTGTGAAACAAAATCCCCCTGCTTTTGGCAATTTCGGCCATTTCCTTGATAGGAAAGATAACCCCGGTCTCGTTGTTGGCCCACATGGCGCTGACAATGGCGGTTTCGTCCGTGAGGCTCTCGGCGTAGAGCTTGAGGTCAAGGGTGCCATCACTGTTCACCGGCAACTGGGTGATCCGGTGCTTGTGGCCGGTGAGTTTATCCAGACTCTCGCAGAGATTTTTCACCGCCGGATGCTCGACCCTGGTGGTAACGATATGCCGTTTTTCCGGGAAGGACTGCAGAGCGGAGTGAATGGCGGTGGAGTCGGACTCCGTGCCGCAGCTGGTAAAGGTCAGTTCGTCGGGCTGGGCGCCAAGCAACGAGGCGATCTTGCCCCTGGCCTCTTCAACCGCCCGACCCACCTGACCGCCGAAGGTGTGCATACTGGAAGGATTACCATATAGCTCGGAATAATACGGAAGCATGACCTCGACCACCTCCGGGGCAACCCGGGTAGTGGCGTTATTGTCCATATAAACCGTATTCATTATTTGCCCTCCTCGACAATCAGGGTATCCAGCACCTGTTCGCGCAGCTTCTTTTCCACATACTCCTTAAGAGTGGTCTGCGATTTCTTGCAGGTGCCGCAAGCGCCGCGCAGGGAGACGATGACAAAATCGCCGTCCACGTCGATCAGTTCGATATCGCCGCCGTCCTTGCGCAGGGCGGGGCGGACCTCCCGTTCGAGCACCTCCTCGATCCGCTTGATCTTCTGGATGGTGGTGAGCCGCCCTGGCCGCCGGTCGGGGATCAGCGGCATAGCCTCATGCAGGGTCTCCCGGAGAATCTCTGCCAGGCGGTCGAGGCATTTGCCGCAGCCGCCGCCGGCCTTGGTAAAGTTGGTGATTTCCTCAACAGTCTTAAGCTTGTTTTCCTCGATGGCCCGCTTGACCTCAAGATCGGTCACCCCGAAGCATTCGCAGACCACCTCCCCTTCCGCCATGGGCAGGGGGATGCCGCGATAGTTGGCAATGGCGGCTTCGAGCGCCTCTCTGCCCATCACCGAGCAGTGCATTTTTTCCTTGGGCAGGCCGCCGAGATATTCGGCGATATCCTGATTGGTAACCGTGGCCGCCTCATCAAGAGTCATCCCCTTGATTATCTCGGTAAGGGCGGAGGATGAGGCGATGGCGCTGGCGCAGCCGAAGGTCTGAAACTTGGCCTCGACAATCCGCTCGTTATCGTCCAGCTTAAGAAAAAGTTTAAGGGCATCGCCACAGGCCAGGGAGCCGACCTCACCGATCCCGTCCGCATTTTCAATTTCCCCCACATTGCGGGGATTCATGAAATGATCCCGAACCTTGTCTGTATATTCCCACATAGTACTCTAATCTCCTGTAAGCGTTCAGCAGCACCACATCTGCTTTGTCATCGGCCTGCTCATGTGCAATAAGTACTCTAATCTCCTGTAAGCGTTCAGCAGCACCACATCTGCTTTGTCATCGGCCTGCTCATGTGCAATAGCACACTTCGCAGACCTCTTCCTCGCATCTGCGGCACTGCTGAACGCTTACATTCCTGGGTTGACCTAAATTTTGGTACCTTCGGTGAACGATTACGATCTCCTGGTAATCAAGGCAAAAAGAGGCAGATTGCCTGTAAAGCAAACAGCCTGCAAATTATTTTTGAAACAAAACAACTTAGTTTTTCAAGGGTCAAAAAGCAACAATAATCATTATGCCTTCAGCCTTCAGCCATCAGCCTTATTTTCATGCAGATGCTCCCAAATCTGGGCAGCCAGGGCCGGGCCAATCCCCGCCACCGCACCAAGCTCCTCCACACTGGCATGGGCAATGCGCTGCCTGCTGCCAAGCTCCCGCAGCAGCAGCTCCCGGCGAGCCTTGCCCACCCCGGGAATTTGCTCAAGGGAAGAGGTCAGACTCTCTTTTGCCCGCAATTTTCGATGCAAGGTTATGCCATAGCGATGCGCCTCATCCCTGATCCGCATGAGGTAGAGCAGCGCCGGGGCGTGGTGGCCGGGCAGGAGTATCGCGTTCTTCCGGCCGGGGCGAAAAAGCTTCTCCCCCTCCCCTTCTTTCTCCTTGGCGATACCGGCAAGCTCCACCGCGGCAGGCACACCAAGTTCGGCGCAGACCTTCATCGCCACCCCCAACTGGCCCTTGCCGCCGTCAACCAGGAGAAGATCGGGCATATCCCCTTCCGCCAGACCTCTGGCAAAGCGCCGGGCCAACACCTCGGCCATCATGGCATAATCGTCCGACCCCTGCACCGTGTGGATTCCATAATGCCGGTAACGATCCTTGGCCATATCTCCTCCGATAAAGCAGACCAGGGAACCCACCGCCTGCTTGCCGCCGAGGTTCGAGATATCCAGACACTCGATCCGCTCTGGAAGTCTTGCCAGACCAAGCGCCCTCTGCAGAGCCTCGGCCAGGGCCTGCCAGGAGATCTGTTTGCTCTGGCGTGCATGCAAAACCTGTCGGGCATTGGTCTCTGCCATCTCCAGCAACCGCACCCTGTCACCCCGCCGCGGACAGGAGATGACCACCGCGCTGCCCTTCTCTTCGCTCAACCATTCCGCCAGCAGCGGATCATCGGTTCCGGCAAAGGGCAGCAGAATCTCCTGGGGAAGATAGCGCCCCTCTTCGCCGTAAAACCGGGAAAGCACCTCGGTCAGCACTTCCGGGTCAGAGCCCACCGGCTCAGCAAGAAAAAAGGCCTGCTGGCCTGTAATCACCCCCTTACGGATAAAAAGCAGAGCCACAGCCACGGAACCATCCTGGCGGACAAAACCCAGCACATCCTGATCCCTGCCGTGCGCCGCAACCACCTGCTGCTTTTCCAGGGTCTTGTTCAGGGAGGAAATCCGGTCCCGCAGTTGGGCCGCCTCCTCAAAGCGCAGATCTGCCGCAGCCAGAGCCATCTTTCGGGACAGCTCCTTAACCAGCTCCTGATTCTTCCCCTCCAGCACCAAGAGTACATTCTTGACCAACTCCCGGTACTCTTCGCGGCTGACCTTATCCGCGCAGGGGGCAAGGCAGCGGCCCATCTGGTGATTGAGGCAGGGACGGGACTTGGGCGTAAGGCTCTTTTCCTTGCAGCGGCGCAGGGGGAAGAGCGAGTTGAGATAGCGAATGGTTTCCCACATGGCCGCGGGAGAAGAAAACGGCCCAAAATAACGAGCCCCATCCTTGACCCGCCGCCGGGTCATCACCAACCGGGGCCACTCCTCCTGCACCGTCACCTTGAGGAGCGGATAACTCTTGTCGTCGCGAAGAATGACATTGTACTTGGGCCGGTACTGCTTGATCAGCGAGGACTCAAGGATCAGGGCCTCTTTTTCGGTATTGGTGACAATGGTCTCGATCAGGCGCACCTGGGACACCAGCATCGCGGTCTTGCCGTGCAGGGCCTGATCGATGCGGGCGTAAGAGGATAGCCGCTTGCGCAACTCCCTGGCCTTACCGACATAGAGCACCTCACCAGCCCGGCTCTTCATCAAATAGACGCCGGGCTGCAAGGAAACGGTGGGGAGAAATTCTTTGAAATCAAATGGGGGCATGATCACCGCAATCGGGGCTGTTATGATGGCGGATACGCCAAGGACTTTACGATATGACTACCCTTCTCGGGCAATTTTGTCAAACATGACGGGCCGCATGAGGAGATGGGCCATTCCCTGTATTAATTGCAAACCTCTACCCTTCCCCCCCGCTAATCAGGTATTTGAGATAGTGGTAGCAAGACAGCCCGGAAAAAATCAGCAACAGAACCAGCGAGATCTTGATCGCCAGCTGCTGGTAGCGGTCAACCACTCCCCTCAATCCTGCCTTGCCCCGCACCAGACCTGCCAGCGCCGCGCTGGCTCCGAAGAAGGCGGCAGGAATCAAGGCACCGTACAGGGCGAAGCCGAAATAATAATACTCCGGCTTGAGCATGCAGAACGGGCATTTATGATAGGGCATGGCGTAGACATAGGATGAGATCACGGAGGTGATCACCACCAGGGAAAGGCCGAAAAACCAGAGCCAACCTACGGCATAAAGTCCCGCAAGCCAGGGCCGCCACCGCTTCAGCAAACTAAACCCCGCAAGCACAAGCCCGGCAAGGGAGACGAGAAAGGCCGCGAGTAACCCCTGTTGCGAAAGGCCGGTGATGAGATTGCCGGTGGCGTCACCGGCGCTCTCGCCGAAGACCACGGCGCAGCAGGAGGTGATGATGTCCGGCTTGATTCCGGCGATGTACAGGGTTTGCAGGCTGGCATCAAGAACCAGCAAAGGCAGAAGCAGCAACAGAGCCAAATACTTGATCCGCACCAGAGGGTAGTGTTCCGAGCGGATGTCCAGCTGGTGGATGAGAATCCAGAAACCGTAGAAGAAAATCCCCACCAGCTTGACCAGGAGTGCGGGCATGCCGTAGGGATTAGCCAGCAGGGCGCCGGTGGCGCACATGGCTCCGACAATGACCTGGCAGAACTGATCGGCTGCCAGCACGAAGAGGATCAGGGTAATGATCTGAAAACCCAGACCGTAGGCGACCAGGGTGGAAGAAAGCCAGATCTCGTTTTCCAGCCGGATCTGCCGGTTGCTGTCGCTACCCGGCTCCCAGAACCGCAAGACCCGCACCGCCGTTCGGCCTGCAACCGCGCCAAGCACCAGCGCCACCAAACTACAAAGGCTTAGAGCCAGACTCCAGGGATTAAGGAACATGGATTGAGCCGTCTTTGATGATAACAATCCGGTCAATAGCCGGATGTTCAAAGGCCAGGGGATCGTGGGAGGCGATGACAATGGTCTTGCCAGTTGTCTTCAGTTGCTGCATGATCTCCATAAATTCCTGGCTCAGAACCGTATCGAGATGGGCCGTGGGTTCATCGGCCAGAATGATGGGCTGACTGTTGATCAAGGCCCGGGCAATAGCCACCCGCTGCAGCTCGCCGCCGGAAATCTGCCCGGCCGGGAACTGGGCTCGATGGCTGATGGCAAAGCGCTCCATAAGCTCTTCCGCCCGCTGTCTGCGCTCCCTGGGCGGCACGCCGAGCGGCAACAGAGGCAGGGTGATGTTGTCCAGCACGGTAAGCTCAGGCAAGATATTGAAACGCTGAAAGATAAAACCGATGGTCTCTCTCCGGTGCAGGGTAAGAAAACGATCCGGCAGTCTGGCCAGTTGCCGGCCAGCAATGGCGGCCCTGCCGCTGGTGGGCGGAAAGATGCAGCCGATTATAGCCAGCAGAGTGCTCTTACCCGAACCGCTCGGCCCCTTGAGACAGACCATGCTCCCCTGCTCCACCTCAAGATCAATATCGGCAAGGGCCTTCACCTCGTTGGCCTTCCCCTGATTGTAGATCTTGCTCACCCCGGAAAGTTCGATCAGCATCGCCTCAGCCTCCCAGCGCCGAATCGGCGGGAACCGTGGCGCTGCGCCAGGCAGGAATCACCGTGGCCGCCAGATAGGGAAGCACGGTGAAGGCCAGGATCAGCAGGATATTCCCCACCTCGATCCGGGGCGCCAGATGCAGCTCCGGCCGAAGCACAGACCAGCCCATGAGCACCGGTCGGAAAAGAGCGGCGGCAAAATAGACCACATGGATGTAGGCCGCGGTCATCCCCGCCAGGCAGGCCAGGCCGGAAACAAGCACCGACTCCCAGAAACGGACCGCCAGGATGTCGCTGGTTTCCCAGCCCAGCACCTTGAGGATGGCGATTTCCCGCCGCTCTTCCGGGGAAAGTCCGGAGGCCTTGTCCCAGGCCAGGATAACAAAGGCGGCCAGCGCGGTCAGCAGGCAGATGGAGCCGAAGCCGCTGCGCCAACCAAAAACTACCTGATAGGTTTTCTGGATCTGGGGCCTGGTCAATACTCGAACCGAGGGCAGAGTCGCGGAAATTTTTTTGGCAATGGTCTCAATCTCGGTGGGGTTGGCCACATACACACAAAGATCCGTAACCAGACCTGCGGGAATAGCGAAAAGATCGCGGGCCTCGGCCAGGCCCATCACAATAAGGTCGTTAGTCATGATGTCGGTGTCCGGCGAAAACTCCCCGCTTACCTCAAAGGAGGTTAAGGAAAGATCAGGCCGGAACAGAGAAAAAGTAGTCCGCCCTTCAAGTGCCAAAGCTTTTTTAATAGACTGCCCGATAACCACCCGACCCCGCTCATCAGTACCTGGCATGGCACCGCCGGATAGAGTCGTGTCGAGACGGGCGCCCTCTGGCATCTCGCCCAATTCCATGCCCATAACCGTGTAATTGGCCAGGCGCACCTCGTCAAAATAATAACCCCAGATCCGGGGCACCACCCGCCGGATACCGAAGATCCCGGCAAGCTGCTCCCGATAGGCCAAAGGGATGGCTTCCTGCCGGCCAACCGACATCTTTTGCAAGGTGATCTCTGGGGTATAAACCAGCACCTGCCTGGCTTTGTCGGTTAAGGCCTGGGTCACCATCTGAAAGGAGGCGAGCAAGAAAATGACCGCGGCAAAAACCAGCAGCAGGCTGAGGCTTTTCAGCCGTCGCCGCCACAAGGAAGAGAGGGCGTAATCCAGGATGTTTAACTGTTTTTCAAGATTGCGTTGAGCCATGGTAATCAGCGTTGGGGCAGCAGCCAGAAGGTGCCGGTGGGAAAATGTTCGATGGCCCCGGGATGATCCATAAAGGGGGCCATTGCGTCGCTCACTGCCGGATGCCGGGTGTAGCGGGCCTCGGTGGCCACGGCCAGATCGGTGAGGCCCAGTCCGCTGGTGACCACCTCCAATTTGGCAGAGGTTGCATCCTCGGCCTTGCGCCTGATCAGGCCATCGACAAACAGCACCCCGTCAAGAGCCAGCAACAGACAAAGAATCAGGCCGAAAACCAGAGCGGGCCGCATCGGTTCAGCGCATCTTATGGCCGTGACGCATGGACTGCACCAGCGGCTCGGTAATTTCGTCAAAACGCACCACCCTGGTTCCTTTGTGATCCTTGCGGAAACTCTCCGCCGCGGCCGCGGAAGAAAAGGGAATAAACTCATGACCCATGGGGCCGGAAACATCACTGCCGACAACATAAAAAGCCGAGCGGCCATCAAACCAGTCCAAGGTGTAATAATCTTTAACCCAGATTTCCTGAGCTGTCTGGCCTGGTGCCCCGTAGGAAGCGGGGTTGAACGTAAAGGCCATCATATCCTTTACCCCGTCGAAAAATTTCACTGTGCCGTTACCCAGCCGAACCTGGGTTATCCAGTTCGGATATTTAGCCGCAAACATTCCACAAACCGGACAACGCTCCTGAGGGGAGATCTCCTTATTGGGCTGAGCCATAAGCGGCGTTGCCATTAAAATAATGGCGCCAAAACAGGCAACTATGGCACGTTTTTTCATCAGGATTTTGCTATTATACCCAAAGGACATCAGTTTCGTTTGCACCCTAAAGGGCATAAAATCCGGCAAGCTGCTCAACTCAGCTATAATCTTACTCAACATTTTCAATCTCCATGTTGTTTTTTGTATTTTTAGGCTTAGCAAAAAATCCGCCCAGTATTTTTTTCAGCTCCGCCTCGCTTACCCCTCCGAGGATGGCAGTCATAAGCTTGTGATCAGGGCTGATAAAGATGGTCTGCGGCTCTACCTTTATATTGTAGCGATCCGCAATCTTGCCGTCGCTGTCGACCAGCACCGGAAAACCTATCTCCAGATCCTCCACAAACTTGCGCACCGTTGCCTCATCGGAATGCCGGTTGACATACACCACCCGCAGGCCGGCATCCTTGTATTTATCGAAGTAACGGTTAAAAATCGGGGTGTCGGCCCGACAGAACTTGCATTCCGTAGACCAGAAACGAAGGATGACCGGCTTTCCTTTGTAGGCGGCAAGACTGACCGGCTGGCCGTTCAGATCGGTGCCGGAAAAATCAGGAGCCGAATCGCCGATTTTTAATCTTTTCGCCGCCTGATCACCGCCGGGACAGGCAACGAGAAGCAGAGACAGGGAACAGAGGAAAAAAGCTGCCAGGATTTTTTTACCCATAGATGCTGCCCCTGATTTTTTTTCAGTAAGAGAAAAAATGTCCTTGCCAAGATACCACCTCGTGGTATTATCGCAACAAAGGATGTGACAATTTGTCGCAGTGGAAATCCTCCAGCCTATACAAACCAAGACTGCATAGGCTGGACAATTACCACAGTTGTCTGGCGCAGGCCAGAAAAAATCGAAGAAACTTCTTAAGGAGGAGAACACGATGCAATTGACCAAATCCATGTGGCGCAACACTCTTGTCGTCGGTACCGTTGTTGGCTTGAGTTACTTGAGCTTCACCACGGACAGCATGACACCAGCAGCAGTTGCAGCCGGCAAGACCTACACCGGCACCGTGTATGTCGCGGGCCACGGCGGCCATTTCGCAGTGGCTGATGTCACTCTCGATGCAAACAATGAAGCCGTACCGGTA